>Ga0209427_10006167_pt1 | contig 13704 bp, 8 predicted proteins | sample DeeMarSWOR136_30_FD_187465 | JGI IMG/M metagenome (GOLD analysis project Ga0209427, IMG submission 187465) | Marine sediment microbial communities from White Oak River estuary, North Carolina - WOR-1-36_30 (SPAdes) (version 2) | ecosystem: Environmental > Aquatic > Marine > Intertidal zone >... | reverse complement strand
TGGCAGGGAAGCCTTGCCAATGAAAATGCTATCGTTCTCGGAGCAATGACAGCCAACCGATGGTTTAAAGAAAGGAAAATTGATCCGACCGTGATCGACTATCTCTATTTTGGAATTACCATCCCCCAACATATACTTTTCTATAGCCATACTTGGTCAGCGGCCATGCTCTGTGACGGCGCCAAGGATATACCCGCCCTCATGGTTCATCAGGCGTGCACGACCTCAACTACGTGCATCTACCTGGCCGCCCAGAATATTGAGCTCGGAGCATACCAGACTGGATACGCTCTGATGTCGGACCGCTGTTCAAATGGACCCCATACGGTCTGGGCCAATCCTATGGGGCCGGGTGGAGAGCTCGAATCAGAAAACTGGATGATGGACAATTTTAATAGAGACCCGTGGGCCGGCTTTAAGATGATCCAGACTGCTGAAAACGTGGCTAAAAAGATAGGGACGACAAAAGAAGAGTGCGATGTGGTCACGTTAAGAAGATATCAACAATATCTCGACTCGTTGGCTAACGATAGGGCCTTTCAAAAAAGGTACATGATTCCTATCGCAGTCAAAATGGGTAAGAAGGAAACAAAAATGATTGAGGAAGACGAGGGAATCATCACCACCACAGCCGAAGGCCTTGCGAAGCTTGGCCCTGTCGAGCCAGGAGGCGTCCATAGTTATGGGGCGCAGACACATCCTGCAGATGGAAATTGTGGGTTTATCGTTACCACTCGGGAAAAAGCAAAAGAGCTGAGCGCAGATCCAAAGGTTGAGATTCAAATTCTCTCCTATGGTTTTGCAAGAGCTAAGAAGGGCTATATGGCAGAAGCTCCTGTCCCTGCGGCGGAGATGGCCCTTCGAGATGCTGGATTAAAGGTGAAGGACCTCAAAGCTGTCAAGACTCACAGCCCGTTCGCTGTCAATGACATTTACATGAGTAAAATGATGGGGATGGATGTCAATTGGATGAACAATTATGGAAATTCCATGATCTACGGCCACCCCCAGGGACCTACGGCTGGAAGGATTATTGCCGAATTAATAGAGGAGGTCGTCATGCTCGGAGGGGGTTACGGCCTCTGGGCAGGTTGCGCCGCAGGTGATACTGGAGCAGCCATGGCATTCAAGGTAGGTTGAAATCGAATTGTAATCGGCCACAAAACCCGTTTGACAAATGCCTCTAAATGAACGATGATTGCTTGATTGGTATGGATATGTATCCCCTTATTTGGTTATTTTAGGTTATGGTTACGAAGCCAGAACGGAAGAACCTCTGATGAAATTTAAAAGTTTATTAGTCTCATTTCTCAAGCTCAGCCTGAGCCTTAGCCTGATTTTCATTGCCGCCTCTCCCTCCATTGCCCAGACCAAAGATCCTGGTAAGGTCGTCAAAGTAGCTATCCTGCCCTTCCAGATCCACAGTCAAGAGAATCTGGACTACCTGCGCGAGGGCATCTATGACATTCTCTCATCCCGTATCACAGGAGAAGGGGAAATTGTGGTCATCGAACGGTCCATCATAGAAAGAGCCTTCTATGAAGAGAGGCCAATGCGTCTCGATGAAGCTGTGGCGAAGAGGATCGGGATGAGAGCGGGAGCCGATTATATCGTCCTCGGAAGTCTCACTAAGGTCGGCGACTATATCAGTTTGGATGCCCGACTGATCAGCATCACTGAAGAGAAGCCACCTCTCGGCGTCTATACCCAGCATAAAGGCATCCAAGATGTCATGGTCAAAATCGGAGATTTTGCGCAGGAAATCGGATATAAAATTCTGGGGCGCCGTGCGATGGCTGCCCGGCCTACAGAATCCAGGCATCCCTATCTCACTCGACCTAAAGGGCCGATAGAGAGGTTCGATGCCGATACCTTGGGTTTCAAGAAGAGCCAGGGCTTCGGCTTCGAAATCAAGGGGCTCGATATCGGCGATGTGGACGGAGATAGAAAGAATGAAGTGGTGATCATGGACAGGAACCACCTCTACGTCTTTAAGTACGATGGGGAAAGACTGAGCCTGTCCCGGACGATCGAACATGGGAGTGAGCACAACTTTTTAACCCTGGATACAGCCGATGTCAACCGAAATGGAGTCGCTGAGATCATTGTTACCTCGGTCGTTGGAGACGACCTCCAGTCCTTCATCTTAGAATATGAAGGGGGAGAATTCAGAAAGACCAACGAAAAGGAAGACTGGTTTTTTCGGGTGTTGGATCATCCCCAGGATGGACCTATTCTGATAGGACAGAGGATGGGCTCAGAAGGTCTATTCTCTGGCCCAATCTATAGATTCACATGGAAAAAGAAATCCTTTAAAAAGGGCCCTAAAATGAAAGGATTCCCAAAGGAGGTAAGAATTTTCGGCCTCACCTTGGCCAATATCCGGCGCCAAGGGGCGTTGGATATAGTGATGTTGGACGATGAAGATCGCTTGAGAATCCTTGCAAGTGATGGGAAGCTTTTATGGAAGAGTAGGGAAAGGTTTGGGGGAACAGACAATTCTTACGATACAAAAAAAATGAAAAACCCTCAGTATAGAACAAGAGGCTTTGGTGACTTTAGGGTTTACATTCCAGGCAGGGTGATCGTAAAAGATCTCGATGGAGATAAATTGGATGAGGTGATTATTAACAAGAACAACCTTGCAACGAGACTTCTTGAAAGGGTGAGAATTTTCGAAACTGGAGAGGTTCACAGTTTAATATGGGACGCAGGGACTCTGAGCGCCCTATGGAAGACCCGAGAGATCAATGGCTACTTTTCCGACTATCAAGTCAAGGATGCGGACAATGATGGGGAGGAAGAATTGGTTGTGGCAGTAGTTAATTATAAAGATATTTACGATAGAAAGGGAACGAGCAACCTTCTCTTTTACAGGCTCTTTTAAATTGGGGCCTAAGGGGCTGGATGCATTCAACTTTGGCAAAATTATTAGCAAAAAGAGCATATAGTCTATAAGCCTATACATCAAACCCTACATGAAAAAAAATACTTGACAACCTTTTTTGAGGGTGGTATAGGATTAAAGAATTTAATATCATTAAGTTTTTTGTTTTTCAAACCAAAAAGAAAGGAGGTGAAATATTATAGCTCGAAAGGAGGTGAAGAAACCATTTAGTCTTTAGTGTTAGTGAATCGTGTTTGCTGGAGATCAACAAAGTCTCAACTAACTTTTCCTGAATCAGGGAGGTTACCAACATTGAATCACGAACACCAAAAAATTGAGGAGGAAAGGACATGAAAAAGTTCATTGTTTCAAGTTTGATAGGGTTTCTAATTTTAACGTTTGGTGCAGTGTCATATGCGATTGATTTTAAGATGTCAGGATTTATCGATGTATCAGGTCAGTGGGGGTCAAACATATTCCAGCCACCCTATGAAGTTACAGGAAATATGTGGGGTGGTAGAACTGCAACTGGTGCTACATTTACTAACGGCGCGGGACCTCTTTCAAATGCCATAGACCACACAAGAGCCTGGGCGGAGGAACGTGCCAGGTTGAGATTTGATGCGATCGCAGATAAGAATTTGCAGGGAACCCTCTACTTTGAGATCGACTCCACGAGATGGGGTGAACCCTCTGGCGACCGGAACAGGGCGGGCTATTGGGGCGCTGACCGCTCTGCGTTTGAGGTCAAGAATGCATATATCACCTTCGGCGTGCCCTGGATACCAGTCCCTATTACAATGAATGTTGGTATCCAGCCCTTGGCCCAGCGACCAGGCATTCTCGTCTATAACGATGGCCCCGGAGTCACCGCGGGCATCAAGGTCGATCCAGCCATGATCAAACTCTTTTGGTACAAGCCTGTTGAGAACCAAGACTACTCTGGTGACGACAATGACGTCTACGGGATAGATGTGAGTGCAAAAATCCAAACGATATCGGTAGGTGGGTATGTCATGCATTATAATATGAATTCATACCCACAGACATCAGCTACTACCTCAGCACCGACCAATCGAGCAGACATAACCTGGTTCGGATTATATGCCGGTGGCAAAGTCGGCCCTGTGAACCTCAGCTTCGATTTTGCTTATGATAACGGTAAGGTCGAGGACCGCCGAAACGCCCTGGGCCCCTTCTTGGCCAGGGATATCGATTACAGTGGCTGGGCGATCTTAGCCAAAGTTGACTACCCATGGGAGAAACTTAACTTTGGAGCAACCTTCATTTACGGAACGGGTTCTGACGCAAATAAGACCAATCAATCTGGAGTTCAGGATGGAAGCTTGACAGCCAATGGAACAATTCCAAAAGAAGTCAAGGGTTATGTTGTACCTCCTGGAGCCGAAGTAGGTGATGACGTCAGCCTCCTTTTCTTCGGTGTTGGACCAGCGGGGCTTAACCGCGGAATCACTGGTATGTTGGGATCTAGTGGAACAACCCTGAACCCAGGCCAGGCCGGTGGGGCATGGGCTATCGGACCCAGAATCAGTTACCAGGTAACTCCAGCGTATAAAGCGGAATTCCGAGCTTTGTACATTGGCGACACGACGAAACATGGTAACACGGTTGCAAGCCCCTTGAAGAACCCCCTAATCCCGGCTTTAGGCTACCAGGATGACAGCGAGATCGGCATCGAGGTTAACCTGATGAACTATTTCAAGATTTACAAGAACCTCCTTTTGAATGTCGGGCTTGCTTACCTCTTCGCTGGAGATGGCATGGATTATTATGATAGCGCCACTGGCCTTAATAAATCACCTGATGATCCATGGCTCGTTTGTACCAGACTCGTCTATTTATTCTAACCATATTGGACCACAGAGGGCGGCTTTCGAGCCGCCCTTTTTTTGTCTCCATCTCCCTCAGAACCAGTTGAGGGAACAAGGATAGATTTGACATTCTTATAAAAATCATTAAGATAGGGTTAAAAATAGATGTAGGGAAGATTCATGGCTCGAAACGGACATAAGGTTATTATCGCTTTTCTCGTTATGACAGGCTTTTTATTTCTTTTGAACTCTTGTTCCAGTCTCCCTTTGATTGGAAAGAAAGAGAAAAAAGATCAACTTCCTGAAGGAGAGATTGTGACCGTTGAAGGAATGGAGACTGCCAAAGGTGTCAATCCTGCAACGAGAGTGGCTCCTCTCCCCAAGAAACCTTCTGCCCCAATGGCACCACCGGAGACAAAGGAGGAGACGAAAGTAGCCTCAATCCCCACCAGACCTTTTTACAGCCCTACCCTCCCCTTCTTTCAATTGGGATTTAAAAGAAAGGTGGCCATCCTGGACTTCGAGAATAAGACCACTTATCAAGAGGAAACAATCGGAGAGGCGGTGGCCAAAAAACTCTCTGACAAATTGGACGCGACTCAACGAGTGGTGGCAGTGGATAAAACCGTTGTCTCGGAGATGTTAAACCGAGAGGGTTTTAAATTCGAAACTCTGGCCGAACCTTCGGTGATGAAGCAGGCTCACCAGTCCTTGGGCATCCAGGCCTTTGCTTTAGGAACAGTCACCGATCTGAGCCTCCTTTCTCCTAAAACGTTGGAGACTGCGGAAGAGGAAGTCACCTATGCCACGGTGAAAATGGAAATTCGTCTCATCGATGCCGCCACTGCAAACTTGTTGAAATCTTTTATTGGAAGAAGCCCCATTTTCGGAACCAAGGAAACCGGGGATAACAGCAGGGGCAAAGCCGTCCTCAAAGCCATTGACCTCAGTCTCGACGACATCCTGGAAGGATTTCTTCGCCAGCTCGACCTTCTGGAATGGGCCACAACCGTCGCAAAGATAGAAGGGGAAGATCTCTACATCAATGCAGGCAGGCTGTCTGGTCTTCGCATTGGAGATATGTTGGAAGTTTTTGAACCGGGAAAAGAGATCTTTCACCCCACCGCCCAATTTTCTTTGGGGTGGACGACCGGCCAGCTGAAAGGAGTGATTCAGATAACCAGCCTCTTCGGTGTAGACGCAGCCGTGGGAAAAGTGGTTCAGGGCCAGGGATTCATCCCCAATGATATAGTGAAGTCCTCGGCAAGATAATCCTGTCCTTTATCTCTCTCCTTTATCTCTCTCCTTTATCTCTCCTCCACAACCGATTTCGAAGTAATGCCTCAAAAAGTGTGAAAAAAATGAACTTCTGGGAAAAACGATCATTCGCCCGCAAGGACGGGTCTCTTGAAGAAACTTCAGAGCGGCACCTTTTACAATTAAACTCAAGGCGCTTCAGTGGTGGTAACTTCAAAGAGTTACTACCGAGGCGGGCCTGCCTCCTTATGACGCTCCGCGATTCTGAAGTTTCGGAAAGAGACTTGTCCTAGAAGGGCGAAGAAAAGGCCAGACCAATTTTTTCACACTTTCTGGGGGATTACATTTTGAAATTTTTTCTTCTTGACCATATGGGGAATACAAAATAATATGTTTTCTATACCATCGGATCATAGAATTCTATTCCTTTACTGGAGAAAACGATGCTCCTCCAACGAGGCGATGATGCATCTTCCAAAGTTTGAATATTTAGAACCGAGATCTATCAAACAGGCTTCGAAGGCGCTTGCCACAGATCCAGCAGGATCCGTTCTACTTGCCGGAGGGACGGACCTTTTGGTCAGCATGAAACACCGGCTCATCCAGCCCAAAAGGGTCATCAACCTTAAGGCAATCCCAAAATTGGCCCATATTTCAGATGGCAGGGATGGATTGAGGATTGGAACACTGACAACCCTCCACGATCTTGCCTCCTCTTCTGTGGTCAAGGAGAAGTATCCTGTGCTCGCTCAAGCGGCCAAGGAGGTGGGAGCTTACGCTCTCCAAGTGATGGGGACACTAGGTGGGAACCTCTGCCAAGGGAATCGGTGCCGGTTCTATAACCAATCGGTTTTTTGGAGAAGTGCAAGGGCACGCTGTTACAAGGCGGGAGGGGAGATTTGCCATGTTATTCGAAAGACTCGGGAATGCCACTCTACCTATTGCGGCGACATGGCCCCTGTGCTGATTGCATTGAATTGTCAGGTCAAATTAGTTGGACCTGATGGAGAAAGATCTTTCCCACTAAAAGGACTTTATACCCACGACGGGAAAAAGCCACTCTCCTTAAGAAAAGGCGAGATTCTAAAGGAGGTTCTCGTTCCACCTCCTTCCGGAAAAACGCTTTACCTAAAATGGAGACTGAGGGATTCCCTTGAATTTCCTATTGTGTCCTTGGCTCTTTATATTGAGAAAGATGGAGACGGAGCAATCAAAAAAGGGAGAATCATTTTTAGCGCCGTTGGTTCCGGACCGTTTGAGACGACCGAAGCGGAAAAGATTTTGAAGCGAGCGGCCCCGACCGAACAGATGATAGAAAAGATTTCAAACCAAGCCGTTAAGGAAATTTCTCCCATGCGCACCTCCATTCATTCCCCTGCGTATAAACGAAAGATGGCAGGAGTCCTGTTAAGGCAAGCGCTGGAACAGATGATTAAAATTCAAAATTCTAAATCCCAAGTTCCAGATAATATCGAATGACCAAAATTCGAAATTTGAAAGCTCCCCTCTCCTCATTGGGGAGAGGGATGGGTGAGGGGCGTTTTGGTTTATTTGAACATTGTGGATCGGGATTTCTTTGGGATTTGGATATTGGGATTTAACTGCGATGATATTGGCGAAATTCTGAATAGGCCTGTAATCGAGAGAGGCTGGTGATGAAGCGTATCCTTAAGCTGGATGTCAACGGCGAGGAATTCGAGATCCTCACGGAGGTTCACAGGACTCTCCTCGAGGTGCTACGGGAGGATCTCAGCTTGACAGGAACCAAGCGAGGTTGCGATCTGGGTACCTGTGGGGCATGCACCGTTTTGATTGACGGGAAGCCTTATCGCTCCTGCCTCACCTTAGCTGCTGACGTTCAGGGAAAAAAGATCACAACGATTGAAGGACTCAGCCAGGACGGAGAGCTCCATTCTCTTCAGAAGGCTTTTGTGGAAAAGGGAGCTATCCAGTGCGGGTTCTGCACACCCGGAATGATCCTGACAGCCAAGGCCCTGATGGATGAGTATCCTGATCCGTCAGAAAGAGAAGTGAAGAAGGCAATTTCTGGGAATCTCTGCCGTTGCACAGGCTATGTGAAGATTGTGGAAGCCATCATCTCTGTAGCGAAAAAACCCTAGGAACCCGATGTACAATTTGTCATACCGGATCTATTTCTGACAAAAATTTAGTACACACCGATTAAAGAAAAGAATTGACAGAAAAAAGATGTTCTGATATTCTTTGTGAAAAATTTAACCTGAATTCGGTAACCCGTGTTGCTAACACGAGATTCGTCAAATAGACAATCTTAAAAGGAGGTAAGTCATGGCATTTACAATGTTTGGTCGGACGATTCGAAAGATTGGTATCATTGGGTCGGGCAATATTGGCCCTGATATCGCCCTTCATTTCAGCCAAAACCTATATTCTTATGATGTCCCTATTGTCGTAGTTGATATTCTTCAGGCAGCCCTCGATGCGGGTTCAAAAAGAGCCGAATCGAAGATGGCCAAGGCTGTAGAGAAAAAAATCTTTAAAAAAGAAGAGTCTGACGCCATCTTCCGAAATATGCTCTTCACCACAGATTATGGAAAAATAAGTGATGCCGATTTGGTGATAGAGGCTGCCTTTGAAAGGCTGGATGTCAAGAATAAGATCTTCGATCAATGTCAGGAGGTATGCCCCAAAACAGCGATTTTAGCTTCCAATTCCTCCCACATGACCCCTGAAGAGATATTTCAGAAGATGAAGGATAAGGGCCGATGCCTAGTGATCCATTATTTCTTTCCAGCAGAGAGAAATATTTTAGTTGAAATCGTCCCCGGGAAGGATACCGATCCCGCCTTGGTCGAATATTTGATGAAACTGTACGAATTCATTGGTAAGGCCCCAATTCAGGTGAAGAGTCGCTACGGCTTTGCTGTGAATCCTTTCTTCGAGGGAATCTTCCTCGCGGCAACTTTAGCAGTGGAGAAGGGCCTTTCCAGCGTCAAACAGGCAGACGCCATCGTTCAAAAAACGCTCGGAATGGGTGTAGGCCCTTTCACGGCCCATAATCTTACCGGGGGGAACCCCCTCACACAGCATGGTCTCTCAATGTATACTTCCATCATTATGCCTTGGTTCCGTTCCCCAAAAATATTGGACGAGCAGGTGAAATCCGAGAAACCCTGGGAAACACCAGCAAGGGGGGAATCGGTGGAGTATAGCCAAGAGGTCTACGAGGCTGTTTCAAACAGGGTCATGGGGGCTTTTTTTGGGATAGCCTGTGAAATCGTGGAGAGTGGGATTGCGAATATCAGCGATCTCGATTTAGGAGTGGAGGTTGGGCTGGTCATGACTCCCCCTTTCCGAATGATGAACCAGGTTGGGGTAAAGAAGGCCCTTGAATTGGTAGAAGCCTATGCCAAAGAAAACGCTGGATTTAAAGTGACTGAGATCCTCAAGAAGCAGGCGGCCACGGGCAAGCCATGGAAAATCCCTGTGGTGATCAGAGAGGATAAAAAGGGCATTGCCATTGTTAAAATCCGGAGACCAGGTGTGTTAAACGCCCTTAATAAAGAGGTCCTTGAGCAATTACTTGAGACATTCACGGATATCCAGAAGGACGCAAAAATCCGTGGCGCGGTGCTAACCGGATTCGGAACGAGAGCCTTTGTCTCAGGTGCAGACATTGGAATGCTTGCCGCCCTAAAGACTCCGGAAGAAGCTGAGGCGGGGTGCCTCAAAGACCAGGCCCCATTGGCTTTGATCGAGAATCTGGGTAAACCTGTTGTCTGTGCTATGAACGGACTGGCCTTTGGTGGCGGAAATGAATTGTCAATGGTCTGCGCTGCCCGGATTGCAAAGAAGGGGCAGAAGGTTTTCGCGGGTCAACCTGAACCACGACTTGGCATCATTCCAGGAATCGGTGGAACCCAGAGGCTTCCGAGATTGGTGGGAATAGAGAAGGCTTGGCCAATACTCCGGAGCGCCAATCCCATTTCTTCAACCGAAGCCAAAGAGATTGGCTTGATTCACGAGGAAGTGGAAGGTGACCTCATCGAGGCTGCCATGGACTGGGTTGATAAGATTCTTTCAAAGAAAATCAATATTCCGCCGATCAAAAAGGAACCCATCCCCATCCCTTCTAAGCTTCCGGAGGTGGATATCGGACATTTGAGCCGCAAAATCGATTCTCTGCTCCAGAAGGCAGTTTTGGAGGGTGCAAAGATGACTCTCGGCGAGGGGCTGAAATGGGAAGCGAAGGTCTTCAGCGAATGTCTCCTGACCAAGGACATGAGGATCGGAATGGACAACTTTCTGAAAAACGGACCAAGGGTCAACGCGCAGTTCGTCCATGAATGACGCTGGCCGGATGCGGTCCGTTCAATATATCGCTGAAAAACCGAACTCTAAAAACGGGGGATCAAATGATGAACGCGAAAGAAGAGTTGCTTAAAATTGTTGGGACTGGAAATTTTTCCGATGACCCGAACGTCCTTAAGAAATATGCGACTGACTTCAGCCTTGTGCCGCCAGGGGCACCGAGCTATATGGTGAAGCCAAAAGATGCCCAAGAGGTACAGAAGATTATCAAATTAGCGAACGAACACTCCCTCCCTGTGGTGCCGGTCAGTTCCGAGGTCCATTTCAACGGGGCGGCCATTCCAAAGCAGGGAGGGATCGTCCTGGACCTAACGCGGATGAAGAAGGTTCTGGAGATCGATGAAGCAAACCGCAGGGTGAGAATCGAAGCGGGTGTGCTGTGGCAACAGCTCACAGACGAACTTGCAAAAAAAGGGATGAGGATGATCATGCCCCTGCTGCCTCACGGTGGCCGTTCCCCGCTGACCGACTACCTCGAAAGAGAGGTCCCTACCAATACGGTATACGATTATGGTGAGCCCATGCAGTCCATGGAAGTCGTCTGGCCTACCGGAGAAATCTTCAGAATGGGCTCTGCGAGCGTGAATGGTTATCCCGATTCCGTCTCCAAGGGTGCAAATCCCTCTGGTCCTGGCATCGATTTCTATCGGTTCCTTCAAGGGGCCCAGGGAACGATGGGCGTCGTCACGTGGGCCAACCTGAAGATCGAATCTATCCCTAAGATGGATAAAGTCTTTCTTGCCCCTGTCGATGATTTGGCCTATGCCCAGGAGTTCTTCTATCGGATCTTGCCGCGCAGAATCGGGCAGGAGTGTCTCCTTCTGAACAACGTGGATCTCGCTGCCATCGTCGCCGAGAAAGGGTCCTGGGATTTCGAAACGTTGCGCGCCACCCTCCCGCCGTGGACGCTTATTCTGGTCGTGAGCGGTTTACTTCGGCGCCCGGAGGAAAAGATCGCCTACGAGGAGAATTTCCTGAACCAGGTCATCAGGAATGAGTTCCGGAAGATGGAGCTACACGACAACCTCCCGGGGGTGCCCGGTATGGGCCCAAAACTCTTGTCGATGCTTCGCAAGCCCTGGCCTGCGGAGAAGACCTATTGGAAGAACATCTGGAAGGGTTCTTCTCAGAGCCTCTTCTTTATTGCGAGGCCGGTTTCATCTCCCATTTATGTGGATATCGTGAAAGAAGTGGCTCCACAGCACGGTTATCCCATGAGCGATATTGGAATGTATATTCAGCCGATAGAGCATAACCGTGCCTGTCATATGGAATTCACCTTCTTCTATAACTCGGCCGACCCCTCAGAAAAGGCGCGGATTGCCGATCTTTACCGGAATGCTGCCCTCGCCCTGATGAATCAGGGCGCCTTCTTTACCAGACCTTATGGGGAATTGGCCTCGATGGTGTACGAGCGCGCCTCGGGTTATACCATGACCCTGAAGCGGCTGAAGCAGGTATTCGACCCGAAGAACATCATGAACCCGGGAAATTTGTGTTTCTAAGGAGGATGAGATGCCCAAAAAGCAAGTAAGCTTGGATGTCACACAGCTAGATAATTTTGTTTATGACATGAGCCGGTGCATCAAATGTAAAGGGTGTTACTGGGTGGAGCACACTTACATGCCAGGGATCAAGTTTACAACCAGGTGCCCGAGCAACACCTGGAATGACTTCGACTCCTATGGAGCCTTTGGTAAGATGAGGATCGGCGTAGCCGTGGCCGAGGGGAAACTCAAGTGGACTCCGAAACTCCTGGAAATCCTCTATGCAGATCCTCTGTGCGGCGCCTGCGATGTGGGTTGTAAGAGAAATCTCGATCTGGAAATCGAGCTGTCCTTGGAGGCGTTGAGAGTGAAAGCTGTGAAGGATGGTGCAGGTCCTATGCCTGCCCACAAGAAAGTGGCCGAGAACATCGCAAAGAACCACAACCAGCTGGGTGCACCTCACGAGAATAGGAAGAAGTGGCTTACGGGCGATGTCAAGGTTGCCCAGAAGGCGGATGTCCTTTACTTCGTTGGCTGCTCGGCCTCTTACGTGAATCCTGAGATTGCCCAAGCCACGGCGAAGATCCTCAATACCTCTGGCACGCCTTTCATGTTGATGCCGGATGAATGGTGTTGCGGGAATACGCTCTTCTCTGTCGGTATGATCGATGAAGCACGAGCATTGGCGCGACGAAACATCGACGCGGTAAAGGCAGCTGGGGCTAAAACGGTGATCACCAGCTGTGCCGAGGGCTATCGGATGTGGAAGGTCGATTACCCGAAGATGCTCAATATGGCCACGCAGGACATGGGCTTTGAGGTCATGCATCTCGTTGAGTTTGCCGATGCCATGGTCCAGAAAGGGGCCCTAAAGCTGATTAAACCGGTGGAGGCAAGGTTGACCTATCACGATTCGTGTAGCATCAGCAGACTTGCGGACGCCTGGACACCTTGGAAAGGCGAGCGGGGATGGATGGGCACTGTCAGTCCACCCCTTCAGAGACGGCGGGGTAAAGGCGGCTTGTATGTGCAGCCGAGAAATATCTTTAAAGCCATCCCGGGTGTCAAATTTGTGGAGATGCCCAGAACAAGGGAGAACGCCTTCTGTTGTGGGGCAGGCCGCGGAACAAAAGAGGCCTTCCCGGAACTGGCCTCCTTCTCGGCAAAGCACCGGTTGGATGAAGTAAGGGAAGTGGGCGCGGAAGTGCTGGTCTCCGCCTGCCCCTGGTGTAAGAACAATTTCGCCCAAGCTGCGAAGGAAACCGGAAACCATTTGAGAGTGATGGATATCTCCGAGCTTATTATGGCTTCGGTAAAAGGATAAGGAGGGAAGCATGACTATTGTCAAGGAAGCGTATAAGGCATTGGAAGCGATTACGGGCCCTGAATATATCTCCGATGATCCCGCGGTCTGCGAGGGTTATCGGTCTGGACCGGGGGGATATGAGGCCGGTTGTGGTTACGAAAGGGTGATGACGAAGATCCCTGGAACCGTCATCTTGCCGCGGACAACGGAAGACGTTCAGAAAATTGTCAAGATATGTAACCGCTACAAGCTCCCTTATGTCCCATATAGCACGGGCTTTTACGGCCCTCGTTCCCATTGCCACGTTGACAACGAACTGCTGGTGGACCTGAAGCGCCTGAACGACTTTGAGATTGACGAAAAACATTTCTATGCTGTGGTCGGTTCGGGCGTCATCTATTCTCCTCTACAGGAAGAAGCCATGAAGCGTGGTGCCTATGTGGTCATCGGTGGAGGAGGTGCTCAGGCCTCCGTGATTGCCAATCTCATCGGCGATGGCTGGTCACCGTTGAGTCACCGTATCGGCCTTCCCCATCGTCGAATCCTCGGCACCGAGCTCGTATTACCCGACGGTGAATTGGTGAG
>Ga0209427_10006166_pt1 | contig 13704 bp, 11 predicted proteins | sample DeeMarSWOR136_30_FD_187465 | JGI IMG/M metagenome (GOLD analysis project Ga0209427, IMG submission 187465) | Marine sediment microbial communities from White Oak River estuary, North Carolina - WOR-1-36_30 (SPAdes) (version 2) | ecosystem: Environmental > Aquatic > Marine > Intertidal zone >... | reverse complement strand
AGGAAGCTATTTTTTATTATCAAAAGACTATCACCATGGGACGCCATCCCAGATTCTCTTATTACTACGATAAAGCCAAGGAATATCTGGAAAATCCGCCTCGAAGAAGAAGCAGGGGAGGACTGGGAGTTCGACGGGAAGATCCATTTACCTAAAGCCTTTCAGGTAGTTTTTTACCTTTCAATTTTTTTAACCTTCCATTTCTGTTATATTGATAATCACCATTGTGAAATCACTTGCTCAATCCACAGATAACACTTTGCCGGGGGGACAAAGACTGATTCCTCTAGATGCCTTCCGGGGGCTGATCATGGTCCTGATGGCGGTCGATCATGCCAATTATTTTGTGGCCCGGATGCATCCGACAGGTGAGTTCTGGGGGATTCCTCTTCCTGAGTACGAAAGTATCCTCGCTTTTATCACCCGTTTAGTGACCCAACCCTGTGCTCCAGGCTTTTTTTTCTTGATGGGAACCGGGATGATCCTGTTTTTTCATTCGCGCCAGAAAATTGGCTGGACAGAGGGGAAAATCACCAGATATTTTCTCACCAGAGGACTGATCCTGATCCTCCTGCAATTTTTCATCGAGAATCCGGCCTGGTTGCTAGGACCGGCCGAATCCTTCTCACCTCCTGGGGGCGGTGGGGAAGTCTGGTTTCAATTCGGCGTTCTGTTTGGGTTAGGCCTAGCCATGGTCATCTGGGCCATATTGATGCGTTTGAATTCTGGACTTGTCGTTACAATCAGCCTAGCAGCCGTCATATTGACCCAAGGTCTTACTCCGAACGCTGATAAAGCAGATGCGCTTTTTTCTCCGTTCCTTCGGATCTTGTCTATCCCCGGGAAAACAGGCCATATCCAGGTGTTCTATCCCATTCTGCCCTGGTTGGGTTTTGTCGGATTTGGAGTCATTTTTGGCCGATGGGTTTTGCGGAATGCCCCAGCTGCCTACCGGAGGGCTCTGTTTGCAGGGATTGGGTTCCTCGTTCTTTTTTTTGTGATCAGAATCCTGGGGAGCTTTGGGAATTTCCATCCCCCCCAAAGTTATTATTGGACCGATCTCTTACACGTGACAAAATATCCCCCCAGCATTTCATTCCTGACTCTAACTCTGGGATTTTCTCTTGTCGTCCTCTTTGTCTTGTCGCGCCTGGAGGACGTCATAAGTCGATGGGGCAGGTCCTTGCTGGTGTTCGGGAGAACGGCTCTATTCTTTTATCTCCTCCATCTCTATGTCTTCGCTTTCTTAGGATTGATATTTGCAAGCAGGGGAGGAGTGGGTCATCCTCAGATGTATCTGTTCTGGTTAGCCGGTCTTTTTTTCCTGTATCCACTCTGTCTTCTCTACGGAAACTTCAAAAGGAAAACTCCTCCTGACTCCATCTGGAGATTCTTTTGAACCTAAAATTGACAGAGAATGCCCTCCATGTTATATGTTCATGACTGCAAATACTTAGTTAGACAGTGAGAAGGAGAACTCGTGAAGCTACAAAGTAGATATTTTTTGGTTTTATTAGTGCTTTTCTGTTTTTTTTCTGTTTTTTCTTGTCAGAAGGCAGAAGAGAGTCGTTCCGAAGAGACGCAACAAACACTGCAAGAAGTGGCGTCAGAAGAAGAGTTGACCGCTTTTGTGCCGGAACTCGGGGAACTGCATGAAGTTATCTACCCTCTCTGGCACAGCGCTTTTCCTGATAAAGATTATGACTTAATCAAAGAGCTCCTTCCTCAGGCTGAGTCCTTGACAGAGAAACTGGATGAAGCGGTACTTCCAGGAATATTGCGCGATAAGCAGGAGGCCTGGAATGTTGGCAAGGAAAACCTAAAATCAGCCCTAGGAGCACTAAAACGAGCCGTCGATACAGGGGATCAACAGGGGATTCTCGATCAGACGGAAGCTTTTCATGCAGGCTTCGAGCGCTTGGTCCGAACTATTCGGCCGGTCATCCCCGAATTGGATGTATTCCATAAAGAGATGTACAAGCTCTATCATTATAGCACTCCGAATTATGATCTTGAGAATATTCGAATCAATGTCCAATCCATGCAGGAAAAACTTATCCCGCTCAAACAGGCGCAGCTGCCCAAGCGCCTCGCAGATCGGCAGGGTGAATTCGAGGCAGCCGTCATCGAGCTTGAAACCGCTGTCAATGAACTGGCGGAAATCATGATGAAAGACGATAAAGAAAAGATTCTTGAGGCTGTCGAGAGGGCCCACACGGCCTACCAAAAAGTTGAACACATTTTTGACCAGAAAAAAAAGGAGGCTGAGGCTTCTCAAGAAAGTGGACAGGCGCCTTTTTCATCAGTCCCTGATTGAACAGTTCACAGTCCTCAGTCTAAGATAAGATTCTTTTCTTTACGGAAACCAGATACTTTTCTTTTTTTGTTGTTCACCGCCAAAAAAGGTAAAATGGAGCGCAAAAAGTAACGCTCTCGACCTTTCCGTGTGTTTAAAGCATGTGAAGGTCGTAAGGTGAACAGCAGATGCAAAACATTCCAGGATCAGACATCAACATCGAAGAATACTACAATCGGTATGCTCCGATGGTTCTCCGCAGATGCCGCCAGCTGCTTAAGGATGAGGAAAAAGCGAAGGATGCCATGCAGGAGGTTTTTGTGCGATTGTTAAAGCACCAAGCCCGGTTGAAAGATCAATACCCCAGCAGTCTGCTTTTCAGAATCTCCACCAACACATGCCTCAATATGATCCGGGACGAGCGCAGTCATCCATCGGTTTCTCTGCAGGAAATTCTTCCAGGAATTTCCTCTTACGACGAGAACGAGGACAGAGCCGTGTTGCAGGATGTGCTGGATCGGATATTCAGGAAGGAAAAACCATCAACGCGAGATATCGCTGTCATGCACTTTGTCGATGAGATGACCCTCCAGGAAGTTGCTGCCGAGATCGGCCTTTCCCTTTCTGGTGTCCGCAAACGGATAAGAGAATTCCAGGCGCGGGCAAAGGTCAAGAAGGAGATCTACTATGACCAATGAAAACGTGAAGGACTGGGAACTCGAGAGGTACTGCCTCGGGGAGCTTCCTCGCCGGAGGATTGAGGAAATAAAGAGGGTCGTCCAGAAAAATCCTGAATTATGTAAACGCATCGAGATCCTCCAGCAATCCAATCAGGAAACATTGAGAGAGTATCCGTCTGAATCTCTCATCCCCAAGATCTTGGAGCGCTACAAAGAAGCGGAAAATCAAGAGAATCGCCAAAAGAGTGCCAAGCCTTTTGGCCGGAAACGCTTCCTGTACGCAGTACCAGTGTTGGCTGCCGCGCTGCTTATCATATTTGTTGTGTTTTCCGAAAGAGGAACTCTTGTACCTGATACTCGTATTAAAGGAGAGGAAGCGATCGATTATACAAAAACCCAAATCGTCCTCTACAGGAAGATAGCAGATGATGTCGAGATTCTCGCTGATGGTGATCAGGCTGCGGCCGGGGATCTGCTCCAGATCGTTTATGTCCCAGGGGAGAAAACCTACGGTGTCGTCTTTTCTATCGATGGGTACGGTACGGTGACACTCCATTTTCCAGAGAGCCAGGCGGCTTCGACAGTCCTGAATCAGGAGAAAAAAGTACTGCTGGGGAGCTCTTATGAACTCGATGATGCACCAGGTTTTGAACGATTCTTCTTCATCACCGCGATGGAAGACATCGATGTTCAAAATATCCTTAGACAGGCTAAAATTTTTGCTGACTTATCTGGTTCGGCAGCGGAGGGAATCCTTAATCTGCCCCAGGCCTACACCCAGTTCTCAATCCTACTGAACAAAGGAGAGGAGCAATGAGACAACGATCGGTTCTCTTCATGATTTTGGTCTTTTTTACCTTAAGTGGGATGCTTCTATCGGCCGGGCAGACCGCCTGGGATGCCGTGACCAAACGGTATGCCGTGGTTATGGGGGCCAATCAAGGCGGACAGGAACGGGTGAAGCTGCGCTATGCTGTCTCGGATGCGAAATCCATTTTAAAGGTATTGGAAGAATTAGGTGGTGTTGCTGAAGAGGATAGGCTGTTGTTAGAAGAGCCGGATGTCAAGACGTTTTATACAGAGATGGGCAAACTTCAGGAGAGAATCAAAACAGAAAGATCAGAATACAATCGCGTCGAGATCGTCTTCTATTATTCCGGACATTCGGACGATGAGAACATACTCTTAGGGAACGAGAAAATTCCTTACCAGGACTTCCGGGAGACCATCAACAGCATGCCAGCGGATGTCCGGATCGCCATCCTCGATTCCTGCGCCTCCGGAGCTTTTACCCGGATCAAAGGCGGCAAAAAAAAGATCCCGTTCCTGATGGACGAGGCCTACGATATGAGGGGATATGCCTTTTTGGCTTCGAGTTCGGCGACCGAAGCCTCGCAGGAATCGGACCTGCTGAAGGGTTCGTTTTTTACCCACTACCTGACTTCAGGCCTGCGGGGTGCAGCCGATATGAGTCAGGATGGTCTCGTGACATTGAGTGAAGCCTACCAGTTTGCTTTTAACGAGACCCTGGCTGAAACAGCCAAAACCATGAGCGGCCCCCAGCATCCGAACACTCATATTCAGATGACCGGGACTGGGGATGTGGTGATGACCGATATCAGGAAGAGTAAGGCGATACTGGTCTTGGAATCGGATATTTCGGGGCGTATATTCATTCATGACAGCAAGAATCTTCTCGTCGTGGAATTGACAAAACCTTTGGGCCAGAAAATCGAGCTCGGTCTTGAAGAGGGTGAGTACCGAGTCATCAATATCCTCAGAGGAGAGGTTTACGAATCCCATGTTTCGCTTCAAGAAGGAATTGGGTTTGAGCTCCGAGGGGCAGGATTCGCCAAGACCGATATCCAATACACAACCCCTCGTGGAGACAGGGCTGAAAAAGTCCGCAAAGAAACGGTCCTTAGAGGCAAGAGCAGAATCACTCTTTTTGCCGATCTTATATCTAAGATCACGAGCATGAGTGGAGGTACAGCTGTCTTTATGGGGGGAAATTTCGGGCTGACCTTCAATAACGTTTTTTCGGTAGGTTTGGCTGGCTTCGGAAAAACCAACTTTACTCCAGGCTTGCCCGGCTGGGGAGGCATCACTTTTGCCTATGTTTTCCGTCCTGAAAAACAGCTGCATCTCAGGGTCACAGCTCTATCGGGATCCGGAACAGCTAGGACGGGAACCATTTTTTATATGTTTGAACCTGGGGTCGAAATGGTCCTCAACCTGTCCCGGATTGTCAGGATTCAGGCCGGACTCAGCCTTCCTCTCGTGGATAAACCGAACACCGGTCTGGATAACGTGATGTTCAACGTCAGTTTTCAGTTCGGGAAATAGAGGGGAGCACCTCTTTGTTGGCCCCCTCAGTAGATAGTCATTTTCTCGGTGCTGACGGCCACGTTATTTTCTTTATGCGGGTCGTGATTCTTATCCTCTTCATCAACAGCTACGATCAGGTAGTAATCTCCGGGGCCTACAGTTGCGGGCAGGGTGGAGGTCAGAATGACGACCTTTTTGTTGTTACTTTTTATCCTTGGAAGACCAGATTGGCCTATTAAAACGTCTTTCTTGTCTAATGCCTTATTCACTGAAAAATAGAAGGATACTGATGCGGCGTTTGATTTTTTTTGACTCAGGTTCTCAACTCTTGCCAGTAAATTGACCTCTCCGCCTGCTGGAACAGTTATGGATCCAAACCATGTCTCGAGAGCAGCCAAGTCGAAGATCTCGAACTCTTTGGCGTCAAGAATCATATCCATAAGGGTGAATGATTCTGGTTGTTCGACCTCCAAACCTTGATCTGTGTCTACTACCTGAACAAAAACCATCTCTAGATTAGGCATGATCAAGATTACATGCCCCTTATATCCAGAAGCGTAAAATAGAGGTCCTATTTTGGCCACATGTTTCCAATGCTTGAGAATCGGAGTTTCTTTTGCCAGAGTCCACCACATCAACCCGTATCCACTGCCTTTCATCTCTTCATCTCCAAGAGAGGCATCTGAATAGGATTTAGTACTTTTTTTTATCCATAGTTTAGTGATGAGCTGCTCGTTTTTCCATCGGCCTTCCTGGAGAAAAAGGAGGCCGAAACGGGCCCTATCTCTGGCTGACATGCGAAAGACGTAGGCCGGATGAATCGAATACTGAAGTTCATAATAGTAATTGCAATCACTGACTTTGAAATCCTGCATTCCTATCGGGTCGGCGATTCTTCTCTTGAAATCTTCAAAGATCTTCATCCCGGTCTCCTGCTCGAATATAGTCCCGAGCGCGTTGAAATCCCAGTTGTTGTAGTACCAAAATGTCCCTGGTGGATGGCTTCCTCGTGGAGGCCTGAGCTCCCTCATCTCCAGGGTCTCGGCAGCCGCCTCATGGTAGACCCCCGACCTGGCTTTGAGCAGATGGATCACTTTTGCCTGTTTTTCTTCCTCCGTTAAGGGAGGATCATCGTCGATATTCAGTTCCGCCATGGTTTTCTGCAGGTCGATGTGTCCCTCCTCAACATGAATGCCGTACAATGCACTCAAAAAACTTTTCCTGATTGAGTGGCATAAGAAGGGGTAGGTTGTCCTCCCCCAGGCGACAAGAACTTTTCCCTTATAAACGATGAAAATCGAGGCAGCAGCCGGTTTCAGAGTTTCCCAGTATTGTCTGGCAAGCTCCATTTTTTCCGAAGAAAACCCGGCCTCATCAAATGTTTTGAATTCTTGCCATTTGTCCTTCGATTTGTCTGTTATACCTTCTTGAGAACCCAGTGAAAACGAGATTATAATGACAAGCAGACAGGACAGGAATATCCAGAATTTCAAGAAATTTCTAGACATTGTTCCTCCTTAAACGGTCTCCAATATTCGAGAGAAAAATGTGCCTCCGGAGTTGTCAGGAATATTGCCTTCACTATGCTTTCCTTTTTTCCTTCTCCAGTCTCTTCTCGAGCTGTTTAAGTTTCTCGATGGCCCCTTCCTTGAGCCTTTCCAGGAAGTCCTTATCCGCCTTGGTATCCTTGGGGATTATTTCCAGGGTTTTTTTGTAAAATTCTATGGCGAGTTCCGTCTGGCCGCTTTGCATGTAGGCCTCGGCCAGGCTGTCGTACACGTTGGCTGAATCAGGAAATGTCTCGACGTTGAGCTTGAAGAATTTGATGGCGTCTTCATTCTGGTTGGCGTTCAGGAGCGTATACCCTATCCAATTTATGGTGCTTTCATCGATATCATCTGGATATTTCTTTTTAAATTCAGGGAATAGTCTAATGGCTTCGTCCACTCCCTTGTCTTTTATGGTTCTTACCCAGAGCATCCGGGGGGAATCATAGCGGGCATAATCCAGGTAGGCGAGGCCGAGGTCCTTTCCACCTCCGATAGCAAGCTCGACGATATCTTGACCGATGCTCAGTCCGTTATAGCTATTTGTTAAGTAGACAACCCCTGTTTTGTGTTTTTTGTAAGCAACAACGTAGTTCCGGAAAATGCCGTAATCTCCCCACTGCCAGAATCCATCCCCGCTTTCCGTCCGCTGGATGCCAAAACCAAGGCTCCAGAAAACATCCCCTTCCACGTTTACTTGGGGAGTCAACATGAGGTCGATGGTGTCATTCTTAAGGCCTGCATCATTCAACATCGCCAAGACAAACTTCGCGTAATCCTTGGCTGTTGTGTACAAGCTGGCGGCGGAATGAGCCTGTTTTCTTTTCCTGAACTGACCTGTCGTGTCGCTGAACACGTTGTGTCCGACAGAGGATTGCGTCTCAAACCGCTCCTGCCAGACCAGGCTGCTGTTCGTCATCTCGAGCGGCTCGATAACCATCTTCCTCATGATTTCACAGAGGGTCTCTCCCTTGAGATGTTCTATGACTCTTTGGAGGTACATGTAGCCATCTGCTGAGTAGCGGTACTCTGTTCCTGGCTCGAAATGGATGAGAAGAGGCTTGCGCGGCCCCCCATGGGGAAGACCGGAGGAATGACTCAACACCATCCGGGCGGTTATGGTGCGGAACCAGTCATTCCTAAATCCCTCCAGATCCATCGGGTGACGGATGTATTTTTTGATCAGATAATCCTCGGGGACATACTCGATGAGCGGCTTATCGAGGTCCAGTTCACCCGCTTCGACCAATTTCATCACCATGTAGGCGAAGAAAGGCTTGGTAAGGGAAGCAGCCTCGAAGATAGTGCCTTCAGTCACGGGTTCACCGGTCTTGACGTTTTTGATGCCGAAGGCGCCTGTCCAGATGATCTTCCCTTCTTTTATGACCGAGATAGATAGTCCAGGGACATCGGCTTTTTTCATCAGTTCTGGGATGACTTGCTCGAGATTGGATATGAGCGTCGTCCTATCGACATCCGTATTCAAGGGGGCCGTATCTTGGCTGTCGGGATTACAGGCGATGAGAAACCCGATGAGTACGATGGCCTGAACAATGTTAATTATGGTTTTTTTCATTTCCATACTCCCATTTTACTCTTACGTACGACAGTCTGTAGAGGTTTAGATGTTTTCATGCTTAAAGACGGACGTCAACAGAAAATTGTTGTCATTACTCAAAATTTCGCTACAGCCACCAATTAAACCTTTATTCAGGACAAAAAATCTGTTTAAATGAGGAAGTAAAACCGGTCTCTTTCGAGTCTATGACCCTTTGGATTTTTCTTTCAGGAATTCTAGCTCCGGCGCTTTTCTGGATCGGCTATTTCTACTATAAGGATCGTATCCAGCCGGAGCCGTTTAAATACATCGGAACGGCTTATCTTCTAGGGATCCTATCTGGATTTCTGTGTTTTCAATTCAACAGGCTCCTTCCTATCATCGGGATTCCAGATGATCCCAGTGTCTTGATGGAGAGCCATCGGGTTCAATTCCTGGTTTACAGCCTGGGTGTTATCGGAGTGCTCGAAGAACTTTTTAAATTTCTTCCTTTTGTCCTGATCGTCATCAAGTTTAAATCCTTCGACGAAGTCACAGACGGCATCATCTATGCCTCGACGATTGCTCTGGGATTTGCCAGCTTCGAAAACCTCTGGTACCTGCGCTATATGGAAGGCCTTGAGCTGATGGGGCGGGCGTTTGCTTCTCCGCTAACCCATACCATCTTTTCATCTATCTGGGGGTACACCTGCGGTCTGGCTCATATCCTCGATAAATCGCTTCTAAAAGCCTCTCTTCTAGGACTTTTCATCGCTGCGGTCGTTCATGGCCTTTTTGATTTTCTGACTACCTCTCCAGCCCTGAGAGTCATATCTGCTGGGCTCATCCTGGTCATCTGGATTTGGAGAATTAGGGTTCAGGAGAGGGCGGATCGAACAAGGTCTGTAGATGAAATGAGAAATCGATGAAGAATGAAACAAAAGGTCGCTTAAGTTACGATCCCTAAAATTATTCGATGACTCTGACTTTTAGGTGGGTTGGATGCTGTTTCGACCGGTATACCCTGTGAGTCGCTTTCTGGAAATCCGCTTCTGTGCAGTAGTAAATATCACAGAACTTCTGGGGATTCCGGTCGATCACCGGGAACCAGGTGCCCTGGATCTGGACCATGATCCTGTGCCCTTTGAGAAAGGTGTGGCACTTGTCGCGGAGGTCAAACTCGATCTTTGTCACCTTGTTGGGGACGAGAGGTTCGGGTTTTTCGAAGGAATTCCGGTACTTGCTCCGGAAGACTTCGCCGGCCAGGAGCATCTGGAAATCCCCCATCCTCACCCCGCAGGGATTTGGCTGATTATCGGGGGCCTCACCGGGGTAGACGTCTATCAATTTGACGATCCAATCGGCATCGGTCTCGGTCGTTGAGACGTAGAGGCTGGCTATGATCGGTCCGGCGATGGTGATATCCTCTTTCAAAGCATCGGATTGATAGACGAGAACATCGGGTCGGCGGGAAGCGAACCGCTGGTCTTCGACCATCCAGAGATGTCCCTGATTTGTCCGGATCTCCGATGACCAAGGGACAGGATTATCCGGGTCGCTGATGAAGGAATCGAAGGCCTCGTCTGATTTGGTCGCAGGAGGTTCGATGGTCAGCTTTCCGTTGGCCTGGAGGTAGATGTTACTCTCCTTGGCTTCAGCAGGGGGCCATTGGTCATAGGATTTCCAACGGTTTGATCCTGTTTCGAACACCAAGGCCTCAGGAAGATTCAGCTCCCCTTTATCCTTCAGGTAGTAGTTAAAGAAGGGAAACTCGACCGCTTCTCGGTAGTATTCTCCCGTCTTCGTCCCGAACCGGATGTTGCCCAGGGCATCTCCATCCATACTGGACCAACCTCCATGGAGCCAAGGGCCGACAACCAGGATGCTTTTGTTGCCGGGGTTTTTCTTCTCGATCGTGCAGTAGATACTCATCGGGCCGTAAAAGTCCTCGGCGTCGAACCAGCCGGCAACATTAAGTATGGGATGCTTGATGTTGTTCAGGTGCTGGAGGACATTCTGATTTTTCCAGTATTCATCATAGTTGCCGTGTTCCATGTACTCGTTCCAGGTAGGAACGCTGTTGTGGAAATATTTCTCATCCACATTTGATACTGGACCGAGCTCGAGGAAGAATTTATAACCGTCCGGGGTCCCATACCTAAAAGAGGCCGCTCGCTGGGCTGATGGGCCGCTCCTCGTCCGGGCGGTCCCCGATAACCAGCCGAAGGTGTACATCAGGCGGAAAGCGCCGTTATGGTGAAAATCGTCACCGATCCACATGTCAGAGGGCGAGGCTTGAGGTGAGGAGGCCTTGAGTGCTGGATGGGCATCGATCATCCCCATCACCGTATGCCAGCCAGGATAGGATATCCCCCACTGGCCGACACGACCGTTATGATTGGGAATATTCTTCAGCAGCCAGTCGATGGTGTCGTAGGTGTCGCTGCTGTCATCTGTATCTTGAGGGCCGCGTTTGTTGGTTTTAATGGGCTGCATCACCACGAATTCTCCCTCGGATTTGTACTTTCCTCGGCAGTCCTGGTAGACGAAAATAAATCCCTCCTCTGTGAAGCGCCAGGAGGGACCGAGGGAGTTCCTGTAAACCTTCTCTCCATAGGGAGGAATACCGTAGGGAGTGCGGCGGAGCATGATTGGATATTTTTGAGATGCATCAAGGGGTGAGTAGACCTGGGTGAACAGCTTGATACCATCGCGCATCGGGATGAAGTATTCCCTTTTGACATAATTCTCCAGCACATGAGCAAACCTGTAACCGTTGATATTTTCTGAATTCAGTTTGTATGATTTTCGGTAGTTCTTGACCGCCCGTTCAGTATCACCGGCATGCATGTAGGCTTCCCCGAGACTGTCATAGGTGTTGAAAGCGCTTGGGTAAGCCTCGATGTTTAACTTGAAGATTTCGATCGCATCGTTGACCTTTCCCTCCCCGAGCAAGCGATAGCCGAGCGTATTCAGTTCCTGTTCGGCAAAATTATAGGAATCAGGATCTGTTTTTTTGAGGTCGTGATACTGCTGGATGGCTGCTTCTATGCCCTGAGCTGTGATGGTCCTGAGCAGGGTGGAGACAAGTGGTTTTTTGACCTTTTTTTGACCGACTAGGCCTCCAGCATCAGGGAGGCAAGGCAGAGCGGTCAGAAACGATAGCCTTACGATGATAAGTATGAACAGAATTCTTCTTTTCATCTGCACTTCCTTTCTTGAACCGAGAATGAATTTTGCTGTTTTATTCTATACAATGTTCTTTCCGCCTGACAAGTGTTCTCTTTAGATCTTTTTGTAATTCCTTGGGATTGGGTGATCTCTGTGCTATGATGATTTTCCGTTTTTTCACCACATCTGAAAAAAAGGAGATTTGGGATGAATAAGGCAACGGAACGAGATACCAAACACTGGTGGCGCTGGCTGATTCTCCTTGTGGTCAGCCTGGTTATGTTCGGGGCGTATTATATATACGATGCCCTGAGCCCGATAAACGAATACATCCAGCAGTCCATGGGCATTGATAATGCTAAGTTTGGACTGCTCTTTTCTTTTTACGCTTTACCAAACCTTCTCTTCCTGCTGGTCATTGCGGGTTTTCTTCTCGATCGCTTGGGCATCAAGAAAGCAGGGACTTTTTATGTGTTTCTCATCCTGCTCGGATCGCTCATCACCTCCCTCGGAGCGGGAAAATCCTTCATCATCATGCTCATCGGCCGGATTATCTTCGGGTTTGGTTCGGAAGCCACCCTCCTGGTGACGAACAAGGTCATAGCCCGCTGGTTTAAAGGCAAAGAGCTGGGATTTGCCTACGGATTGAATATCACGGTCATGAGACTTGGAACTATTCTGGCTTTGAATACTTCGGCTCAAATAGCCGATGCCACCGGAGCCTGGCGCTGGTCGCTCTGGGCAAGCACGATCATCATGTTGGTCTCCTTCATCTTTTTTCTCAGCTACCTGATGATAGACAAAGATGTGGATAAATTAATAAAGGCAGGAACAGAGGAGAAGGTGGTGGTCGGCGATGTATTTAAGTTGAATGCCGCGTTCTGGTTCATCTGCTTCCTGTGTGTGACCTTCTACTCGGCTGTTTTTCCGTTTACTAACCATGCGCCTCGGTTCATGCAGATGAAGTTCGGGATGACAGCCGCTGAGGGAGGGCAGTACACTTCCCTCATCATGACCGCCTCGATGATTTTTACACCGCTTCTTGGCTTGCTGGTCGACAAGCTTGGTCACAGAGGGAAGATCATGATTGTTGGGTCGTTATTGATCATCCCCGCCCATCTGCTGCTCGGACTCACCTACCTTCATCCGGCCGTGTCTTTCATCATCCTGGGGATTTCTTTTTCCCTCGTTCCGGCGGCCCTCTGGCCGGCGGTACCGATTCTGGTCAAAGAGAAATTTCTGGGCACGGCCTTCGGGATCATCGCTTGGGTTCAGATGTTCGGTCTCTTCATCTTTCCCTGGCTGGCGGGAAAGGTGGTGGATGCTTCAGGAGGTGATTACACCAACATGGAGTTGATGTTTGCTTCTTTGGGATTCTCAGGCCTTGTTTTTTCGTTACTGCTTCTTGGTGCGAACAAGAAGCTTAAACTCGGCCTGGAACTGCCGACAAGAGAAGCCCAGGCTAAGGCCGATGCCTCTTGAGAGAGGCGTTCCCTATTCTTCGATATAAGATTTGGGCAGGGAATTTAGATCCAAGCCCATGTCCAACCGGCGGATCGAAGCGGCCGTTTCATAGACAGAGTGGGGGAGGATGAGTTCTGCCTGGGCAAGGTCCTCTCTGAATCCATTTATCCTCCAACCTTAGAGCCGGCAATGGATTTCTGGGCAGCTGACCGTATTTTACCCGATGGATGAGATCATATTCCGAGGCACCTCCCGGGACACCGGTGTTGACTTCGCTGAGGTAGGGGTTTAAACGCGGATCGATCAAAAAATCAACGCCTATGTCCATGGAGCAAGAAAACTCCTCTCATCACTCATTTTTGATAGAGATAGATGATGTGTTCTTCGCCATCTGCGGCGAACAGCACCATAAAATCAATCATCTTGCTCGCCCAGCCTGGAACTGGATAGCTGTGCGTGATCACGATTGTGCCGGGTTTAAGCTGTTCTTCCAGCTGGGGGCAGAGCCGTTGGTTGATTTCGGTCAGCATGTACAGCGTAACAACAGTGGCCTCAGAAATATTGGCTTGAAACACATCTTGGAGGCGGAATTCCACCCTGTCTTCAACGCCGGCAGCTATGGCGTTGGCTCTCGACTCTTTTATCCGGCGGTCGTCGATATCGATCCCGACGCCCGAGGCC
>Ga0209427_10006165_pt1 | contig 13710 bp, 14 predicted proteins | sample DeeMarSWOR136_30_FD_187465 | JGI IMG/M metagenome (GOLD analysis project Ga0209427, IMG submission 187465) | Marine sediment microbial communities from White Oak River estuary, North Carolina - WOR-1-36_30 (SPAdes) (version 2) | ecosystem: Environmental > Aquatic > Marine > Intertidal zone >... | reverse complement strand
ACCATGGTCTTAAAGCTCTCGCACTCCCCCGTGTACGGGCACATGTCTCTGCGGCCAAAGATCTCGTCCAAGACTACAGCTCCCAACCCTATGAGTCTCTGTGGAAGAGGCCCGCCACTAATAAAGGGATTATCGAAAGCTGTTCTGTCACCGAAAGACGTATAGCTAAAATTCCCCGCAGAACAATATCCGGCCTCTCAGGTATTGATAGGGAGCCCCAATAGGTATCAGAGACAGGTCGAAATCAACTCAGGGAGCAGGGAAACGCCAAATAGTGCCAGGGACAGAGGGCCCGGACATGAGCGTACGTCACAAGTCATCCTGGATCAGAGTGGACTCGGCAAGCGTAGAGTAGATGGGCCCCTTCGGGGTAAGTACGCTCTTCTTCAGCCTCACGCGCTCCACCACCATCTCCCCGAGGGGCTCCTCTGAGAGCACCAGGATCTCCTCGATGAGCGCCTCCCTGTTCCTCCCGGACCTGACCCTCCCCAGGGTGACGTGGGGGCTGAATCCCCTCCCCTCCCTCCTGAACCCGAGGCCCACGACGCCATCCTCCAGCCTCCTGAAGACCTCTGCCAGGCCAACTGCGCCCGCAGCCAACCCAGCCCAGACAACGCGGGGCCGCCTCAGGCTCGGGAAGACGCCCACGCCCCTAAACTCCACGGAGAAGGGTCTCAACTCCAAGCCCTCCACCAAGCTCTTCAGCCCATCGAGCCGCCCCTCACCGACGTCCCCCAGGAACCTTAACGTGATATGGATGTTCTCACTCTCCACGCACTTGATGTCCGCTCCCGTCGCCATCAATCCTCTCTGGACACCCCCCAAGGCCCCCAGTAAAGCCGGCTCCTCCACGTCAACGGCTATGAACCCCCGCACAGATAAACCAGTCACCGCCGTTTCGCTATTCACCCGACCAGAATAATTGGTTTTGGGTCCAACAAGACCCCCTGGCGCATCGCTAATGATAAAAGCCCTCTGCCTCGCGTAGGATTGATGGACGCCCTCCCCCTCTCCCTCGTCATTGCCTCAGCGGTCTCCCATGCTGCGTGGAACGTGATGGCAAAGGGTGGCGGAGACAAGGAGTCCTTCATGCTGCTGATGACCGCGACGTCAGTCTTCACACTCCTCCCGGTCTTCGCAATCGTCCTCCCTGAGTGGGGGCTCCCCCTAGAGGCCCTCCCCTTCCTCGTCGTCAGTGCCCTCGCAGAGACACTCTACTTCGTCTCGCTGGGTAGAGCGTACGAACTTGGCGACCTCTCAGTCGTCTACCCCATCGCCCGATCTTCCCCCCTCTTCCTGACCCTACTGGCCGTCGTACTGTTGAACGAGAGAATAACAGGCTGGGGACTTGCGGGGATACTCCTGATACTCCTAGGTGTCTACACGATCCACCTGAGAGGTCTCTCGCCGGGGGACCTCCTAGCGCCGATATTATCTCTGAGTGGAAGGGCATCACAGTACGCAATACTGACCGCTTTGGGCACCACGGTCTACTCGCTCTCTGACAAACTGGGGGTCACCGCCGTGGATCCCTTCCTATATGCTTTCTGGCTCGAGTTCTTCATAACTGGCCTCTTGGGCTCCGTCGTTCTCCGGAGGAGGGGCTGGGAGGGAATCGTGGCGGAGTGGAAGAGATCCAAAGTGCATGCAACAGTCGGCGGATTCCTCATGAGGTTCGGCTACATCCTTGTCCTCTTCGCCATGAGCATGGTTCAAGTGAGCTATGTCCTCGCTCTTCGGCAAATCAGCGTTGTCTTAGGAGCCTTAGCGGGCGTCATACTCCTCAAGGAGAGCTATGGCAGGGTCCGAGTGCTTAGCTCCATTATAATGTTCACGGGAGTCTACATACTAGCCGTTTTAGCCTGAATCGTTTGCGCGCACAACTATATTCTTCCTATGAACGCGACCCGATCTCATTTTATTTGAAGGTATGAAAAAACCCTCATGGTATAGATTTTATTAATAATAATTATAATAGAATATTATTACCAATCTATGTAAAAGGAGTTAAGCGGGCGCGAAAAGATAAATATCAAATACGATTTAAATTGTGAATATTGGTTGTTGATAACATGAGTACAAAAAGTAAGGAAGGAACTGAAATAAGAGTTGCTGCTGTGGGTGATGTTTGGGCTGGTGGATTTAGAAGATTAGCTGTCTACGACGAGCCTGAATTTATGGAACTGGTTGATCTTATTCGCGATTCAGATGTAGGTTTTGTCAACATGGAAACCGTTTATCTCGACGATAAAAACAAGGTTCCATATAGACCCATAGGTCAGGGAGGTATGGGTTTTGAATTCCATTATGCAGATAATATTATAGCTAAAGATCTTAGGTGGATGGGATTCAACATATGCTCATGTTCAATGAATCATACTGTAGACTGGGGTTTTGAAGGCGTTCTTTCAACTAGGAGAGTCTTAGATGATGCTGGTTTTACCCATGCAGGAACTGGAGAAACTCTTTCAGAGGCTTCTAGACCTGGGTATATGCAAACTAAGAATGGCGCAGTGGCGATAGTATCTACAAACTTTGATTTTAACAATAATTGGGCCAACATGGCGACTGACCCAACACCTTTAGTACCTCCAGGCACTGCAAGGCCAGGGGCAAATACTATTAGAATCGACTGGGTTGTTGATCCCGAGACTTTTAAAGAAATACTTAACTTTCAAAAGCACATAGGAGGCGGTCCGAGACTAGTCGGCAGATTGTCTCGGGATCCATGGTACAAAAAATACTTCGGTTCAGATGTCATAAGTGTCGGTTCCATGCCATATTATATCATCAAAGGAAAAGAAGCAGGTACATATGTCTATAGTCAGATGAGAAAAGCAGACTTCGAGAGAAACCTACTTAGTGTCAAGGAGGCTGCGGGCATGGCAGATTGGGTGATCTTCTCAGTCCACGATCACATCAAAGACGGTAAAGGGGTTTATAAATCACCACCCTGGGAAGGCGGAGCTGGAGAGATACCATCCAAGGCCGCACAAACCCTGGCAAAGGCAGTCATTGAGGCTGGAGCTGATTTCTATGTTGGTCATGCATGTGTCTCCTCATACCAAGGAATTGAGATCTACAAAGGGAAGCCCATCTTCTACAATATTGGTATCTTTCAAGAGACCACAGAAGCCTTCCGCCTTATCCCATGGGGAATATATGACAATCTATTCTTACCTTTAGACACACCACTGAACGAAATAATCGACTACTTAGCTTGGCATAGCGGAAGAAAAGGCGGTTATGACCTAGAGACCTACAAGAAGGAGAGACGCCTAGTCAACAACGACCCTTGGCCAACAAAAGACTTCGGATATGGCGGACCGGATAAGGAGCTTTACTGGACAGGACTTCTAGTGAAGTTCAAATTGGAGGGTGAACAGGGCCCCGATAGAAAAGTGACAGAGATCAAGCTCTATCCAGCTGATCTACGCGGAGACATGCCTCGAGCAATAAGGGGACGCCCTTTGATGGCTAAAGGTAAAATTGCTGAAAAGGTTCTCGAAAGGATACAAAAGAACTCCGAGCAGTTTGGAACAAAGATCGAAATCAATGATAATGTTGGCACAGTCGTACTCTAAATTCACTTTCCACAAACTTTATTATTAATATTCACGTATTAACTTTTATTAATAATCATCATCAAATCTTTTATTTTTATAGTTTACTTTTATTTTATGAAGATTTAAACCAACTGATTCTTCTTTCTCGATCAAAATAACGCCAGCAGAAAATAGGAATTTAATCATTTCTATCTTTTTGTCTTTAAATTTAAATATACCTTCACATCGTATCACTCCTGTCTGCCCCTTCTGCGTAGTAATTTCTAATATCATTTTTTCACTAGCAGTATTTCCCTCCATCTTAAATTCCGTTTCTTTATATTTCAAACATGAAAATTGTGTTAGGAACTCCTTTGACCAACGAGTTATCTCTTGTCTGCCTTCAAAAACATACGGTCCCCAAATTAACCTAACGCCCTCATCACAGAGTGAACCTATTCTTTCTACGTCCTTATCTATCAATGTGGAAAAAAACGAATGTATAAGCCCTCTGGCCGTTTCTTTGCTGTACAAATTATTTCCCTATATCAGAATATAGCACTGAAACAATAATTTTTAGGCTGATATTATATTGTTAACGTTTTATTGCGAATAAATATACTAATTTTACAGATGTTTATAGCGCCAAATATCTACTAACTAATATAAAATTTAAGCATACGCGAAACATCCTTTCATTAACAATCTACGAAAGGACCACAGAGGAGAAAGTGCGTGTCAGAGAAAATCCACATTCCGAAGTTACTCGCCCCAATTAGATCATATGAGGGAGTTGTCAGAGTGATAAGAGCTGGTGCTGACGAGGTATATTGCGACGTTTTCCCTGAGGAACGTGAGCATCTCTGGATGCACAGGGGAAGAAACTGTGCCATTGACTCATACGATGAGCTTGATCGTGTGACAAAATACGCTCACTCTCATGACATACCCGTGATTCTAACCCTCAATGAACCATTCTTCACGGAAGCGATGGAGGAAGAGATGGCAAACCATGTAAGACAATGTCTTGACAAAGGCATCGACGCTATTCTGGTTGGAGACCTAGGTGTTCTATCGATGCTAAAATCAATGCAAGTAAACGTGCCGCTGTATGCCAGTACGTATATGGTGTCAATGAACCATGAGGCAATCAATTTCCTTGAAAAGGTAGGATTCAGCAGAGCAGTAATAGAGCGCCAGCTATCAACATTTGAGATAAAAGAGATCGTCGAACATAGTAAAATCGATGTGGAGGTATTTGTACACGGTGGAGGCTGCTCAAACCTCAATGGTAGCTGCTATCTCTTCCACATGATGTCGCCAAACATGAGGCGCGCCTGGTCCGCGATAGACGGATTTCTAAAAAGCCCATGCAAACTCCTGTTCGACATTTCCGAGGTTGATGAGGAAAACACAGTTGAAGACATACCAGTAATGGACGCTTCTCTATGGTGCTCTCTATGTAAGTTGCCAGAGCTAGGTAAAACTGGCGTGATGGGTTTCAAGATTGCTGGAAGATGTTTAAGCGAGGAATATCAGGAGAACACAACCAAGATCTATCGGGAGTTCATCGACCTAATAACTCAGGATAGAATGCTATTATTTAACGATATGATTGAGCTAATTAAGAAGGAGTATTTCCCGTTACCACCAAGTCTATTAAATCTTCAAGAAGGGTGTTGTGAAGAAAAAAGATGCTACTACTCCCCTCTCTTCTACTCTCCTTATAAAAATCCCCCCTCGTGGAGTACGTGGACGAAGGCTCAATTCAAGTGGGCGGTATTAAGAGAATGAAGTTCTCTGTTCAGACAGACAATCTCAAGATGCTCAATGAGGCGACTAGCAGTGATTGTGATAAGGTGCGGTTCGGATCAGAGTTCTGTGCTTGGAAGTTACCCAGCCTCAAATCACTTGAAAAAGCTTATGAACAAACACTAGAGACAGAGAAAAAGTTCATCTATATCACGCCCAGAGTCCCGGAGAAATCTCTCAAAGTTGTAGAGGATCATTTGAAATTTTTAGACGGCAATGGTGCAAATGACGTCGTTATCAACGACTGGGGTGTCTTAAATATCCTCGAGAAACACCCCAACCTGAGGATACAGATTGGTAGGCAGTTAGTCTACATGCCTGCCAGATGCCCCTGGTCTCAAGAAGAGCTATCGGTCGCCTTCTCGGATTTAGCTCAGGGCCAGGAGATATTCAATCAAACAAATCTCAATTATTTACCCACAATTCAATTCCTCCAAAATTACAATATTAAAGGAGCTGACGTGGACTGGATCCCAGAGAGCTTTCAAAATTTTAATTACATAGTAAGAAGCGGATTACAGGTATCCATCTACCTAAACCTGATACCCGTGGCAATCACGAGGAGCTGCCACACAGCACGATACCTAGGAGAAGATGACCCTGAAAATTGTTCCAGACCATGTGATACAAAAGCATTCAAACTAAAACAGAAACAGATGGGAATAGAATTGTATCTGCTAGGCAATGTAGCTTATCGTATGACTCAACCCTCTCAAACAGAAATAGAAACACTAAACAAAATCGGAGTAAAAGACATCGTAATCTCAATAAATACAATCATGAAGACAGGGGAAAGAAATAAATTAAATGCATTGATCCAAAAATTAAATGCTTAAAGAAATCCTGAAATTTAATACAGTATTCATAATGATTTTTTAAACGAAGATATAGAAAATAGCGCATGTAAGATCAACATTCAGCTACAAATGAAAGTCAATTGTAATAGGAAAATGTTTATCAAAATAGAGATCTAATAAAAAGGGAGGAAAATAAGTTGTCACAAGTTAGTAAGTTTAAAAAATTACTGGATGAACCAGGGATCATAGTTGCGCCAGGCGCTTATGACATCGTGAGCGCTAAGATAATAGCCAATCTAAACTTTCAAGCAGTCTATATTGGCAGTTACGCGGCACAAGCCTCACTACTGGGCATGCCAGATTCGTCTCTATATTCGCTAACCGAAATATCTACACTAGCCCGAAACACTGTCAACGCAATTGGGGACACGCCATTAATTGTTGACGTCGACCACGGCTTTGGTAACACAATAACTACTCGAAGGACTGTTACCGAATTAGAGAGAGCCGGAGCTGCTGCAATACACATAGAGGATCATGAGTTCGGTAAACACACCAAGCTGCCCGTGCGTTTAATATCGAAGGAGCTGATGGTCGACAAACTTAGAGCAGCCATGGATGTCAGAAAAAACAAGGATTTCGTCATCATAGCTAGGACAGACGCACCGCATGCTACGGGCTATGATGACGCCCTAGATCGAATGAAGACATTTGACCGTATTGGAGTAGACATGGTGTTTCCAGCGGGGTGGGACATGAGAAGGATACCTGAGCTAAAGAAAGCAATCTCAACACCAATATTCACTGTCGCGAGAAACGATATGACTGTGAAACAAATGGAGGAGCTCGGAATAAAGGTTGTCGTATACTTTAGTCAGGGACTTTTTACGGCCTATAAAGCCATGATGGATCTATGGCTCGAGTTGAAAAGGAGCGGTTCAGTCGAAGAAATGAGAGACAAGATGTGCACCATACAGGAATTTGATGATTTCATAGGAGTACCAGCAATAGAAGAACTTGCCAACAAATACAAGATCTACTAGATACAAGTCAATTTTCTAGGGAGTCAATTTCTTTAAAATAAAGGGAAATGAAATGGGAGGAGGGGAGAAATGGGTGAAACGATATCGGAGAAAATCATAGCAAAAGCAGCAGGAAAGAAAAGTGTTGCTCCAAGTGAATTTGTTGGAGTCAGACCGGATCTTGGCCCCATAATGTACGCTTTCGCAGCCAATGATCCTCCAAGACGAATAAAGCATACGTTGAAGAACCTTGGCATAGAAAGGATTCTGCACCCAGAGAAGGTGATGATCTTCTTCGATCACAATCAACCAGCGAAGACGGTCGAATGTGCGGAACTATACAAAAGCGTAAGAGAAGGCGTGCAGGATCTAGGGATAAAGCACTTCTACGCAATGAAAGGGATAGGTCACATAGTTCTGGCCGAATATGGTTTGGCTAGACCAGGCATGCTGATCGTTCACGGAGATCCGCACGCCGCAACGGTGGGAGGAATTGGCGCTTTCGTGACAAATGGCGGGAGATATGGAAGTACGCCGGATGAAATACTTGCCACAGGAGAAATCACAATAAGAGTCCCTGAAACCCTGGAATGCAAAGTGACAGGCAACCTAGGCAAGGGAGTCATGAGTAGAGACATATGGCAGCACTTGATCGGAGAAATTGGACCTGATGGAGCCATTGGCAGGGTAATCGAGTACGATGGACCGGCCATACAAAAACTGAGTATAGACAGCAGGATGACAATTTGTAACCCAGTCGTCTTCGCGGGAGCTGAAACAGGCATAGTAAACCCCGACAAGGAGACAGTAGATTGGGTCAAAGAGAGAACCACAGAACCCTTCGAACTATTGAGTAGCGACCCTGACGCCGAATACGCAGACACATTGGAATACGACGCCTCAAAGATAGAGCCCCTGGTTGCGGCCCCTCCCGATGTATATGTCACGAAGACCGTCGTTGAGGTCGAGGGATTGGAGATCGATCAAGCCGTGCTAGGAACGTGCGCAGGTGGGCGCATGGAAGACCTCAGGATCGCGGCCAAGATCCTTAAGGGGAGAAAAATCAATCCTTCAGTGAGAATGCTAGTCGTCCCGGCCACTCAGGACATCTACATCAATAGCATCAGGGAGGGACTTATAGAAACACTAGCTTGGGCTGGCGCGGTCATCTGCGCTCCGACATGCGACATATGCTGGGGAAGAATGGGGCAACTAGCGACGGGCGAGATAAGCATATCCCAACAAACACTGAACATCCCTGGCCGGTCGGGGAGTGATAAAGCGAAAATATACCTAGCCAGTGCCGCAACGATCGCTGCATCTGCAGTCGAGGGAAAAATAACCGATCCGAGAAATCTGTTGTAGTAAGGTGAGCGTCAAATGGACTGGATTAAAAAAGGAAAAGTGTGGAAGTTCGGAGACCATCTCGTCCCGGATGTGGCCATCGGCTGGAGGGGCGAGATGGACGCTTGGAAGCAGGAGGATTTGGCGAAGATCTTTATGATAAACGTCGACCCGGAGATCCCGAAGAAGGTCAAGAAGGGGGATCTCATTATCGCTGGTAGAAACTTCGGATATGGCCGAGCACACGGCGCGTTCTGGGAGTCACTGAGCGCAGTCGGGATAGCCGGTATAATCGCTAAGTCCTTTGCCACTCCCTTTTTTAAATCGTGCATTGGCAGGGGGATACCTGTACTAGAATGTAAGACTATAACGGAAAGGGTCTCGCAAGAGGATGAACTGGAGGTTGACTTCAGGACGGGAGAGATCAAGAACTTGACCACGGGAGAGCACTTTAAGACGGAGCCTCTTCCAGATTTTCAGATAGAGGTAATGGAAGCAGGTGGCTTCACAGCCTATATAAAGCACAAATTAAATAATAAAGGACATCCATAAAACAAATAAAACTTAATATTTTTCTTTTTTTTGAAATAAATAAAAGTATTATACCATAAAGTTATTTTCCTATTTACATTAAGTATGAATAATTTTTTACATCGGCAAATTAAGTAAAAAATGTGTGTTTTAAAAAGACATGAATTAAAGTGTTAAAATAAATATTTAAGTTGTTTTCCTATTTGGTCTTTTTTCGAGTTTCTGATTCTTGTGTTGATTTTAGTAGTTTGGAAACTGGAGCAACCGCGAATACTATGACTAAAGGCTCTTTTCCTCCTACGGTTTGATTCCATAATCCTTCTGGCTGATATACCATGTCACCTTCCTTTATTTCCTTCTCCAATATTTTTCCATCCTCTTCCCACATAAACTTTCCAGATCCTTTCATGACGTAATATATTTCCTCGTTACCTTCGTGCTTGTGCCAACCACCCCACTTTCCTGGCTCCAATGTTCCAACATTAAATAACAAGTAATCTCCTCTCATACCTCTGGCTGTAAACCATGGTAGGTTTCTAAGATGTCGTAACTCTAATTGAGATATTTGAATTACTTTTTCTTGAGACATTTTGAATACACCGCTTTACATCTATTAATTAACATATAAAAAGTATTTCAGAATACAGATCACATGGAGCAAACACTGGTCATTAAACTGCACCACTGACCATTTAAAATTACGATGTGGCGTCAAAGGATATGAGGCCTTTAATAATATTTTTTTAAAAAATATTACTAACTTTATGCACATGATATCTCTCTAGTGAAGCAAGCAACATATTAAACAAAAGAATAACTATTTAGGATTCGAATGGGGCCTGTCTTCCCAAATCCTTTCGAGGCCGAGGGGAAGTGGTTTAAGGGCAACCTCCACACCCACACAAATAACTCGGATGGCGAGATGACGCTGGAAGTGGCCGTCTCGAGGTACAAGTCGGAAGGTTACGACTTCCTCTCCATCACGGACCACGGAAGGCTTACTCCCGCTCAAGAGCTCTCAACTCTAGAATTCCTCCTGATTCCGGGGGAGGAGGTCTGCGTGGGCGCATCGAGGCTGGGGAGGTTCTTCCACATAGTCGGCCTCAACATCGAAGAGCCCCTACCCATAGAGGACAACAACAGAAACGTCACACCCCAGAAAGCCCTGGATCTTATATCGGAACGGGGAGGGGAGAGCGTGGTCGCCCACCCCTATTGGTCCGAGCTCAGCGACTCTGACATCATCGACCTCGAGGGCCACCTGGGAATAGAGATCTACAACACCAACTGTGATCTCACCATCGAGAGGGGGTTCTCCACGATCCACTGGGACAATTTACTCTCTTCGGGTAAACGCATCCTGGGGCTTGCCGTAGACGACGCCCATGGCAGGGAGAGCCACCTGCTCCCCAGAGACTGGTGCAAGGCGTGGATCAATGTAAAGGCAGCAAGCCTCTCAGCAGATAACATTATGAGCAGCATCAGAGAAGGGCTTTTCTACTCGAGCACGGGGCCCAAGATAACTAATGTTGTTGTCCACCATGGAGAGATCCGGGTGGAGACGTCACCGGCGCGCTCGGTCAGCTTCGTGTCAAACACGGCTCTCGGAGCTAAAAGAACGTCGAGAGGGAACCTGCTCGGAGGAGCCTCGTATAAGCTTAGGGGAGGCGAGAGATATGTTCGTGTCGAGGTCACCGACGACCGAGGACGTAAGGCCTGGACCAACCCGATTTTCTTTAAGGCTTGACCCAGATCGCAAGCCCGATTCCGGATCAAGCCATTTAAATCGAAGCTTTCCATCATTGAGTGGATATGCCATGGCGGTGGGGGCCACGTGCTGAGGATCGGGGGCTTCGTTGACACTTCGACTGTGGACTGGTACGGGAATGTCTCCCTCATCGTCTTTTTCGCGGGATGCAACTTCCGCTGCCCCTACTGCCAGAACTCGGGTCTCATACCCATGGACTCAGGCAGGGAGGTGGGGGCTGACGTGCTCCGGGAGCGCATCGAAATATCCCGAAGTCTCATCGACTCCGTCGTCTTCACGGGGGGCGAACCCCTTCTGCAGGGGGGCCTGCTTGAGGCCTCCTCCGTTGTGAAGGAGCTCGGGAGGGAGCTGATGATAGACACGAACGGGAGCGTGCCCCGAACGCTGGAGCCTATAATCAAATCCAGCCTCGTTGACAGGGTCGCCCTGGACGTGAAGGCTCCCCTCAGGCCATCCGATTACGCTAGGACGATAGGGCTTGAGGACGCAGGGGCAATTGTCGAGGGGATCAAGAGGACTTTGAGGTTGTGCGAGACCCACGGCATCGAGATCGAGGCAAGGACAACCGTGGCACCCAATATCTCCGACGATGCGAACTTCATCAGGGAGATTGCCAGAGACATCAGGGGCCGATGCGATGTCTATTACCTCCAGCAGTTCGACAACGCTGGGGAGGTCCTCAGCCCAGAGCTGAAGAGAATGAAGCCGCCGACAAGGAAGCTGATGATGGAGCTCGCTGCTGTGGCCCTCAAGGAGGGAGTTGAGAACGTCTGCATTAAGACACGTGAGATGGGCCTGGAGAGGGTGCGATGAACATGTCTCGAGATCGCCTCACTCTGATCACGGGGATGTCCGGATCCGGCAAGACCACCCTTGCGGAGATGTTCGAGGAGAACGGCTACAGAGTCATAACCATGGGAGACGTTATCCGCGACATCGCCAGGGAGAGGGGGCTGGAGCCCACGCCCAAGAACCTTGGCAGTATAGCCGAGGGCATCCGGCAGGAGGGGGGCGACGCTGCCGTTGCCAGAAAGTGCGTCGAAAGGCTGGAGGGGCTACGCGAGAGGAAGATAATCGTGGACGGGATTAGGAGCCTCTCAGAGGTCACGGTCTTCAGGAAGCACTTCGACGTCCTCCTCGTCGCAGTCCACGCATCGCCGAGGACAAGGTACAAAAGGCTCAAGGGTAGGCACAGGACAGACGACCCACAAGACTGGGACGACTTCGAGACCAGAGACCGCAGGGAGCTGGGTTTCAGCCTGGGATGGGCCGTTGCCTTAGCCGACCACATGATAGTCAATGAGGGTAGCCTTGAGGAGCTGGATAGGGCGTTCCATGCGCTCTTGGAGAAGCTGAACGGGCCATGACAAGAGTCGAGGTCACCGTCAGGGCGATGGTTAATCCGACCGAGAGCGCCGAGAAGGTCGATAGGTCTATCAGGAATATGCTGGGGGATGTCGACCTGAGCCCTGAGAACGGGGGAGGGAATCATTTCCTCGTGGGGCGCCTAGAGGGGATTGAGTCCCTTGAACACCTCAAGGCTCAGATCCGTAAGGAGAGAGTCAGGGAAGCAGCCAGGTCTCTCTTCACTCGCATTGCCGACAATGATCGGCTATCATTCGGCCTGAACAAGCAGGCGGCATTCGTGGGACGGTTATCCTTCTACAGCTCTGGAGAGACGCCGCTGGGGCCGATACAGATCATCATCGTGGGCGACGTAGAAGCAGTCATTGACTTCCTCTGCGAATACCACTGAACCTGAAGAATAACCATACTAAGGAACCCAGCTGATCATTGTTCAGTTGTTCGCCGTACATACAGTAAATAGAAGAGTTACTGACTCGAATCTAGAAAATACTTCATGCATCTCGATCGTGATGGATATATATTTAAGGATGATGCTGAACTTGAAGTGATCCGAAATGTCCAAAAAGTTGAGCCCCTGGGAGTCGCAACTCCTCAACGTGAAAAGCACCTGCGACCTTATGGGCCTGGAACCAGCGGTCTACGAGGTCGTCAGCCAGCCCAAGGCCATACTAAAGGTGGCTCTTCCCCTGAAGATGGACGACGGGAGTGTCAAGACGTTCACCGGCGTCAGGATCCACCACAACGACGCTCGTGGACCGACAAAGGGCGGGATAAGGTATCACCCCCACATCGACATGGAGACGGAGATGGCTCTGGCAGCGTGGATGACCTGGAAGAACGCGGTCGCCGACCTGCCCTACGGGGGCGGCAAGGGCGGCATCAATTGCGACCCCAAGGCCCTCTCCAGAGGAGAGCTTGAGCGCCTGACCCGCATGTACGCTGTGGCCATCGCTCATTTTGTCGGCGTCGACCTCGACGTGCCGGCGCCGGACGTGGGCACCAACGCTCAGATAATGGCTTGGTTCATAGACGAGTACTATAAGGTCACCGGCAGGATCACTCCTGGAGTAATCACGGCGAAGCCTCTCAGCCTGGGCGGTAGCCTTGGGAGGTCAACTGCCACGGGTAGGGGCTGCTACTTCGTGGGAGTCGAGGCCTCGAAGGCCTTCAATATCCCGATCAAGGGCTCCAAGGTCGCCATACAGGGCTTTGGCAACGTTGCACGGAGCGCAGCCTTCAACTACTACGACGCAGGTGCAAAGATTGTCTCCGTCAGCGACTCTCGGGGAGGGATCTACAACAAGGACGGGCTGAATCCATACAAGCTGAAGGAATACAAGGAAGAAACTGGCAAGGTCTCCGGTTTCCCGGGATGTAAAGAAGTCGGGGCGGAAGGACCTTTGACGGTAGAATGCAACATAATGCTGCCCTCAGCACTGCAGAACGCTATCACGACGGAGAACGCTGGCGAGGTGAAGGCGAAGCTCATCATCGAGGGCGCCAACGGACCCACGCTGCCGGCA
>Ga0209427_10006164_pt1 | contig 13712 bp, 17 predicted proteins | sample DeeMarSWOR136_30_FD_187465 | JGI IMG/M metagenome (GOLD analysis project Ga0209427, IMG submission 187465) | Marine sediment microbial communities from White Oak River estuary, North Carolina - WOR-1-36_30 (SPAdes) (version 2) | ecosystem: Environmental > Aquatic > Marine > Intertidal zone >... | reverse complement strand
GAAAATTAGTTACTGATTTTTGTTGCCTTAAATGTGATGCTCCTATGAGGAGGATACGCAAAGGGTCAAAAATTGGGAAACAGCTGGGAGAAGATGGTTGGTATTGTCATAGATGTAGATTATTCTTTTTTGAACGAGATGGAGTGATGTATTATTGTAAGGTAAAAAATAACCCTTTATTGGATACATATAAGCGTTTAGAAAACGAGCATTTAGCTATTTTTGTTAAATAGAATTTATTTTTCGTTTACCATTTTAATTAGTTTTGTTATTTTTTGTTCATCCAGGTCTTTTAAAGAATATACCTTGATATGTTTCATTGTTTTTCCGGTGCCTTCAAATAATTGTATTTCTTTTTTAGTAAGTCCTTTTAATGAAAAACCTAGGTTAACGTGGTCTTTAAGTGCGGCGATGTAGTATTTTCCACAAATATCTTTTTTTGTATGACCATAACATGGTACTCCTACTTTCATTTCTTCGTTTATTTCAGGTATTGTTTTTAAAATAATTTGTCTTAATCTTTGACATATTTCTTTTTGCGGTGATTTTTGTTTTTTTATATATTCATCAACTTTTTCATCCATGGAATTGATTAATTAGTAACAAAAATTTAAGATTTACTGTTGTAACAAATCAGATATTATTTATTTTTTTAAAAAGTAATTGTGGGATGTTTTTTTTAATGAATTAATCCATGGGATGTATTACAACGTCCTGGCACCAACCAAGTAATGTAATATTTCCATCACAAGGGTCTGTCACACATTTTATCCAATACAATGGTCCTAAACCGATAAACTTGTATGGAATTACCATTGCTGGGACATCAACTGTTTGACTTTCTCCACCAAGTTTTAAAGTAAATTCTTTATCAATTATAAATGCAAGATATGCATCTTTTGTTGTGAACCATAAAGGGCCAATATGAACAACAGAAATTACAGGTTTGTATAATATAATTTTTTGGCAATCAGCTTTCATATAAATGGTTTTCATTTTGTTATTTGTTTTGTTTTCTATTTCATTTTCCAATGTTTTTGTTGAGCTGGTGTTTATGGGAACGATGATGCAAACTAGTAAAAAGATAACAAATAGCGTCAAAATTTTTTCAGATTTTTTTCTTATTTTCATTTTTTCCTCAAAACACAAAAATTTTTTTATAAAATAAAATTTATTGTTAAAATATTGAACAAAAGACAAATTATTTTTTAAATAATGTGTATTAAATTCAATATTAATATCTTATTTAGCGCGTTTACTCAGTTCCAATATATACTTCTCTGAAGGTTTTTTCATCTCTCTTAAGGGCTTTTTGAATGGTTTTAAGAATATTTTCTTTGTCTTCAGGTAGTTTACCATTTACTTGGATGTAGTTTGTATAATGATCACTGTAGACTTTGGATATCACTTTTAGGTTTTTTATAAGGGTGTAGGTTTCTTGTAATACTTCATGGGGTGAAAGAAGTTGGAATGCGCCAGTTTTGATTTTTTCTAATATGGGTGTGTTTATTTTTGGTAAAAATGTTCTTATACGTATAAAATCTGGATTTATTTTGTTTAATGCATCGACTGTTTCTTTGATGTGTTGCTTTGTTCTTTTTTTTCCTCCTAGTCCTAGCATTATGTATTCACTTAGTTGTATTCCTGCTTGTTTTACTAGTTTGCCTGCTTTTATTTGGATGTCTTTTGTTGATCCTTTTTTTACCTGTTTTAGGATTACGTCGTCTCCTGATTCTAATCCTACATGTATTCTTGATAGTCCTGCTTTTGCTATTTTTTTTAGATCTTCAAGTCCTTTTCGGACTATGTATTGTGCTGAGCCGTAGATTGTTATTCTTTTAAGGTTTGGAAAAAGTTTTTTTGTATATTCTATTATTTCTACAAAATCTTGTGTTTTCATAATAATGGTGTTTCCAGAGGGGAAAAACACTGTTTCTACGAAATTGTTGTAATGTTGTTTTGCCCAAAGTAGGTCTTCTTTTATTTCTTTTACTGGTCTTATTTTGAATTTTGGTCCTTTTTTATAGACCATGCAGAAGGTACATTTGTTCCATGGGCATCCGATTGTTGCTTGTACTAGTAGGCTGTTTGCTTCGCTTGGTGGACGGTATATTGGGCCGGTGTAACGTAAGCCGTTTGTCATTGTTTTTCAATTATTGGAAATATTGTTTATTATATATCTATTGTTATAATTGGTAAGTTTTTGTAATTTGATTTGTTTGAGGTGAAAATGTTTTTATTACCTGTTTTTGAAATAGTTTTTTGCAAATCCATGGGTTTTTTTATTCTGATTATTGATATTGTTGAGCTGCTTATTTTAGTCTTTGTTAACTTTTGTTCATGTTGTTTTTTTTAAATTTATTTTTTGATTGAATTCCAAATATGATTTATTGGTAATAGTACCCAGATAAAATAACCGTATAGAGCAATTTTTTGTAAAAAAGCACCAAGTGTAGCAGTGGGATTTGTGATGGAAGCAGTAAAAGAGGCAATGGGAATTATAAATAGAACAAGACCTATAAACCCGATATATTTGGGGTAATTTTTATTTAAAATATAGATTATTGAACAAAGTAGAACAGCTAATATAAAAAGTAGAACAAAGATTAAAGTTGCTAAAAGATGTAGTTCTAATTGTGTGTCCATAGGAATTAAAGCTAGTCCAATTAGGAAAGGTGTACTTATCACTCCTAGTGTTGAGGCTGTTGTACTTAGAAGTTTCTTTTTCTTGTTTTCTGCAAGAAATATACCTAGTGTTAACCAGAAAGGAATGAGGGCTAAGGCAAGTAGTGTTAATGCCACGGAAAACAATATTCTTGAAATCAGATTTGTCTCTCCATTTCTTGCTGCTACTGCGCCTAAATCACTAAAGTAGTAGCCGAAATAATCATAACCACCAGGATATAGGTAAGCTGCTATAAATGTTAAAATAAAGAATTGCAAAACGCTTAGTATGATTAAGATACATATTAATCGATTTAAACTTTTAAATTTCTCCCACGATAATATGATTCTCATAAAACTCATCTAATTTTTTTCTAAAGTATTTGTTAATAATTTTTAATGTTTTTTTAGAAAAGTTATCAAATGTTTTTTTTCAATATTTCGATGTGTCTTTGTATTGTTAGCTTTGTAGTAAGCACCTTTTTATTTATAGCTAATCTTAACTTGTAAAAGTTTTTTTAAATTGAATTATTTTTAAAATTATTGGGTTAAGGATATCCTCCGACTTTTAGACTTGGGTCTCCTATTAAATTGTATTCTTCAATGGTGAAACAATCCTTCCATACTTCATCTAAATATTTTATTTGCGCTTCTTGTAACATGTCCGATAGTATAACACCGGGTTTGTATGAATCAAAGAAATTTGCGTTCATTCTACATGTCCCTGCACCAAGTATGTCGCCAACGTACCCGCTATAACCCATTCTTGAAGCACCAATGGTTGCAATTGCTCCGCCTGAGGGTTTCTTTACCCACGACCATGCAAAGCAAGGTAGTCTGAATCCTAAGAAAGCCCTGTCAATTGTACCAGTTGAACAGCAATCAAAGAATATAATTGGGAGTTTATCTCCATTAAAAAGTCCGTGTAAATAAGGTGATAAATAGTATATGCCGCGGTCTTTATTTGGTGGATTTGTTGAGATGCCGTATTTTAATCCATGTCCTGAATAACTTACAAAACCTGCGCCTCTAGAGATTATTAAATTTATTAAAATTGGTCTAAATGTGAGGGTTGAAGTCCATAATTTAACTTGTTTAAATCCAGGCATTAATTCTCCGATATGTTCTGTAACCATTTCACCTTCAAATCCTTCTAATAATGGATGTGTGTCTCCACCCATTAGAATTATTCTATTGAACCATTCTTTACCATAGGTGGATGTTTCGTAGTTGATAATTTTTTTAACTACTATTTCAACTTCTTTTTTGTTTTTACAGGGTAATCTTCCTATCCCAATATCAGGATATAGGTCAACAAAATCTATGTATTCTACGATATTGTCATCCATTTCCCACCAGAATTCGCCATATAAACTGTTATTGTTTGAATCCCAGGTGCAAAAACTACCGTTTTGATCATATATATCTGCGTAATACTGATCTGTGGGAACATATTCAAATGTATAATAGCTGCATTTAACTGCGCTGTTTCTAGTTGGAACTTTATCGATATTTCCTACGAGTAGTATATATGAGGTGTTGTAGGTTTCAATTGCGTCTTTTATGAAATATTTTATTTGCTCTGGTTTGTCAAATCCCAAATAGCCATTATATATATCCTCTGTTGTCTTATGGAGAGTATTGATGCCGTGATTGTTTTTATGAATAATTAAGTCCTGTAATTCATTGGTAAAATCAGATGGTGAGATTATTATCATTTTATATTCTGTTTGTTCAATAGTTGTTGTTTTGTTTTTTTCAAATTCTTTGTTGTTTAATTCAATTTTTTCACTTGTTCCTATAACTGTATTTAGGTAAATAAAAATCATACTTGAGACAAATATTATACAAAGAATTTTTTTCTTCATTTTTTCCTCCCTTTTTTTAACTGTCAATTATTATAAATTATAATGAAGAATTCATTTATAAATATAATTATCATTTCAAAGCTGGTTTTAATAACAACCTTTATTTTTGAATAATATAAAAAATAAATGTTGTAATAATTATACTAACCGTAAAATTTAATATATGCTTTGATATGATATAATTAGGGGATATAATTGCAAAAGAAAATAGTTGGAATATTTGTTTGTATATTAGTATTGACAACCATGTTGCCAATATCAGAATTAGTAGTTGCTGAAAAATATCAAAATAGTGATCCTGTAAAAGAAAATAGATGTAAACAAATACAATTTTCTGAAAGTACAGCTAAAGATTGGACATTTATGCTATATGATGATGCGGATTTTGAATATGCATGGGATCCGCTAAACAATTTTACAATGGAGGTTTATGGGGGAAATAAAGTAAATTTTATTGTTTTACAGGATACTGAATTAGGACCAGCAAAGATATGGCGAATCGATGAGAATCATACATTGGTTCTTTTAGATGAGTTAGGTGAAGTTAATATGGGTGACTATGTCACTCTTAAAGATTTTATTGATTATTGTAAATCAAATTTTCCTGCAGGTAGGTATATTATGGATATTTATAACCATGGAGCAGGGTGGAAAGGTGCTTGTAAGGATGATACTAGTAATGGGGATTTGCTGACGATGGATGAAATGCAAAGGGCACTTTCTGAAACAGGCGGGATAGATATAATTATGTTTAATGCCCCTTGTTTAATGGGTTCTTTGGAATCTGCATATGAGCTGAGAAATTATGTAGATGTTTACATTGGTAGTGAAGAATTATGTGGTTATAAATTAGGATTGGCAGGATTAATCTGTGAGTTTATCCATACACATTGTTGTTTTAATACTTATGAATTAGGAGAAAAGATTATAGAATTTGTTGAAAATTTAGGGGGAGAGTGGGCTTATAAACGTACTATGGTTGCAGTGCAAACAGATAAGCTTGATCAGCTGAAAAACGCTATTAATAAACTTTGCTTAGATTTAATGTTAAGATGGTTTAGGTCATATAAGAAGGTTAATTCTGCACGGAATGCTACCTTTGAGCTTGGCGAATATCCTGATATTAAAGAGCGATATCGGCTTTTTGATTTCTATGGTTTTACCCAACAGTTACTTGCTCAGGAGGATATTGGAGCCCGTATTGAGAAGGATATATATGATATACAAACAGCTTTTAATAACACATTAATAAAAGAGTATCATGGTAGTGGTAAACCTGAGACAAATGGTTTATCGATTTATTTTCCAGATTCTTTAATGGACGGGTTGTATAAACAATACAGAAATCGATCATATGGGCTTGATTTTACTAAAAAAACTTTGTGGGATGAATTCTTAGGTTTTTATATACTAACTACTATAATTTTTAAACGTACATTTTAATATTTTAAAATATTATGGAGCAACTTTTCTTCAAAAGGATTTGGGTTTTCATTTTATTGTTTAATTTCTAGTTGGATTCATTATCTAATAGTTTATTATATAAACAAATACTAGTATTATATTATATTTGGGTGGAGGTGAAATGTCATTAATAACAGTTTTTAAGCTGGGTGTTTGGAATGCCTGGATTTTCATGATTTTTGTTATATTTTATAACGTGTTGCCTTATTTATTAACCTTAATCCAGCCGATTTATAAAGAAATATTGAAAAAAGCTACTGGTCCTAATATTCCGCTTGATAAGACCGATGAAATACTTGGAAAAATCATGTTCTTAGTTTTTGTTATTCCAATTGTTTATAGCTTCTTTTTACCAATTGAGTTATCTTCAGTCTGGTTTTTTATTGGATTAAGTATCTATTTATTTGGTGTAATTATTGGATCTTTGGCTATGTATGATTTTTACTCGACTGCGTTGGATAAGCTTGTTACTAAGGGTATTTATCGAATTTCAAGGAACCCGATGTATCTTGGTATGTTCTTGATATTTATCGGTACAGGTATTGCATGTGTTTCTTGGTTATTTTTGCTATTGACAATGGTATTTGTTATTTTATCGCATATTCTTGTAACTACTGAGGAACGCTTTTGTCTTAAAATGTATGGCAAAAGCTATCGGGAATATTTAAATAGAACGTCCAGGTGGATAGGTTTACCTAAATCAAGATAGGATGATGATTATATGTCGTTAATGCCTGTGTTTGAAATTGGTTTGTGGAATGCTTGGATTTTTATGATTGGTTTTTTACTTCCTCCAATTATATCGATTTTATATGGTAAAGGTAAGGCATCATCTAAGAAATGGACAGTTTCTGTGCCTATTAAGCATGAAAAGTTGCTTAATGTTATTTCCACCATCACTATGGTTGGAGGATTTATTTATTCAATTTTTCTGCCATTGCAATTAGGAAAATTATGGTTTTTCATAGGTTTAGTAATTTTTCTAGTTGCACTTGTTATTTCTTTATCTGCTTCTTTTTATGCTAGGACTACCCCAACAAATAAACCTTTTACTAAAGGACCATATCGTTATTCTAGACATCCACTATATTTAGCAGAGACTTTGATTTTTATAAGTATAACAATTGCGAGTGCTTCATGGGTGTTTCTACTACTAACAGTAATTATGCAAGGTTTTCACATGATATATGTGCCTTCTGAAGAGCAATATTGTCTAAAAAGGTATGGCAAAGATTATTTAGAATATATGCAAAGGACCCCAAGATGGATTAGTATACCTAAATCCGATAAAAAGTAATGGTTGTATTAGTTATTATTTTAACAATCAACTTCTTTAGCAACAGGATTAATGTTACAATTGTTACATTATTAATTAACGCATGTTAAGGAAATGTTTAATAAACACCAATTGTTAATCAATTTTACAATTATAATTGAGGAGGTGAAATTTTGGAAAACATATTATTAAAAATAAGGCTTTCAATATTGTGGATCTTCATTGCTGTTGGTAGTTATCGATGTACTGCTTTTTGGGATCCAGGAGTTTTAGATCAAATATTAGCTGGTGAATGGGCTGAACAAATGACAGAAGGAATGCTTTTGTTTATGGCTTTTTTCTGGCTTATTCCGTTTCTAATGGCATTTTTAACTGTAACACTTAAACAAGAAAATACCAATAAATGGGCTAATGCTATTGTTGGAATTGTCTTTGTTGGTTTGAACCTGTTTCATTTTGCAGAACATGCAATGATTCCAACTGCTCATCAATTAATAATCGTTGGAGCAACGGTTATTGCTGCATTACTGATTGTCTGGTATTCTTGGAAATGGCCTAAATAAAAATGAATTATATAATTAAATTAGTTATTCTCTTGAGTTTAATTTAAGGAGAAAAATTATGTCTTATATTCCAGCATTTGAACTAGGTTGGTGGAATGCCTGGATTTTTATCGTACCCTTAATGATTTATTGGTTTGCTGGGATTAAATTTCTGTTTTCTAAAAGGATGCCGGATAGTCCTCCTCTTAAAAGTAGGAAAGATAGATTTATTTCAAATTTCTTGGTTGTGACTATGTTCTTTTCATTTTTTTATAGTATTTTTGTACCATTTAAACTTGGAACAATTTGGTTTTATATCGGGTTACTTTTTTACATAGGAAGTAGTGTTTTGATTATTGTAGCACTGATAAATTTTGCAACTACACCTATGGATAAACCCGTTACTAGGGGTGTTTATCGCTTTTCAAGAAATCCAATGTTTATTGCTTTCTTTTTATTTTATTTTAGTATTGCTCTTGCTTGTATTTCTTGGGTGTATTTGTTAATAACAATTCTATTTATTTTGATCATGCTTTATTTGTCTCCTTTTGAAGAAGCAATTACTTTAGGGCATTATGGAAAAGAGTATAAGGAATATATGAAAAAAACACCTAAGTGGATTGGGATTCCTAAAAAATAACTTATGTGTTTAATATTAATGCATTTCTTTTAACTGGTACGAAATAATCTCGGACATCTGACATTAAAAGATATGTAATCACAATTACATAATACACAAGCCATGTGTATCTTTCATAAGGCCATACTCGTTCGTAAAAAAGAAAGTAAAAAGTCCAAAAAGCTGAAAATGCAGTAAATGCAATTGTATATAGTCTCGCCCAATTCTTTTTATTATAAAATCCATAAGTCACAGCATAAATCCCGATTATTTCTAAAATATTGTTTATCCATATAACCAATCCCCAGGGTGTTAATGTAAACATTGGTTCATATATAGATAAATCTGCACCCCAAAGCAATGGTCTAATGTAATAATAAATAGTAAATAGAATTAGTGAGATTGCTAAAATCCATAATCCTACTGGCATTTTTTTATAATATTTCATAATTTTATTATAATCTGTATGTAGTTTATTTTATAAATTTATTTAATAATTTATATATGTTAAATCTTTATTTTTTACGTCGTTAAATCTATTATGTTTAATTCTTGTTGATTATTTTCTTCATTGGGCCATCCGTCGTATAATTGAGGATGTTGTGTAAGAGGAACAGGTTCAATGAAGTAACACATAATATTGAAGATTGTGGAGCGGATCATGGTTGGAAGGTTTGCATATCTAAATGCTTCTTCTGCTGACACCCAGTGGTCGTGATTTTTATCACCAAGGCCTTTGAATCCTTGAATTACATAGTGTGGGAAAAGCCATCGCATTCTGGCAATGATAGGACAAGATGCTTCATTCACATCGCAGCTTGTTAATACAACACGCCCTGATTTGCCCAGGTCGTTATTGCCATCAATCATGCCGGCACTATGGCATGTATCAACTATAATGACAATGTTTTGTGATTTCAATTTATCAAATTGTGTTGCTAATTCATCATCTAGTATATATGTATCCCATGACCATCCATTTGCTTCTTCATCCCAAGGAAAATAACATTCATCTTTTCCATCTGGTTCGTCAAAGGGTGGTTTATCTTCTGTATGATTGTAACCGTGGCCTCCTAAATAGAACAGTACAACATCATCCTCATCTTCTCCACTTTCGTTTAACCATTGGAATGTGTTAAATATTTCTTCTGTTGTTGCTTGTTTTTCAAAAAGGTAATTGATATTGTCTTTTTGCCATCCATGGTTTGTTAAAAGTTTTTTGAAACCATTGGCAGTTCTACTACCCCAGAAAGCATGATGATAGTAGCCGCTTCCTCCACCTACTACAATCATTACGGCCCAATAGGTAGTATTACCGTCTCCTAAATGGATTTGATTTGTATTACTCATACTTTTTGAATTAATTATTTTCTGATTTTTTGGGATTTTAAATTTTTCAATAGATGCAGCGGTATTTCCTATATGTATAGTTAGAAGACTTATAATTATAAAGAATGTTAGTAGCTGTTGTTTTAATTTTTTTATTTGAACTGTTTTCATATTAACCTATAAGGTATTATTCATAACCCCCGATTTTTAGGGTTGGATCTCCAAATAATGTCCATTGTTCAAGGACATAGTGATTCGAGATTTCATTACCATAATTTATCACACTAAATGCATCTCCTAGCTCTAGGGCTTTTTCATCTTTGAGGTAGTTTCTGATTGATTCGTCCCATAGTTTACCTGCGATGTCTTTTCCATTTGCATATGCTTTGAATATTCCAAGAGTTATATGCCCATGTAAACTTTCTGTGCAAAGGCTTGAAAGGATATACTGCCCACCGCTTGTACATGCATAACTTGCGATTGTTCCACCGTTTTCATAACCAATAAATTCCCATGCAATTGGACTTTCTGATGTATTGAAATCTCCACATAAGCATCCTAAGAATACGCCTACAGGTAGTTTGTATCCGTTGTGTAGGTTTTGTATATCTGAGGTTTGGTATCCTGAGGGTGGGGGAAGCCATATTTGTTTACAAAATGGAAAATTTGTTTTTATTGCGTTATCAACATTTCCATGTCCGTTAAGCATAATAAAACCTGCACCTTTGTTTATCGCTGCGTTAATGTTTTTTCTTGTAAGTCCTTTGATAAATGGTCGAATTAATCCACTTGCATAGATTTTTTTTGTTGTAAATGTACTTAGTATCTTTGATGCTTTATTTCCTAGATATTCTCCTTCAAATACTAAAAAACCGAATCTTCCTAGAAGCACAGGCAGTATTGTTTCAATAAGAACAGATCGTGGATCGTCTCCTCCACAGACAATGAGGTTGTTAAACCATTCTTGACCATATGTTGTATTTTCATAGGTTATTATTTTATCAACAACTGTTTTGAGTTCTGATTCTGTGTTTGTTAGTATTCTTCCGAGATAAACATCTGGATATAGATCTACTTCGTCAATATATCCAGTATCGTTTTTATCTGCAAATATATCATCATGGTTAGTATCCCAGCTGCAGAAACTGTTGTTTGAAAAGTAGATATCTGCGTAGTATAGATCGCTTATGTAATAAGTGTAGTTGTCATGGCCTACGTATATTCTTACTACTCTAGCGGGCATGATGTTTTTTCCACCAGCTAGTAATACATATTCTGTGTTCCATGTTTCTTTGGCGTTTTTGATGAAATATTTGATTTGTTCAGGTTGGTCTCTTCCTGTTATTGGAAAATAGGTGCTTTCGTAGATTTCATCTAGTGTGATTATTTTTGTTGAAATACCGTGGTTTTCTTTATGTGTTAAAAGGGGAGTTAGATTTTCTGATAGATTTTTTGGGGTTATTATAATAAAATTAATTTCATCATTGGTTTTAGCAATAGTTGCAAATATTGTTACATTCAAGACCAATAGGATGATAAGGAAAATTGTTGATATTTTACAAAATGAAATGCTTTTTTTCGTATTATTCCTCTCTTTTAATCATTAACATATATTATTATGAAGACCTTATTTATAAATATAATTATCTCATCTAACAGGTTTTATTAACAATATATAGGTTCACCTATTATGATGGAAAAAGAATTAATTGCTCCATGTGGTATGAATTGTGGAATCTGTAAGTTTTATTATCGTAGAAAAAACACATGCCCTGGTTGTAGAGGTCCAGATGAGAATAAATCAAAAAGTGTTAGAGATTGTATCATTATTAATTGTGACGTGTTAAAGATGAATAATTCTGATTTTTGTTTTAATTGTTCCAATATTCCTTGTAAGAGATTAAAAAATCTAGATAAAAGATATCGTACTAAATATCATATGAGCATGCTTGAAAATCTTAAGTGTATCAAAGAACAAGGCATAGATGTTTTTCTAGAGAAGGAAACACAGAAATGGACGTGTCCACAGTGTGGTGGGATAGTGACCTGTCATGGTGGTGCGTGTTTAACTTGTGGTTTTGAAAAATTTTCAAATTAAAAAGCAATTCATATCTAGTAAATTTTTTATTTATCCTAATATTGTAAAAGTGAGGAGAATATGCCATACAACGTTTATGTCATTGAGCTTGATAAAGAAGTATTAATTTCAAAAAAATTCAGAGAAAGAAATCCTCATATGAATACAAAGCTTGCTTGCTACTATGTTGGACAAACAACTCATGATCCAAATATTAGATTTAAACAACATAAAAGTGGTTATAAAGCAAATCGATTTGTAAAAAAATATGGACTTCGACTTATACCAAGGAAATTCAAGAAATATAATCCTATTGAAAAACGTGAAGAAGCTGAGCAAATTGAACGATGGCTTACTGAAAAGTTAAGGAAAAAAGGACATGGTGTTTGGTCTAATTAATGTACAAAGATTAGATATTAATCGTTGTAATATATTTTTGATTTGAGTTTGGAATATTTCAACGTTATACGTGGAAGAATATAATTTTACCCTTACAAAATGAATGTTTTTATAAATAATTTAAAAACGTAAGGGTAAATTATTAAAGATACTTCTTGTATGCTTTAATATATCTTTTAAAGAGCCATTTCGTAAAAATATTTTCATCTTTGTCAAGTTGACTTCTTTCTAGTACATTATAATAACTATTTCTTTTAGAGTAATCTATAACGAGCATAGGATAGTTTTTTTTGTTTAATGCATCGTTCATTAGAAGCTTAGAAATTCTCATAAAAAAAACCTAGTATAAATACGAAAATCTAATTATGTGTTTATGATGAGATAATCATGGTCTTCATCTCTTTTAAGTGCATAAAATTTTTCTAGAAGAAAAACCTTATGACATCTATGACTGAACCAAATTTTGTCAATCCACCATTGGTTTACTCTCCCTCTGAACTTGAAAAATGGATTAATGCAACATATCCTGATCAAAAAGTAAAAAAATCATCTGTTGTGCGAAGTAAAAAAGAGAACTTATTGAAAAATATAGAAATCGTCCTGGATCTAGATGTAGAAAAGAAGAAAATAAAACCATCTAATATACTTAAAAAGGCTTTACAAAAAATAACTCGTACGCAAATCATTGAAGAACAATTCGAGCTTATACCAACAGCAGAGTTGTTCATTCGGGCTCTTGCTCAGTCGAAATTCCATAACATGGTTAAAATCACAATAGAAAATCAAATATTGTATAATCACCCCGAGAAGAAAAATGATATACGAAACACAATCCAACTTTTAACTGATGCATCTTTTAAACAAAAAAATGCAACTAGCATACACTTCATTGCAAATCTAGATGAACGAAAAACATGTGTTGCCGATATAACGATACAAAAGATACACCCTCAAAAAAAACATTCAGTTAAAATACAATTTAAAGGCGAAATTGAAGAGGAGCGATTTCATCGATTCCTAAATTATTTAAGGGAACATCTCTCAATAGATTTTAAAGAAGAAAACTCTAAGTAAAAAAATAAAAACCCCTATATACATAATAAAAACACAAAATATCAGTAAAATCAGACTCTAATTTGAAAACATCCCACCAGGAGAACTACATCAATGTATAGTGATTGAAGCCAGGGACTCTAATTAGCTTAAATGATTAGAGCAATTTATTTTTAACATCAGTCATAATTTGTTTACAATTTTCTATTGTTCTGTTATAAAGTTTTTCATCGATTGAATATACACCTTTTAGTGAATCTTTTAACTTTTTATCTTTTAAAACGTTTAGTAACTCACTAATATTTTCAATAATTTTTTCTTTCGGATTGTTCTCCAAATGTTTTAATATAATCTGAGTATCTGGTGGTTCATAACAAAGCATGATAATATCTCTTACATCAGCCATTCTCATTGAGTGAAT
>Ga0209427_10006163_pt1 | contig 13714 bp, 10 predicted proteins | sample DeeMarSWOR136_30_FD_187465 | JGI IMG/M metagenome (GOLD analysis project Ga0209427, IMG submission 187465) | Marine sediment microbial communities from White Oak River estuary, North Carolina - WOR-1-36_30 (SPAdes) (version 2) | ecosystem: Environmental > Aquatic > Marine > Intertidal zone >... | reverse complement strand
TTATCTCAGAGTCTACGACAATAGCCCCATCCTTGGGCGGTCTGGAAGGCCTTTCCATTTCAATGCCCACGAGTTTCATGCGGCCTTCCTGATGCTCTGTGAACTTGAGTGCAGGGGCCCCGACCGTCTTTGCCTCAGGTTTGTTTTGGTGCCAGAGAAAACCCAGGCCCAGATCGTGCAACGTGGCGCGTATCTCAGATTCCTGGCCCGTGATAATATGACCCTTCTCTAAGCGCAAGACATTTTGCGCTTCCAACCCGAATGGACGAATACCGAATTCCTTGCCCGCCTCCAGGAGCAAGTCCCACACCGTCTCTGTCAAAGAGGCTGGCGTATGAATTTCATATGAAAGCTCACCCACGAACCCCAGCCGCATCGCCCTGACCGGGATGCTATGATTTATGTCAAACTCACGATATGCGGCAAAGGGGAAGGCGTCATGAGACAGGTCCACATCAGTGAGTTTTCTGAGAACCTCGCGAGCATTGGGGCCGGCCAGATTGATGGCTCCGAACGCGTCCGTAAGGTTGACCATATGAAAATCCCATCCATCATATCGGGTATGATACCGGATCCATTCAATGGTAGCATCTGCACGGGCTGTGGACGTGGTGAAATAAAAGTCGTTTTCACGGCGTTTCACCACCACGCCGTCGTCAATAAGACAGCCGTCGTCGTTACACATGGCCGAGTATTTGACTTTCCCTTCGAGGATTTTGCTCATGTCGCTCACATAGACCCGTTGTAAGGCCTTTACAGCATCCGGGCCGAAAATCCGGAACTTCCCCAAGGTGCTTACATCGATGATTCCCACATTGCTCCGTACATTTTCGATTTCTTCCCTGGAACTCAAATCAGAGGAAAAGTATCTGGCCCGCTTCCAGTCCCCAATTCTACGATAAACCGCTCCCGATTGCTCTTGGCTCTCGTGAACAGGGGTTCTCTTGAAAATGTCGTAATGCCTGCCTGCGTATGTTGCCAACAGAGTGGGGACAAGAGGCGCGCGAACCGTACTGGGTAACTCAGGCCCCGAAGAAGCCCTATGATACTCTGAAAGGACAAGGGGAAGATTATGACCGGGAATCCCGCCCTGTCCCGGGCCCGTGCCGGCCGCTGTGAATCGCTTTGTCAGCTCCACCCTGTCAAAGCCCATTTCACAGGCCTGATAAACGTGTTTGACAGTCGCATCCTCATCGAAACAGATAAACCGCTTTCCCCCGTTGCCTGGTGCCTGAACCAGTTTGGATCCGTTACTGGTAACTGAAAGATCCTCGAGCCTTTCCCGGGCCTCTTTAATCACCGAATCCACTGAGGCCCCGCAATCGGCTGCGGCCTCAAGTCCTGCCAGACGCCCTGATGCTTCGATGGCCAAGGGGTGATGAAGCCCGAGCAGCCGTCCGGCGGCATGGACTCCCGGCGGCAGCTCTTCAGGCAAAAAGAGACCCGTATCCTTTTTATACGCCATTTTGGCCTGTGCTAGAGAAAGAGGCCCAGAGGCTGGAGTTAGCCCGGCAGAGGTTACAAGCGTATCACAGGCAAAGTCCAGAGCTCTCGTTCCATCCGTTGTCCCCAGGGTGACTTTCCTCAGCGTTTTGCCGTGGGCCTTTGTGGCAACCCATCCGCGCAGGAGAGGAACTCTCCTCTCGGCCAGAGCCTCCAAGAGCCCCGCATCCTGACCACTTGTCCGAGAATCAGCGACACATGAAACATCAAGACCCAAATCAAAAAGATCCAGGGCAGCCTCCAGTCCCAGATCATGACCCACACTGAATACGACACATTCCCCTGGCAAAACGCCATAGGTTCGGGATAACCGATGGGCACAACCAATCTGCATGACCCCAGGCCGCTCATTGTTTTCGAAAATCAGCGCTCTCTCTATGCAACCCGTCGCCACCACAACGCTTTGCGCCCGAATCTCCATATAGCGTTCATCAAAGGGGTCTTTTTCGCTGCCCACACGAAAGGCGGTGATATGATTATTGCTATAGAAACCGATCATGGGTGTGTATGTGAAGACACGAACATGAGGATGGCTTTCAATTTTATGGGCCAGTTCTCGCGCTCTACTGTACAGTGGGACATCTGGGCTGTATTCTGCTGCCCGGTAATCAAAGAGACCCCCCAACCAGGGACGACCTTCCAACAGGATCACACGAAGCCCTTGTTCAGCCGCGGCCAGGGCGGCCATCATGCCCGCAGGCCCACCGCCAAGAACACAGACCTCTGCATGGATATACTGTTCATCAAAACGTCCTTCCATTCGAGAGGACCCATTGACCACGCCTACGCCAGCGGTCTTCCGGATCTGATTCAGAAAAAACGGCCACAATCTGTAAGGCTTGTGAAAATATCGGTAATAGAAACCGGCAGGCATAGCCCAGTCCAGCTTGTCCATGAAACCTTTCAGGTCTATCTCTGGACTTCCCACCACGTTTTGCGGTCTCACATTCATACCGTCCCTTAAAGGTGTGAGTTCAGCACGCATATTGGGCACGCCGTCAATGTCCATCAGGCAGTTAGCGGACTCACCGTCTAGACTGTAAAGCCCTCGAGGGCGATGGTACTTTATGCTTCTGGAAAAAATTCGGATTCCATTGGCGTAGAGGGCGGTGGCCACTGTATCACCTTTAAGGCCTCCGTATGTCTTACCCCTGTAAGCGAAGGAAAACGCTTCAGTAGGGTCGATTCGCAATGTGGGCAACCGCGTGAGTCTATGCATCGTTCGGTTCCGATCCATCCACTTCCAGGTTCGTTCTGGTGTCCCTCCAGATGGTAAACCAGGTACCGCATCCGTCCCGATGGTACCACCACTCCTTTTGCATCCCTGCCACATTGGCACGCATATGGACGTAGTCGCTCCACGCCGCAGGTGTCATATCCTTTTCAATGGGTCTCGGTCCTCGCTCCTCCCCTCCGAAACGAAATTCGTAACCATTTCGTTTTCCGCAAATGGGGCAAGTGATGGTGAGCGACATCCCTTTTCTCCTTATCTCGCTAAGCTCCACCTCCTCAGCCCGTGCCGGCCCGGGACGGGCATGCGGTGACAGGCGGGGATACCAGATAGATAAAAAGTAATTCCTTAGATCCAGTATCCAGTATCACGTGCTAGCTTATGCGAATCACCTCGTATTTCAAAAGCCTGAGGCAAATTTTAATATCTTTCCTTTTGCAAACATCTAATTCCACGGCCCATAGTTGACCGGGTTAGCGATTTCTCCAAGGAAGCGATTCTCTTGATAGCGACGCAGCCTGAAAGGTCTCAGGATTTGGGGACAATGACCGGTAGCCATAAATTCGGCCAGGTATTTTCCTGTGACTGGACCGGCCTTAAAACCGAAATACCCCCAACCGCAGTCCATATAATAGCCTTCAATGGGGTCATTTCCGTCAATAATGGGAGCCATGTCCGGGGTCATGTCAGCCAGGCCTCCCCATGCCCGCATGAACTTGACCCCTTTCAGGCAAGGAAGAAGCTCTGTCAATGCTTCTGCCTGATGCTTGATATAGTAAGCCGTTGTCTGCGTTGTATAGTTGGGCCAGGGGTCCATGTGGGCCCCGGTGACGATCTCTCCCTTGAGAGTCTGATTCGCATAGCAGTGATAGGCCCCGGATGAAACCACATGATTCAAGAGGGGTTTCAGGGGCTCTGTCACCATGGCCTGGATGGTCAGCACGTGAATGGGCAGACGTATTCCTACCATGGAAGAAATCAAGGTGGAATAGCCGCCCGCGGCATTCAGGACGCGAGGGGTGCGAACCTCTCCTCTGTTCGTTTCCACAGAAACGACTTTCCCATTCTCAACCCCAATTCCCAGCACCTCTGTCCCCTCATGCATATGTATGCCCCGCTTTGCAGCCTCCTTTGCCAGTCCCCAAACCACGGCATCGTGACGAAGCGTCCCGCCTGGAGGGTGGTACATGCCTCCCATGATGGGAAAGGAGAGGCGATCTGAAATATCAAGTGCCGGTATCAGTCCCTTACATTGCCGGGCGTCGAACAATTCACTTTTTATTCCGAAGAATTGTGCTGAAGCCACCTGCAATCGCAGGGCGCCTAATGCTGCCTCGCTGTGGGCCAGATTGAGGTTTCCGCAATTGAAAAACATCAGGTTAAAATCCAGATCCTCTGTCAGCTTAGGCCAGAGCTCAAGGCCTTCGTTGTAGAGGGGAAGATTCTCTTTAGTCCTCTGATTTGCCCGGACTATGGCCGTATTTCTCCCGGCACCGCCAAACCCGAGATACCGTTTTTCAATAACCGCCACATTGTTCATGCCCTGATCTCGAGCCAAGTAGTAGGCCGTGGCCAATCCATGTAGACCGCCTCCGATGATCACCGCATCGTACTTGGACCTGAGAGCCGGTTTTCCCCAAAGGCGTTCATACTTCCCGAACATGCATTCTCCTTATGTTTTGCTTCTGGCCATCTTGTGGGTTACAAACAGCCCTTGCAAAAAAGATCAATGACGGCAAGAGCTTATTATTATCTCATTAAAACAAACAAATATGAACGAATTTCGAGCCGCGCAATCTTTGAAGTCACGCTCTGGAGAGTTTTATCGGAAGGGGGATACGAGGGTCCTTTAATTCAAGAATACTTTTCCCGTATTCTTGAGGGTGTGATCATCCCGCATATAATTGGCCTGACTGCTGTTGCGCTTGATGGCCTCAAGCCCTTCTGGATCATACGGTTCCAAGTCATAATCAGGGGCCTGCTCCACACCTGTTTCCCGGCACAGCTCTACATGCCTCTCCAATTTAGCGATCGAAAAAGATATGAGTTCCCTTAAGAACCCAAACGCATGTCGCATCTGATGAAATCCATACTTCTTCATGAGGGCATAACCCTTGGTTGCATCTTCTTCAGCCCGCTGATTAGGCCTGTCCTCGCTGGTGGTGCAGGCCGTTTGGATAGAAGGAATGTTCAGCATTTTGTTGACCTTTTCCATAAGGAGGTTGGCCACATTGTGAGAGACAAGTCCCAGATCCACTGCGTAGTTTTTATTGATATTGGCAATGGAGGGGAGTCCCGCATGAACCACCATGATGCCCGGGTTTACCAGTTGGGCCAGGGTGATTCCAAACAAACCCTCGGCATGGGTCAAAGTCAACAGCCCGGACATCGAGTAGGGCGCGGAAAGCCCTGCCATGGGCATGGTAGAGACATAAATGGGGATGCCCTTGCGCACGCAGGACAGGAAGGGATCCACCATGCTTTCAATGACATTCAGGGGGCTGTTGATGATGGAGAACTGGACAGTGAAATTCCCCCTTGCCTTGTGAATCTCCTCAGCCCGGGCCATACCCTCCTCCGTCACCGCCGCCACATAGACGGGTTTATGGCAGTTTTCGATAATCGTGTTCATGACCTTTACTTCTTGCTTCTTTATCAGGACCCCACGGGCCATAAACTGGACCGCCTCGGCCTCATTGACGATCTTCGCTATATTGACGAGATGATCAAAGGTGGGCTCCACCAGATCACCGGTCTGATCATCGTAGACAAAGGGGGCTGTCCCTCCCACGCCGAAGGCGTTTTCAGGGATCCAGTATTGATCCCTTTTTGGCGCCATGCTCAGGGCCTGCTCCACCAAGGGTGCCAGAACGTGTATATGACCGGTCGTATCGTCAAAGGCGGCCATTCCCGTCTCTTCGAAGATCTGCCGGATTTCAGGGGATGCGCATTTAACACCCACCTCTTCCAGAACTTGCAGGGCATCCCCATGTATCCTTTCCAAATAATCTTGTGTCACAAAATCCATGGATCACCTTTCCCGCTAAATACTTAGACGCATGCCATCATAGGCAAATTGGACATTATGAAATTTTTCCTCTAGTTCCACATACTGATCATGACCTCTATTCCAGTATTCCTCCAGGTGTATAAAAAGGATCCGGGCGGCCTTTAACCGGTTGGCCAGGGCCAGGGTCTCTTCGAACGTGTAAAGGGTTGTTCTGGAAATATGGTCCTTTGGATATTGGAACCCATGCTTGAGTCCGTCCTCAAAGATCCCCGGCTGAATGACCAGCAGATCTGCCCGTTGAACCTCCTCCCTTTGTTCAGGAAATGGTTTGATGTCGCAGGGCGCATACACCATTCTTTTTCCCGTTTTTTCGAAGATGTATATGAAAGAGAGGAGAGAATCCCGATCCACAGGAATGGCTGTGATCTGGATCTTTCCTGCTTTTACCGTTTCTCGAAATGGCACGCGTTGAACAAAGCCCTGAGTTTCATAAAAATCGATCAGGGAACCGTACACAGATTGAATATTCCTCAGCCTATCCGTTAATTGCTCAGGGAGGATCAACCGGATATGCTTGTCTGGATAAGCCTCCCAGGTGCGGAAATCCAGGGTGATCTGCTCCACGACCCTGAATCCCTCCACATGGTCCGGGTCCAGGTGCGTGAATATGAGGTGATCGATCTGTTCGATCCGAGAGCGGTTTAGCTGGGTGGCAATCTCTGCAGGGGTATCGATAAGAATATTCTCGTCATGGATGAACGCTGAGGGACCTGTTCTCTCATAGGGTCTCCCCTTCACCCTTGCCTCTTTACAGACACGGCATTGGCACAGGGGTTTGGGGATCACCATGCATCCCCCCGATCCAAGTATCGTCAGCTCCATTTTCTTGGTTGAGATGTTGAGTAGTTAAGTCGTTGAGTCGTTAAAACGCGAAAACAAGACCACTCAACGATTAGACGAATCAACCACTCAACCGAATTCATTAGCTCCATGGGAAAGGACTATTGGACTCGGGGAGCAGATCTCCCTTCTCATACCGACCAAATCGAAAAGGTTTGAGCAAGGCCTGCTCCTCTCCCATGATCTCCTTGGCCACCAACTGTCCTACACCGATCATCTTGTATCCGTGACTGGAGTCGGCAATCAAATAGCAGTTATCCTTCATCACATCGAAGATGGGGAAACTATCAGGGCTGAACGCTCCGAGACCACCGGAAGGCTCGTCCTTGTAACGCAGGTACTTGTCCTCATACCTCTTTTGGCAATGGGCCAGGGCAGATGTCCACGTGTGGGCGAATTCGGGGCCCACAACGAAATCCGGAGAATCGATGCCATAAGGGTCCACCTTCACCTCTTTCTTTTCCACCTTATTAGGTGTACTCCCTCCCTGGATGCCACGAAAATTAAAATCGGGCTTGTAATAGATGCCCCACATCTCATCCGTAATGAGAGAACCATCTTCGCTGGAATAGAGAGGTGCATCCGTGTCCACGTGAATAACCGGAGGCATTTTTCCTCTATTATCCATGCCGTAGGAGGGTTTCACGCCCAGGGTCCCTTCCTGAAGGCACCAATAGGTCCACATCTTGATGTCCTTGTGGACTTTTCCGTCTCCATCATTGATGTCGATGGTGTCTGGAAGCCCTAGCATTTTCCAAAAGTTTCCTGCCCAGGGTCCCGCGCCGATGACCACATAATCACAGTGGATACTTCCCCTTGTGGTTTCAACACCGTTCAGATAGCCGTTCTCAATAAATCCTTTCACCTCAAGGCCTGTGACAATTCGAACACCTTCTGCCTCTGCCTTGTCGGCAAGGCGGTAAAGGCTCCTGGCATTGTGCGCATAGCCTCCCTTTTTTTCATGGAGAATGGACGTAATGTTTTCCGCCTGCCAGTCATCAAAAACCTTCTCTCTCATGTATTTTCGACAGTCTTTTTCTCCTTCGATGAATTCCGACTCGTAAGAGATATCCTTCTGGCGTTCGTAGATCTCCCCCACATCTTCATGCATACACTCGGGGGATATCTGCATGTAACCGACCGGAAGGTAACCATACCCTTCCGCATCCTCTTCCCAGAGATCCACGCTGTGGGCGATGAGTTCCTGCATGGCCGGTTGATAATAGTTGTTGCGTATCACGCCACAGGCAATGCCGGATGCCCCCGCACCTATGGCTGTCTTGTCTATGACCAGGATATCCTTTCCGGAGCCCCTCTGCCTGGACTTCAGCTCCTTAGCGAGGTGAAAGGCGGTGCTCAGACCGTGAATCCCGGCTCCTATAATGATGTACTTACTGTGTGTTGGAAGTGCCATGATTTATACTCCTTTACATTCAGCGGCGCTCTCAGGCCGCCTTACATTCTTTTGTTTCCTCATCTTCTTCTTTGTACTCATGCTTCAGGTCCCCATCCATGGTGCCCCGCACCCGTTCCCTCTCCTCGGCAAAATCGAAACCGGTCCAGATACCGATGGATCCAAGGATGGAATCCTGGGGATGGAACTGACGAAAGATCTTGAAGTAGTAGGCCGCCTCCCTGCTATTAATGGTCGCCTTGGGATTCTCAGCCTTGATCTGCTCGAACTCTTCCTCACTCATCTCTTGGTGAGCCAGTTTCTCTCCAAGGCTCTCACATCCTGCGCCCTGCGTGTACTGGACCTTGTAGCGCCAGAGGATCTCGTCAGGCAAATAGGGGGTATCCTCAAAGGCCTTGCGCAATATCCATTTCTCAATCTTTGCGCCATGGTGCTCCCGGATCTTGAGTTCCGGCGGGATCTTCATGGACAGATCCACCATGGCCACATCCAGATAGGGAACCCTCAGTTCCAGACTGAAAAGCATGCCCATACGATCGGCCCGCTGAAGGTTGATATTGTGTAGGTTTCCAATACAGCGTTTCGCTTCCATATTGAGTTTGTCAAAGGGAAAGTGCTTCATGTAATGATAGCCGGTGAAGAGCTCGTCAGCCCCCTCTCCCGTTAGCACAACCGTCACGTAATCTGCGGCCAGCTTACAGGTGAAATAGCAGGGGACGGCGCAACGGACCAGAGAAGGGTCATAGCTCTCCAGCTTTTTTATGACAATGGGCAAGGCCTCGTTGTATTCCTCCTCCGTAAAGAGGAGCTCATGGTGTGTTGAGCCAATATGGTTGGCTGCAACGCGGGCCGCCTTTATGTCATCGCTTAAGTCTCCATCCTCGTCTTGCATCCCCACCACGAAGGTGTGAAGATGGGGGATCTCTTCGGCCGCTATGGCCGCTACCAGGCTGCTGTCGAGTCCCCCACTGCAGAACGAACCCACGGGGACTTCAGGATCCGCCAACAACCTCTTCTTCACCGCGTCAATGAATGTCTCCCGAATCAGCTCACAGGTCTCGTCGATATCCGTGAGAATATGGTCTTCAATCTCTGGAACCTGATAATACTCAACAAAGCCTTCCTTGGGGGTGTAATAGTGACCGGCAGGAAATTCATGGACTTCGTCCACGCCGGCGAGAGTCATGGCCCCCAACTCTGACGTAAAATAGAGATTGCCATTCTCGTATCCATAGTAGAGTGGCTTGATACCAATGGGATCCCTTGCCATCATAAAATCATCCCCGTCAAACAGGGCAAAGGCATACATCCCGTCCAGGTATTTTACGCACTCCGGCCCTTTTTCCTGGTAGAGGTGAAGGATGACCTCGCTATCTGATTGGGTCTTGAATGGGTATTTGGAAAGGAACTTCTCTCTGAGTTTGCGGAAGTTATAGACCTCGCCGTTACAAATAATTCCGGATCTTCCCCCATTGGCCAGAATGGGCTGACGCCCCCGAGCCACATCCACGATGGATAGACGGGTGTGGCCGAAAACGCTGTTCCCGTTGACGTGGATACCCCGGTCATTGGGACCCCTGTGGGGCAGGGCATCCAACATGCGTTGAATGGTCTCCTCGTCTCTAATACCAATACTTCCGGCTATGCCGCACATATTTGACTCCTCATTGACCTCTAGAGCTTTTGGTAAAACACTCTAAGCTATTCTCTCTTTTAGTCGGGTGACCAGACCGGGTACCGTTCGGGTCTTTGTCGTAAGCGGCCTGAAGTTTCCGAAACGCTCTAGTACGGCGCCCAGAACGACCCCGACGGCGACAAAAATAAGCGCAAAGAACATGGCAAGTTTAGATACCGTGCCTTCACTGTTGCTCTTGCTCGTTAAAAATGCCATGGTTAACCCCTCCCTCTGCTAAATGTTAGTTGACAAATATTTTTCCTAGATTGGCCGTTGTTAGCGGGTCCTCCATATAGCTTCCCACGCCTATTCGCTGGATGGACTCCATTCCCCTCTCATCGTAAGTGGGCGTCTCCACTTCCGGTGCATCCTCAGGGGTAACCTCCTCTGCGATGTGAATAGCCTTTTCCAGTTTTTCAAAAGAAAAATCGATGAGGTAACGCAAAAAGCCAAAGGGGTGTCGAATCATGTGAAACCCGTACTTTTTACACAGGGCTTGCCCCATCTTGGCATCCGCATAGGCCTTTTCCGTTGGGTGTTCTTCATGCGTGGTTGCGGCACTTTGAAAGCTGGGGAGATCCAGCATGAGGTTTAGATGCGTCATGAGGATATTCAGAAAATTGTGGCTGATCAGGCCGTAGTTGGGATTATAGTCAATGCTCGGATCGGCAATGGTGGGGAATCCGGCGTGAACGCAGGTGACACCCGGATTAAGCAACTGGGCTGCACAGATTCCAAAGAGCACCTCCGCATGGGTCATAGTCAAGACCCCGTTGTAGCAGTAGGGCGCACTGATGCCGGCCATGGGCATAGCCGAGATGAAGACGGGTAATCCCGCCTTGACCACCTTGACAAAATGTTCCGAGAAGTTTTCGTTGACCTGTAGAGGTGGACGCGTCAGACAGAAGACGATCATGGTATTCCTTCGATTTTCATAGATCTCTTTGGCCCTGGCCAGTGAAAGGTCCGAGGTCACGGCAAAATAGAGGGGCTTTTCGCAGTGCTCTGCCATGATATCCATTTGTTGGACCTCGTCCTTGAGTTTCACCCCTCTTCCCATCCCGGCCACCGGCTGATGTTCTTGGGCAATTTGGGCGATCCGGACCACGTGCTCGGGGTTGGGTGGAAGACCGCCATTGCCTCTCTCGTCGTCGTAGACATAGGGCGCGGTTCCCCCGATGAAAAAGCTGTTCATGGGGACAAAAAAAGAATCCACTCCCGGGACGGTCTTCAGACATCGTTCCACCAGCCCGGCGGTCACATAAATCCGGTCCTCATATTGGACCGCCAGACCCTCCGCTTCAAACTTCCGGAAGGCTTCCTGGATTTCCGGTTGCTTGCAGCCCACGCCCAGGTTTTCCAGGATCCATAGGGCATCCTGGTGCACCTGTATGAGCATCTCCACCGTCTCTTGGCCAAGCAGAGACATTGATTTTTCAAACTGTGCTTTATTCACCGTGCTCTCCTTATACACGTGCCGCCCATGAACTGAAGCGAAGTCCTCTATTTGTGCGCTCTTAATCATCCTTGATATGGATATGATCTGCATGCTTTGAGTATCATAAGTAAATTTCAGCACTACTAATTTTAGCTAAAATTATCTATCAGTATATGGGGTCAATCATGTATTCCTGCTGTCAAATCCTGTATTTTCAACGGTACAGAAAGGGCTTTGCTCTCCCCTCTTGTTTTTTATTCACATGTGTTACTTTTGTGCCGGTGGGGGATCCTTATTGGGGCAGAATGAAGATCATAAAATAACCCGTTGATTTCGCTAAACAAATTTCAACAGAGATTATTTCAGCTGAAACCTTTATAGCTGAATGAAATTGTTTTGTCAAGGCGAACGGCAAAAAATTTCAAACCTAATAAGATAATAAAATCAATATTTTGAGGATATGGGGGGAGTCTTGGAACGGGTGCTTAGAAAAAAGATATGAAGGTTTTAAGTGATCTGATCGACCTCCAAATCCTGGACGTCGAGCATATAGGTAAGCTTTGTAAGGGCCTGGACGATCTTTTCTATTTCATGGGGAGGGAGCTTCTGGAGGCCTTCCACAATTTTTTCCTGAATAGGGGGGGGCGCATGTTCAGCCAATTCTCTACCTTTGTCCGTCAGTGTCACAGTGATCACCCGACGGTCCGTTGAAATCCTCGATCTTTGTACGAGACCTTTCTGCTCCAAACGGTCTATGATCCCCGTGACCGTGCTGGAATTGACCATGATGTATTTGGCGATCTGGGAGGGTGGCAGAGGACCGTTTTCATAGAGGGCCAGGAGGCTGGAAAGTTGAGGGGCACTGATTTGGTACCTTTTATTGAGTTCCTTATTATACATGTAGCTCCCCTGCATGAGTCTTCGGATCAACCAAACAATCTCCTTGACGGGATCCCTGCTATTATTGGGAGATAATGCACTAGGAGTGGTCTCACCATTTAAAGCCATGCATGTTTACCTTTTCGGCTGGATGCTCAATTTACGGTGCACGGGAAATCTAAGCCCTCACCGACGCTGTGTCAATATATAGTCATTTCAAGGCTTCACTTTTTGCTCAAAAAGCCTGAAAAATAAAGGTCCCTTGCAGGATGAGCAAGGAAAGTGTTATCAAAACATTTTAATATGGCAAATCTCATACAGCAATATAATTTTTGTGTCATGTGATAAAAAGCCATGATTCGACTAACCCATGTTTCCAAGTCATTTGACGGCGGCCTCTCCCACGCCGTTAAAGATCTCTCTTTCCAGGTGGATGACGGGGAGACTCTTGTCCTGCTTGGCTCCTCTGGCTGCGGTAAAACCACGACCCTGAAGATGATTAACCGCTTGATACAGCTGACCCAGGGGACCATCCAAGTGGATGGCAAAGATGTCATGGAACAGGACCCTGTGGGGTTGCGCAGACGCATTGGATACGTCTTTCAGGGCATAGGCCTTTTCCCCCATATGACCATTGAGCAAAATGTGGGGCTGGTCCCCTCGCTTCTCGGGTGGTCTTCGAAAAGGAGACGGGAGAGGGTTCAGGAACTGCTAGACCTTGTGGGACTGCTCCCCGAGGATTATGCCGAGAGGTTTCCAGATGAACTCTCTGGAGGGCAGCAGCAAAGGGTGGGGGTCGTGCGTGCCCTTGCCGCGGATCCTGACCACCTTCTCATGGATGAACCCTTCGGCGCCCTCGATGCCTTGACCCGCGAAACACTCCAACAGGAACTGTTGACCCTAAAAAAGCAACTCAAAAAGACCATTATCTTTGTCACGCACGATATCTTCGAGGCCCTGCTCATCGGCGACCGCATAGCCATACTTCATCAGGGCAATCTCGAACAGATTGGGACCCGGAAAGAGATCCTCGCCGCCCCTGCCACCCCATTTGTCAGGGATCTCTTCGCCAAACCCGCCAAGCAACTGTCTGAGGTCCAGGAGACCCTGTGATGGGTTCAGAGACTTTGATCAGCTATGTCTTCAATCGCCTGCCAGAGCTCTGGCTCCGCACGGGTGAGCACCTTGTATTGACGGGTTGCTCCACCCTAGTGGCCATCTTCATCGGAGTGCCACTTGGCATCCTTGTCTTCCGCACCGCATGGCTGAGGGGACCCACCCTGGGTGCCGTAGGGATTCTTCAGACTATTCCCAGTCTCGCCATGCTGGTCTTTCTCCTGGCTCTGGTACAGAAGATCGGTGCCCTTCCTGCAATTATTGCGCTCACCCTCTATGCTCTACTTCCCATTGTTCGAAATACGCTCACCGGGCTCGAGGGGGTACCTTCTGAAGTGATGGAAGCCGCCCGGGGTATGGGCATGACAGAACACCAGGAACTCAGGATGGTCCGTATCCCGTTAGCCACACCCGTCATTATAGCGGGCATCCGAACAGCAGCTGTGGTAGGTGTGGGCATAGCCACCCTTTCTGCCTTCATAGGGGCCGGAGGGCTTGGGCAATTTATTAATCGGGGTCTAGCCCTTTCTCATACAAAGCTGATTCTT
>Ga0209427_10006162_pt1 | contig 13714 bp, 12 predicted proteins | sample DeeMarSWOR136_30_FD_187465 | JGI IMG/M metagenome (GOLD analysis project Ga0209427, IMG submission 187465) | Marine sediment microbial communities from White Oak River estuary, North Carolina - WOR-1-36_30 (SPAdes) (version 2) | ecosystem: Environmental > Aquatic > Marine > Intertidal zone >... | reverse complement strand
CGGCGGGATCCAGTTTGTAGTAATTTCTCAGCTCATCATAAAGCTCGGGATGCTTCTTCTCTATTTGTTTGGATTTCTCGAAAAAGGTCTCCGTAGCTACGGCAAAGAACTCGGCAGGATTTGTTGCTCCATACTTATTTAATACCGACCTCCTGTGTTTTCTCTTTTTCTTCTGCAGACCCTCATATTCCCTGCTCAGCACGCGGGCCCACGTTGCGTAACGCGATCGGCGCTCCAGAATCGGGGCTCCGTCAGCGGTGCCGTCTTCCTGGTCTAACTGATGAGCGAACTCATGAAGTACGACATTGCGGGCATCGGTAATATTCAAGGTTCCACCTTTCACGCTGTCCCAGGCAAGGACAACCGGTCCGTTTTGCCAGGACTCTCCGAGGCGAACGCTCTGCCCGTCGATTATAATTGTGCCGTCTGAAGAGACTGTCTTGGCCACGTAAGTATGGGGATATACCAGGATAGTACCAAGTTTGGGAAAGTATTTCGTTTTACGGTTTAACAGTAAAATACAAGCCTGGGCCGCTATTGTAACTTTAATCTCATTTGTCAGTTCCAGGCCGCCACACCCTTCAAAATTCTTTTCGGCCAGGAAAATATTTATAAGGCCATGAAGCTGCTCTTTTAACGAATCGGGTAACCGGTTGTAAAGCGGCACGTTGCTGCGCACAATTTTTTTGAACTCTTCGGGAAAAGTTTTGGCAAACAGATGTTTTCGTCTTGCGCGGCGGGATACACGTTTGAAGATTAAGAAGGCCGGAATCAATCCAATAACCGATATGGCAAGTATTATGATGTACATTGTTCAGCCTTGTCCTGTAACCGGCGATTACTTTTCAATAGCCTGAATATTTCGAGGAGGTAATTCGATTTAGATAATGAAATATATTGCTTTATAATTGATGTTATGGAAATCATAGTAAATAAAGACTTCACTGTAAAAAGCCTTTTCGGCCATCGCGTTTATGTTTGAATATCGGCCCACAAGTGAACATTAATCCTCTTCGACGCGCCAGAATTTCCTTTCCGGTTCCCAGCTCCTGGATATTTCGCCGGTAGGTTTTATAACTACCGCCTTGCATTCTGTGGTAATTGTCCCGTCAGGTAATAATAATTTTGATGCGACTTTCATGCCTTTATTTCCTTTATGCTCCATCCAGCCGACTGCCTTCAGGGGTGTATTGGTTGGAGTAGGTTTTCTGTAAGTAATGTTCAATCTTAAAGTCATAAACAAATTGTCAAAATTTCCGTCCAGCATCACGGCCCTGCCCGCAGTCTCATCTAAAATCGCGGCGACAATCCCGCCATGTGCAATTCCCGGATAACCGTTAAACTGTTCACCGATTGTGAAGGTTGCTTCGACATGATTTGCTTCAGGATTGTTATACCATTCCATTTTCAGCCCGAAATTATTCTCACGGCCGCACACAAAACATGTTCTGGATGTTGGTTGCTTTATCATTGAATCCTCAACTTCTTAAATTTCATCTCTGTTTGTAATTAGGGACTTCAGTATGATTCTTCAGTAGTATTATAGACAGGAGCGGGCAAAGGTCAAACAGAGTAATTATTATTTTGGTGGTAACTTTTCTCTCTATAAATAGAATGTATCACATGGTAAATCTAACGGTGATTTTTCGTTAAACTGTGAATTTATGTGTTGATTCGGATATCATTATGATCGAAAGAATTAAACATTGTCCCTTCGTTCGTGTTGGTTGATTGGAGTATTTGGATATGGACCAAAAATATGAGTACAAATTCGTTCGCCTTGGTAAAGGTTGGCTTGGCGTCAAACGCACCGCCGTAGAGCAATATCAGCGGATTGTGGCCGAACATGCCCAAGAGGGGTGGCGGCTGGTTCAAGTCTTTGCTCCGGGCATCGCTGCTTATGGAGCCGCAAAATATTTCGAGATAATATTTGAGCGTCAATTGTAGGTCGGGAAATTCCGGCTGACTTTCATGGGTGGACGAATTGACTTTCTGGACCTGTTTGTTTTATATCTTGACTATACCGACCCCTATGGTAAAATCGCCTGATAATCGAACATAGATAGCTTGTGATTCGTATCATCAGTAACCTAAAGCCGAATATAATAAGACTATGATAAATAATCACGCTGACAATTCACCCAACCATCCGGATACTGATAAAGAGGTTGTTTTCGACAAAATTTTGTTGCAGTCACCCTTTAAGCTTGATAGCTCCCGTCCGTCTGTATTTTGGGCGTCGGGAGACGGCCCTTATAAAAATACTCGCAAAGCCCTTTCAAATATTGATTTATCACCCGCAAACAACAAACGCGTATTGCTAAAACCTAATGTCGGCCGCAATGTCGCACCTGAAACGGGTGTTACAACACATCCGCAGGTTGTAGCAGCAGTGATTGATGCCTTCAGGGAATGTGGGGCTTATGTAGCCGTAGGTGAAAGCCCAATAACCGGAGTTACAACGCTGGAGGCGTTTGAGACCGCCGGTATTGCCGCTGTTGCCAACGAGCGGGATTGCCCGTTGATTGATATGGATGTGCATCAATATGTGACTGTTGCAATCCCGGATGGTGTTGCGATTAAATCACTCAAAGTGTGCAGGGAAGTTGCAGAATATGATATTATCGTTTCAATTCCCGTGATGAAAACGCATATGCATACGGGTGTGACTCTGTCCGTGAAGAATATGAAGGGATGTCTGTGGCGGCGTTCCAAAGTGGACTTACATATGCTGCCGCAGCTTTCCGGACACGACGAAAAAACATTGGATATAGCCATTGCTGATTTGTCGTCGGTGTTGCGTCCTCATCTGTCAATCATCGATGGAACAATTGGGATGGAAGGGCTGGGGCCGAGCGCGGGTAATCCCAAGGAATTGGATGTTGTACTTGTTGGTGTCGATGCCTTTGCGGCGGATTCACTTGCATGTGGTATAATGGGAATGTCCGCCGATGATGTTCCACATTTACGGATGGGGGCCGAAAGAGGATATGGTATAATTAATCTCGATTCAATACGTGCGAATCCTGAAAACTGGAAGGATGTACAGAGTCCTTTTGCTCCGCCTCCTGATGAACTGTCGATTGAATTTACCGGTTTTACTATTCTGGATCAGCAATCCTGCAGTGCATGCCAATCAACATTGTTGATGTTCCTCAGGAAATACGGAAAGCAGTTACATGATACAAAATCTGATGATGAAGATATTGTTATCGCTATCGGCAAAGGTCATGAGGGGCTGCCGAGCGGCACCCTGTGCGTTGGTAATTGCACCGTAATGCATAAAGGCTGTGGAGTATTCGTTTCCGGATGTCCACCGGTTGCAAGTGAGATATTGTCCATGTTCTATTTATAAACCAAACGGTGGATCTTACAAACGGCAGAATTGGAGTATTTCCCATGGAGTATAGGATTGGAAAAGCAGGTCGGATTATAGCGGCTCGCCTGTTCGAAGGCGAAGATATCTATGAATCTATCGAGGCGATAGCCCGCAGGGAGAGCATCAGGGCCGCCGCTGTATTAATAACCGGTGGATTAAGGAAGGCCGATGTTGTAGTAGGGCCGAAGCAGGAAAAACCTAAAATTGTCGGCAATTTCAAACCGTTCGCCGGGCCGGGGGAAGTCCTTGGTGTCGGTACGATTTACTGGGATGCCGAGCAGCCGAAACTTCACATCCACACTGCCATTGGAAAAAATGACCAGGTAATGGTGGGCTGTCCCCGCGGCGGAGCAAGCACATTTCTCATTCTGGAAGTTACGATTATTGAAATCGACCAGGTACAGGCGGAGAGAAAGCTTGATGAATCCACGGGATTGAATCTGCTGAAATTTGAATGACATCGGTTATAAGTTCTTTTGTTGTGTTTAATGAGATGGAGACTCTTTCATGAGAGTTTTGGCTTTGATTGGCAGCCCAAGGAAACGCAGTAACACGGATATTCTGGTTGATAAAATTCTTGAGGGCTGTCTGGAGAAAGGGCACATTAGCGAGAAGCTCTATTTGTATGATTTCGACATATCGGCATGCACCGACTGCCGCGTCTGTAAATCCGAAAATTACGAGTGTGCCATCAAAGACGATATGCAGCAGATATATTCCGGCATGGTGGAGGCCGATATTATCATCTTCGGCACACCTGTTTATTGGTATGGTCCTACAGGCAAGATGAAACTTTTAATTGACCGAATGCGTCCCTTCATTGCCAGCGGAAAGATGCAGGGCAAAAAGGCCGTGCTTGTAGTACCTTCCGAGGAAGGACCGAAAGCGTGCGGGGCTTTGCTGGAGATGTTCCGTATGTCGTTTGATTATCTGGGTATGGGATTCGTCGGCAGTATTTTGTCTACGGCCTATGAGAGGGCGGAAATCTCCTCAAACACAGAAGATTTGAAAAGAGCTTACGAGCTGGGAATCTCATTATAAGCGGCCGATTGAATTTGCAAATTATAGATAGGAAATAGAGCAGGAAAATACTATGTTTGAATTGGGGGATTTTATGAAATGAAGGACCATGCTGGGATTGTTTTAGGTGCGGGAAGAAGATTGGGCAGGACTGATGAGAGTATGGACGGCCTCAATAGAACAAAGACAAATACTGTTCTAAGCGTAACTTATTGAATCTTCAAATCAGCATGATTGTGGATTAAGGGATAATTTCAATCAGCATTTGCCGAACTCAACCTCTGCTGCCAGAACTGCCTTGCTTTGCGGTGATATTTGAGCACCTCTTCCAGTTTTTCAGGATCATCTATTTTTATTTGCCCGATTCTCTCGTCAACCCAGTCTTTGAAAAAGCGGATAGATTTTCTGCTCAGATAGTGTTTTTCGTCGCCAATCTCAACGTAGTAAGGTGCAGTCGAGGCAAACCTGAAGGTATGTGGAATATCCGCTATCACACGGATAAGAAACCAGCCACTTTTTGTAAAGTGTACGGTTCCAAGATTACCATCTTTACCTAATTCGGCATAGTGAACAATTCTTTCAATGGTACCATTCTTGACTATTTCGATACACTGGATAGGGTCATTGCTCACTAAATGTAATTTAACGTCAAGTTTAACCGTACGGTCTTTGTCAGCTTTGAATATATGACCGGGTTTGTGCCCCGAAACATTCGGTAAAATCAAAGGTCCGTTAGTTACAAAAGATATCCCTTTTCGCAGGTTCTCCCACCACCGGCTGTATTCGAGGTTTTTACCACCTGTATAAACATAGACACGATTGTAACCTACGGGATTGCCCAATACTCCCGATGCACTTCCCGCTGACGGGGCTATGCGGATACCGCTGTTGAGAATGTGGTAATAAATGTACTGCGACCAGAAACCGTTACCTTGTGGAGAAGGAAAGTCTTTCTTGTTCCGAGGTTTTCCCCAGGCCTCGTTATCCAGCATCTGTGACCGCCAGCAATGGTTGTTGAGCAACCCAATCGAATCTCCATAGCCGTATGCCAGTGCAACGGGAACATCCCACCAAAAGGGCTTCTCGATGTCGATCCATGCATCGGGTTGTGTCTTTGCCTGCTCAATAAAGTGTAATGGACAGGGGTACTCTCGTTGAGCCTGAGTAATATCTATAGGCTCCGTCATATTGAAATACATGAAAGCCCCGCCATTACGTTCATCTTCACCTCCTAACAGATCATAAAAGTAGTTGCCGTTAAAACTGACTACTCTTGTTTTTGGAATTTGTGTGTTCTTCCAGATGTTTGATCGGTTCCACCACGTGATTATGGGAGCGACATGCAGGTCCTCGGCCTGCATAAGCAGCTTGATATCTTCAGCGGGTCTGTGCACATGCAGCTCGCCGCTCCACCATCCTTCTGAGGCCATATCGATTATACGGAAAAGTTTTTTCTTTATTTCAGTGAGAGAGCCGCTTTTAATCTCGAAAGAGCCTTTACATCCTGTGTATTCCGGTCCCCGCTCGATGACATAAGTGTATTTTCCGGCTGGCAAAGTTAGAACCTCTTCACCGTCGAAGCAGAAATGGTCACGATATGAGGGTAGATGGTCGAAAAGCTTCGCCCGGCCTTTTGCGTTTACCAAATGGACTCTGCAGGCAGCTATATTATTGGTTGATGCATCCAGGACCGTGAGGCTCAATTTTCCCGAATTTGATTTTTTTTTAACGGAGCGTTCAATCGATAGTCCTGCATCGGGAAAAGCAAGCACAACTATCCAAATCAGGCGTTGTAAGTTATTCAACATTTTCCATTCCCCTTAAGCCACGGTGATAATTATAGCTATATTCACCATCTTGCCTATAGGAAATAGTCTTTCTCCCTCAAAACGATTCTTTTTTGCACAACAATCGCAGTGTTATGATATGAATCCAAAAGCTGCTCGCCGCTGTGAGTTATACGGTGGTATGAACGGCGAGCAGCCGTTTACCATAATCCGTTAGTTCAGGTATCCCGACAGTACCAGGACCGCCTCCTGTTTGACCGTCAGGTCCTTCTTCAGTTCATTTTGTGCTGCAGCTAAGTCCTTCGTGGCCTTTTCTTTGGCCGTGCGCAGGGCCGTGAGCTTGGCCTTGATGTGCTCGGGTGTGGCTGTTTTGCTTCTCAGCACCTCCTGCAGCTCCTCAGTTGCTTTTTCTACCGCACTTGGTTCACGCTGCGGCTGGCCGGTGCCCGGTCTGATCCTTTGTCCTGCTCTGCCGCCGGGTCCACCCGGGCCGCCAAACATCATCCCCCGACCGGGTGCATTGACCTGGCGACTCAAATTCATAACCTTCAGCAGCCGGGGCTGGATGACCTTCCATTCCTCATCGCTCGCACCCAGTGGTTCTTTCATCCGTTCGCTCATCATCCTTTGCATTTGCTCGGGATCTCGCTGCATTTGCCTTGTTCCTTCTCGCGGTGCACGCTGGCCCCTGTCTTCTCTGCCTCCACGTGCTCCTGCCGCTGCCGAGAAACCCTGGCTTACAAGCAGCATGGCCAAAATACACACAGCCAGCCCGGCAACAATGCTTCGTCTTAACATAAAAGTCTCCTTTCGTTTGAAAAAAGTTAATGAATCATGCCCTTTGAATAATAAGAGGACGGGCATGAGTTTCGGTTACATAAAAATCCCGTTTTCTCATCACAGCACTTGGCGTCTCCTGGAACACTATCCAAAAAGGCCGGATACCCTCTTATTCACATTATATAAGGGGTAACGGGTTCACAACCTTACCCCTGCCTACAATCTGATAACTAATGACGCTTGTGACCGGTGATTTATTGCAGGTTTTACTCAACAATATATAGATTAGCGAGTTCTTGTGTGTATCAGTCAGGAGGTGGAGGTTATGTTATTTCGCTCTCATCGGGCTCGTTCGATATATCATCGGTTTACTGCTCGGAAAGTTTATTCTTGCTCGGTGCGGGTTCTGCTGTTGTCTCACTCTCGTCAGTGTGCTTGTTTATCTTTTCAAGTGGACGTTCGTTACGTTTTTTCTCGCCTGGTGTTGCCTCTATTTTCTCCGGCTCCAGCGGGGGCCTATGTACCTTGGTGAGTGGCTTTTCCGGCCACTTTTCTCCAATGTCCATTGGGCCTTTGTCTATTTCGAAGAGTGACGGTTTTGGCCGTTTTTTCTCGTGTTCTACCAGATCCGTGAGCAGCTTTCGCAAGTCCTTTATTTCGCTGCGGAGTTCACTTACCTGGTCCTGCAACTGGTTTATCCGGCTCTGGAGTTGTTCCTGTGGTTGCCAGGGAGAGTGGGCCTGGCCTTGTTGTGACGGCGGTGTCGTACGCCGTGGATCATACATCCGTCGCTTTAAAGCCTCCTTCGCCAGATCTATAACGCGTTGAGCGTCCTCGTCTTTGGTACCGGCAGCTGGTTTATATTTCCGATATTCATCTCTACGGTCCTCTGCCGATTTCAATTCCTCCTGATATTGGGCCAGCACTGCCTTATCCCGCTCAATCTTCTCTGCCAGTCTGTCACGGTTCGCTTTCATTATTTTCAACTTGTTAATTAAGGCAATGTCCGTTTTCAAATTAGCACTATTCTCAATGGTAAAGATTTCGATTTCCTGTTGCATCTTTTCCAGCGTTGCCAGGTCATTCTCAAGCGTTGCATTAGCACCAATAATTTTTTGCCTGGCTGTCACTACATCGGCTTCAAATGCCCGCATTTCAGCCTGCCACTCGGCTTCCCGGTTTTTTAAGTCGGCTAAATAGTTTCTTTGCCATTCAGTTAACTGCGCCTCCAGTTGATCCGTTTCTGCTTGTATGGTTGCCTTTTCGGGATCTACGTGGTCGATGTCCGCATGGCAGGAGGAACAGGAGGTATCCGTTTTTTGTTTTTCTATTAGACTGTCAACGTTTGTGGGGGTTTTGAGCTTTTTCAATTGTTCGGCTTTTCGCTTTTCGGGGCACCATTGAGGGCTCCTGAGTGTGCTGTCGATTTTTTGAATTCTCTTGCGGTATTCCTCTAATCTTTCTTTGAGTTTTTCCGCGTCTTCTCTTTCCGGAGCCGTCTTAAGCTTACCTTCAATCTCTTGTGCAAGAAGATGTAGTGCCTGACGTTCTGCAATGAGTGCCCTGTGTTCTGTTATAATTTCCTGATGTTGAGCCATTTCTTGTTGAATACATGCATCGTCAATAAGCTTCTGCTGGAGCCGCATGCTGGGAAGTTGGCTGTCAATAGTTCGAATCATGTCTTCGATTTCTTCCAACTTGTCCCTGAGTTTGTCTACTTCTTTGGGCAGTCCGTCAAGCTGCTGCCTGGTCCTGTCTTTTGCTGCCTGCAGTTCGCGCTTGAATTGCATAAGATGGTCGCGTTGTGCTGTTTGTCGGGAAGCGTCGAGACCGACCGGTTCCTCCGGCGCAGTCGTGTGAATCTGTTGTCGGATTTTATTGATCTCTTTGATTGTAGCGCTAATCTGATCGTGAAGTTTTGCCTTATCGGCTTGATATTTTTTCAGCGCTTCAAGCTCACGGTTAAGGTTGTCAACCTGCTGTTGCATGTTCGTATGGTATTGCATAAGCTCGTCGCGTTGTATTTGTTGGACTTTCAGTTCTTTGGCGAGCTGTTCGAGCTGCTTTTTTGCGGTGATTAGTTCAAGTTCCTTTTGTTGTGTGAGATGTTCGTACTCTTTTTGTTTTATGAGTTTTTGTTTCTTCAGTTCATCGGCGAGTTGTTCAAGATGCTTTTGTTCAGCGGGCAGTTCATGCTCTTTTTCGATCGGTGCCTTTTCGTATTCATCTTTTGCCTGGTCTGTGTCAGCCGGGCGGGTCTGGGCAAAGGCTGCGCCGATGGTGATGCAGGCGGCAATCAGGGTTACAACGACGGCCCAGCAAAGCCCCAGATTCGGTTTGCCGCATTTGTCTTTGATTATACGGCGGACCCTGTTTTCCAATCCATTTTTTCTGCCGACAACCGCCGGTAAAAAAGACAATTGTCCCTGAGGCGACAAATCCAGCAGAGACTCGGCATAGTCGGCTGGGCAGCGTGAGCTGGCCACTACCCAGTCATCACATGCCTGCTCGCTCAGACCGGCCAGTCGCCTCTTGGCCCACCACATCAAAGGATGCCACGGAAACACACAAACCATCAGTTCGGCGAATAATCCGCTTATATGGTCCAGCCGGCTACAATGTGCCAGTTCGTGACAAAACATCCCGACCCAGTCGACGCCATCTTCGAATTGCTCTGCGTCTTCCGGTACAAGAAGGGCGGCTCTTCTTGACCAGCACCATATTACCGGGCTCGAAACCGTACTACCCGCCAGAACCTCTACCGGCTTGCCTATACCGAGTTCACCTTTTGCGATAAGCAGGGCCTTGTCCAGCTTCTCACAATGCAAAGGAAACGCTCGCCGTAACATACGAATCCCTAATATGAATGTCATAAACAAACGGGCCGCTAGGATTGTACTAACTATCATCCAGGACCATATTAGTATTGCACTCAGTGACAGCTTTGCTTTTACCACATTGGAAACAGCGACGGCTGGTACCACATATTCGGATTCGATGGCAGGGGGGGAATAAGCGTTTGGGATGGCCGGAAGCGCTGATATTTCATACTCTGTCATAAGCGGTACAATCGGTATCTCGGCGAGATGGGATTTAATTACGGCCGGCTTATCAACGAATATCCCTAATTTATAGTGCCTGACAATCATACTCATAGCCGGTACCGCCACCGATGCAATCATCGCCAAAAGCAGCACCTGATGGGCGCGCGCAGACCTTCGTCTTAACGGTAAACTGGCGATTAGACCGACAGCGATACAGACTGTGCTCTGCAAGAGGGGATTGGACCAAAATGGACCTGCGGTAAATAATTGACTAATCATTTCTTTTTCTCCTTTCGTTTTTCATCAATCATTTTTTTGAGCGTCTGCAGTTGCTCGTCTTTGAGGTTGCTTTCTTTTATGAGATGCTGGAACATCAAAAACGTATCTCCGTCGAATGCCAGTTTTAACAGTCTCCTCAGTGAGCTTGCGCCTGCTTCTTCGCGGGTACGGGCTGGCAGATAGATGTAACTTTTGCCCTGGGTCTTGTGACGCAGCCAGCCGGACTTCTCCAGGTTTTGCAATGCTGTAAGGACCGTCGTATAGGCCAGTTTCTTACGCCTGGATAACTGGTCTCTTACCTGATGAACGGTTGCCTCACCGAACTGCCATACTATTTCGAGGACTGCACGCTGGAGGTGGCCTAAATCGTCGGGGGATTGTCTACTCATTCAATTGCCTCCATGGCTTAAAAAGGATTCGCTTATTGCTACTAAGTATATAAGTACTATGTTCAATAGTAGATGTCAACAAAAAAATAATTTTTTACAAAAAATTTTTTCCGGCCCTATTTCTACCCTAAAACGTGTTTTTTGGCCGTTACTGATGCTGGATTCTCGATACTCAATACGAGCCACAGTCGAAGGGCGAAGGGGCATGTTCTTTTGGGAGTTGAGATTCTCTGAACGTTTCTGCTCATTCTCTGATTTCCGCATTTGCGGCTTGGCCTTGCTGGCCGGTATTTCAATTTTGCCATATCTTTTGTCAACCGAAATTTATCCCGAACGTCTTAAACCATATAAGAAGTGGTTTTCGACAAATGTTTGCTGCACTCTTTAATAAAGGATTCAGGATGAAATCACGAATCTGGGTGTATGGGCCGGTATGTCTGGTTTTGGTATTTGGTGCGTATCTGGAATCGGCCGCCGCGGAAACGGATCTGTGGTACGAATTAGTGGAGAAGATAACAAAAGATACTCGCACTCCGGCCAAACGTTTCATCGCTATAGCAAAGCTTTCAGGGATTGTGAATGATCCTAATAAAAATATGAGGCTAAGAGAATACGCAGCCTGGGAATTGGGAAATCTTGAGGCCATTGAGGCCAAAGATATACTCAAAACACTTGCTGAGGCCCTTGAATTCTCTGACAGCGAGCGCCAGCTAAAACGGGCCACAACTCTGGCATACTGGAAGATACAGGTTGTGGATGAACCTAACGAACCGGCCCGCAACCGGCTCCTTGTTAAACTCCTGTGGGGCAAAACCCAACCCCCTCCCCATGCCGATGTGGTCCAGGATTGGGCCGCTGACGAACTGGCAAACAGAGGTGTCAAAGACGCGCTGCCGGAGATAATCAAGTCAATAAAATATAGAAATTCAACGAAGAGAGGACAGGAACAAATCTGGTTGTGCAGGACCAAAATAGAGCTGCTGACTACAAGTGCAAGCCGATGTGAGGCGCTTTTCAAGGCCCTGCTGGTAACGCCGGACCCGACTGATTATCAGAGGCTCAAAAAATGGGCCATCAAAGAGCTTGCAAAGTTGAAATCCTGCGATGGCAGATGGCTGTTGCTCGGCCACGCCCATCGCTTGCAGAATAGCTGCTATGACAAAAAAGGCAAGCCGATAGTTTCACCGACAGGCCGCTTCGCAGAGCGCGCGGGCATTTCCTACAGGGCAATCATAAAGATACTTAGAGACAGCAGTATGGCTGAGACCGAAATAAAAGCCATGGGATTACGTCCGGACGACTTCTTTGCTGTAGACTATCGTTAGCCTTGAAAATTGAATTTAAATTTGTCTAATGCTGGTGCATTTCGCATCAATACTTTCTCTTATTTCCACTTTTAAGACTTTGGACCTTTACAAAATGCCCGGATTGTTGTATAAAATCTCCTATGAGATAGATCCCTCCGCTTCAGTCATGCGGGATGAGGGGGGATAGATAGGCGCATCTGCGACGGGCTGATAAATCGCTTTGCTGTTTGCCAAGGTGGATTTATAATATGACTGTGGCATCTCTTGCCGCAAACGATAACCATAACAGCAAAGGGGACAATATACGATGGATATGGTATTAAAAGACAAGTTCACAGAGAAGTGGAGATACTATTTTCGTTCGGCCGAATTGCCCGTCATTTTCTATTATGCCGACGAAGTAAGAGGTGCCGAGCCGGTTGAGGCCCCGAAAGGGCACAAGTGTATAATGTGCGATCTGGCGAAGGTTAGACAGGGGGCATCCCTTTACTTCGGGGCCGAGACCATCGGCTGTTACGGGGGTAAAAGATATCTGGGATTCGGCGACGGGCTGATGCCCAATTTCGAATATTTTCTCTCGTGCGGGATTGAGGATCAGCTTGAGGGGGAGCGTTATAAAAAGACCCCGGAAATCGTCAGGGAGATGATGGAAAAGGCGCCGTCAATGAAAGCTCCAACAAAGTACATTGTTTTCAAAAGATGGGACATGCTCGAAGAATACGACGAGCCTGTGGTAGTCATCTTTTTCGCACATGCTGATGTTCTATCGGGTCTGTTTACGCTTGCAAATTTTGATGAGGTCGAGCCGAACGCGGTTTTTGCGCCTTTCGCGGCGGGTTGCGGGACGATTGTGCAATATCCTTATTTTGAGAAGGATTCGGACAGGCCCAGGGCCGTGCTGGGTATGTTCGATGTATCGGCACGTCCTTTTGTACGGCCGGATCATCTGACATTTGCAGTGCCGATGTGCAGGTTCGTGAAGATGATTGAGAATATGGATGAAAGCTTTCTCATAACAGCATCCTGGAGCAAAATTCAAAGCAGGTTATCGTCTGCCTCGTAATGAGGAAACTCTCACATTCATTATCGCTTTATACCGAAACCCGGTTTATCGGTCAGTCGGCTTCCTTTTTCTTTGCGTATTGGGCGACGATCTGCTGCTGGACATTGGGCGGTACGAGCTCGTAATGGCTTAAGGTCATGGAGTAGCTGCCACGTCCCCCGGTAACGCTCTTTAGCTGGCTATTGTACTGGGCGACTTCGGCCAGCGGTACCTGGGCCTTAATGACAATGATGTTGCCGGGCAGTGTGTCCTGTCCGAGGACTCTTCCCCGCTTTGAGGCCAGGTCGCCTGTGATATCACCGACATTCTCTGCTGGTATTGTCACTTCGATATTGACAATCGGTTCGAGCAAAACGGGTTTTGCATTTTTGACACCGTCCTTAAATGCTTCTCTTCCCGCAGCGCGGAATGCCACTTCCTTCGAGTCGACGGGATGGTGCTTGCCGTCGTATATCGAGACTTTGATATCCTGCATGGGGAAACCTGCGACGACGCCGTTTTGCATTACCTCGTTTATTCCCTTGGCAACAGCCGGCTCGTACTGCCTGGGGATTGAACCGCCAAAGATGTCCCAGCTAAACTCCAACGGCGGGTCGGAATCGCGTTCTGCTGGTTCGACGCGAAGGTAGACTGCGCCGAATTGCCCTGCACCGCCGGTCTGCTTTT
>Ga0209427_10006153_pt1 | contig 13723 bp, 7 predicted proteins | sample DeeMarSWOR136_30_FD_187465 | JGI IMG/M metagenome (GOLD analysis project Ga0209427, IMG submission 187465) | Marine sediment microbial communities from White Oak River estuary, North Carolina - WOR-1-36_30 (SPAdes) (version 2) | ecosystem: Environmental > Aquatic > Marine > Intertidal zone >... | reverse complement strand
AACGATCGAACCAATACCTGCCATAATCTGATAGTAGGTTAGATACTTAAGCAAAGAGCCCATAAAGAGGGGAACACCGATAGCTCCGATTCCGAAGAATATTCCCAGGACGCTTAACTCAGCGCTTTTTCCTTCCTTGCTGATGTCAGCAACCAGAGCATTAGTCCCACCATTTATCACCCCGCCGACCAATCCAACGATAAAAATTGCCAGCCTGAGCAAACTTAGGTTTGGTGCATAAGCGATGATTTCGAGACAGATAAAAATGAGTATGACACAAATAATTAAAAGCTTTTTGTAGCCATGGCGATCCACAATCGGACCAAAAATTAAAGAGCCAATAAGAATCCCAAAAGACATCAACAACATGAGGGAACCAGCACTGGTTTTATCAATACCAAATTTTTCGGTGATAAAAGGTAAGATAGCACCCAACGTAGTCAGAACAATACCGAATATTAACATGCCAAGACAGGCAGCGGTGAAAACGAGTTTTCGATTGTACATTATCAAATCCTTTCAAATGAATATTTGTCTGTTGCTGTATCCCGGACTTCCAATTTGTTTATTGATTTTTACATTACTATCGCGAATGTCACAAGCAAGATGCTTACTTTCCAGATGTTAAATCAATTTTTTTCATTTAGCGCTAAAAAAGCTAATCTCCCTGCACCAAACAGTCCAGCATCACCACCCAGGGTGGATATTTCCACACTTACATGCTGGATGCTAATCGGCTGTGCCCATTGCTGAGCCTCTTGTTTAATTTGATCTAAAAATTGTGCCGCGGGTCCAAACACGCCACCACCGAGGATTATTTTTTCAGGATTGAATAAACTAATAAGGTTTGCCACCGCCATCCCCCAATATGCTATGCATTCATTCAAGATTTTCGTGGCGATACGATCCTGTATCTTATATGCTTCGAATACATCGTGTGATGAGATCCGTTCGATATTTTTCTCTCTGAAGATTCCTGAATAATTATAGTCGTTATTAAGTAATATCTGTGCTGCTTTAGCAATACCATTTCCGGAAGCATAGTATTCAAAACATCCACAGGTTTTATATTCATTTCGGAAAGGTCGATCCAAAGCCATCCAGCCGATAGCGCCAGCAATATCACTATTTCCACGTAGAACATTTCCTTCGATCAAAATTCCAGCTCCAATACCAGTGCCCACAGCAAGAAAGACAGCATTTTTACATCCTTTAGCTATTCCTTGCCAGGTTTCTCCCAGGATATAACAAGCCCGATCACTATCAATTTTAATCTTGATTTTGTGAGTTTCAGTCATGGGACCAATTTCATGTAAAAGTGGATAATAAGTCCATCCCGGAATATTCGGCGCCCAAACATGACCTGTTTTTGAGTAATATATCCCAGGTACTGAAATACCAAGCGCTTTTATTTCCAATTTATCCGATTCCGCAATCGATAGTAATTTTCGGATTTGTTGTTTGATAAGTGCCTCGACTTCTTTTCCCTGTCGTTTCCCTAAAGCTGTCGCTTCTTTATGATAAATTTTACCATTTTCATTGAATAAAGCAGCAGCTAGTTTTGTGCCTCCAAGATCGAGACCGATTACTTTCATTTTGAATCCTTAATTTTTTCTAATCAATTATTGTTAAATGTCAAAAAATGTTGAGTAATATAGTAAAATAAACCACCCATTTCAAGAAAAAAATTTTATTAACATAAAAAGTCACTTGACAAACTGTAAACAAATAGCTATATTAGAATGAACATCACCTAAGATAGGCTACTTATAAACTTTGCAACTAAACTTTAGTTCAGAAGTGAATTCAGTCTATTCCTCAATATTAAATATGCAAATCTTTCCAAGGAAATGCAGGGATCGATTATTTTCGTTCATAAACAGATTGAATGATATTCATCATTTTCATATAATAGCCCTTCGAAACAAGTCAATATTCTTTTTAAATATATCTTTTTATAACTTATCGAATAAACAATTAGCGATTTAATCAATTACCTCTCTTTATAGGAGGAATTTGTTATGTGTAAAAACGAAACATTAATATCTAAACTCATCATCGCCATTATTTTCTTTTCGTTTGTCAGTTTTTCTATCGATGGATTCGCAGCCAATGGTAAGATTTCAGGTAGAGTTTTTGACAAAGAAACTAAACAGCCTTTAGCAGGCGCTAACGTATTCATCGAGAGTATTTGGCAATTTGGCAAAGAAGTTAAGCTTGAAATGACATTGGGAGCCGCGTCAGATGTTGATGGCTATTTTGTCATTTTAAATGTCCCCCCAGCTACTTACAACATCAAAGCATCCATGATGGGTTATGACAATCTCGTTGTTCAAAGGATTCGTGTAAATATCGACCGAACAACAACAGTAGATTTTGCACTGGAGCCAAAAGTGATTGAAATGGGCGAAATTCAGGTCATGGCGGAAAGAGAAATCATCAAACCTGATGTCTCTGGAACACAGGAAATTATAATCAGCGAACGAATTGCAGAAGCACCAGTGCTGAGAGTGGATGAATTCATCAATAAAATTAAGGGTGTGGAATTGGTAGCCGGAAGTGATGGTCATGGACTCAGCATTCGAGGGGGTGCCATTCGTGAAACCGATGTTCGTATTGATGGAATATCGGTCCGTGATCCCCGGTCAGAGAATTCCTATTTGTCACTTAATTCAACATCTGTTGAAGAGCTTCAGGTGTTAACCGGGGGCTTTGAGGCAAAATATGGCGGTTTTCAGTCTGGTCTGGTTAATGTGGTTACAAAAGAAGGGAGCAGAGAAAAATATAGTTTTTCTCTAAAAATGGACTACACACCGTCAAATCAAAGAAAATTCTTTGGAGATAATCCCTGGAGTGAGAATTCGTGGATTTATCGAGTTTTTGCTGATACATCAGAGAATGGTTTTGCCTGGACAGGAACCGTGGGTGATACGACTGTCCCTGAAGAGTTGCAGCATTTTCGAGGATGGAAAAATTCAAGAGAAGGCAATCAGAATTATGAAGCTATCGGTTTACCAAAAGGAACACGTTTAACAGCAGAACAAAAAAGACAATTGTGGCTTCTGCAACATCCACAATATAAGTTCGCCAATAAATCGGATGTATTTGTTGAAGGCACAATTACCGGGCCCATGCCAGGAAGCTGGATTCCTTTAATCGGTGAATATTTTCAAAAATCGACATTTCTGTTAGCTGGAAAATATGAAAATACTCAATTCGCCTTTCCCATGGGGAAAATGGATAATTATCTTGATTGGAATAGCCAGCTTAAAATTACTTCCAGAATTTCCTCGAATATGAAACTATCATTAAATGGAATGTATGCAAAAGTCAATACCTTAACGGCTGGCAGTCCCTCAACCATGGGAGGAGCATTAATTGATAACTCCAGCCGTTTTAACTTCCTGAGCAGCACATCGGTATCCGTAGAGCAGCAAGCAAGATTATTGGGCGGTTCCAATGGCTTCAATCAAATGTTTAACAAGAGTCGATTACAGCTTTATGATCAACGCTATATTATTAGTGGTGCAAATTTTACACATACCGTTTCGCCAAAGATGTTTTATAATTTAGACTTACAATTTAGCTATGCTGATCACGAAGTTACACCATTCCGCCTAGATACAACCAGGGCAGACGCCTGGACCATGGTTGATACGTTTCGGGTGCTGAACGTCCCGAGTGGAGGTTCTCCCAATGCTTCAACAAATTGGCTGACAGATATTAATAATCTCTTCTGGCTCTATGGCGGACTTCAAGCAGCCGATTCAACCTATTCCTGGATGCTAAATTTGAAGGGTGATCTCACGGCACAGGTGGGCAGACATCACCAGATCGGGGCTGGCTTCAATTTTAAATATAACTATCTATCTGTTAATTCAGGCACCTGGCTGCAATCTGAAGAAAGCTGGACTCCTGACACCTGGCAATATTTTACTGTGAAACCGCTGGAGCTCGGTATATATTTCCAGGACAAACTGGAGTTTCAAGGCATGATCGCCAACGTGGGGCTGCGGCTTGATTACTTCAATCCCAACAAAAAGGCTTATGTTGTTGACCATCCATTGGATTCAGATTATGCTGATTTTTATAACATAACTTATCAATATTTACCGGGAAAATTTGCTTCGTGGGAGAAATGGGTCGAGTTCCGCGAGATGCTTGATCAGCCTCCTGGTTGGCCAACATCAAAAAATAAATCACAATTAAAAATATCACCTCGTCTCGGAGTGGCATTTCCAATTACGGTTAATAGCAAGCTTTATTTTAATTATGGACACTTTTACCAGCGACCAAATATTCATTTCCTTTATAATCTAACCGTTTCGCCCGGTTCAGCAATTGTCCCAACGCCTGATCTTGAAATGGGGAAATTAGTTACATACGAATTTGGCTATGAGCAAAGTTTTTTACAAAATTATCTTATTAATTTAACCTTTTATTATAAAGATGTTAAAAACGAGCCGCTCAATCGAACGTATATTGACTACTTTGAGGAGCTTTATGTGAATAAATATTTTCCAGATGCAAACAAAGATATTCGCGGCATTGAATTGAGGCTTGAAAAAAATATTGGACGCTTCATAACTTTCTGGGGTAATTATGAGTACATGTTGCAAAGCAGTGGAAGAAGTGGACTCGCAAATGTTTATGAAAATCGTCTTAAAGCAGCAGAAGAAAGACGATGGGCGAACTTGATTATTACTGATCCATTGCCCCGGGCTCATCTAAATATTAATCTACACACGCCATATCAATGGGGTCCGAAGCTTTTTAACATAAAACCGTTGAGCAACATATTCGTCAATGTTATTTTTGAGTGGAAGGATGGTGGTAGACAGATCGTCAATCCGTATGAGCCTGAAGAAAAGCAGAAAGAGATCGAAGTAGTAGATTATTCAAACGTAGATCTCAGGGCTTCCAAGGCTGTAAAATTTGTCGGATTAGATTTAGAATTCGTGTTAACAGTACAAAACCTGCTGAATCAGAAAAGATTATCATTTCAAAATATGAGCACGGCTCAGTTTGATCGTTATAAGGACTCTCTTCATTTTCCCTTTGAAACAGGAGATCAATATGGCAATGATAAATTAGGGGATTGGGACAAGGAGCATATAGATGTGGGATGGTTTACCGCTCCGCTTTTTTTAAATCCACGTCGAGTATTACTTGGGCTGAGAGTTAAGTTTTAAGATGAGATATTATGCTCAGTAATATTATCTGATCACATTACAAGGAGTTAAGTCATGTTTCATAAAATAACAGTAATTACATTAATATTAATACTGAGTTCCTTCAACAACCTTTGGGGACAAAAAAATCTTAATGGTCCCCCGCTGTTCATCGATGTTAATGCAATAAAACTTGATCTGAAAAAATTAAATGGTGAGGGACAATTTACCACACAATATAGCTGGATGTTAACCGGTTCTGGTCCAGAGATGACGGAAATCTGGTATTATCCACAGGACCGATGGCATTCGCAGATGCTATACCAGATTTTTAATCCCATTTGTCTGGACGATAGCGGGACAGTCGATCAACTTGGCACCCACAAGATCATTCCTACTCCTTTTGTGAGCAACGGCAGAAATGATTTTTCCTGGGAGATCCGGCGATATCGGCCTCCTTATGTAACCGTAGACGGCGTTCCTCAATTCAGAGAGTATCGTTGGGAAGTTGACCCGACGCTGAAATCTGATATTACTGCAATCTGGGAAGACATTTTACCGTATTGGGGAATTCGAACCCACGTAGAAGTGTATGGATTCAGCAATCCTAATCATCTGGATTACGTAATCTGGAAATTAACTTTCAAATTTACCGGGGAAACGAAACGTCCCATAGAAAATCCTGATCCCGAAGACTTTTTTCCGGATCAAAATATTCGTTTGTGGTGGCCAATTTCGTTCAGTTTTGGTCCCTCAAAAGCCGGGGAATATGAAGTTTTTGGGAATTTCACTTATGAAGGCGAGGACGATCTGGATAGCTGGTTTGCTAAAAAATCTCAACTTGTTGCCGATAATGCTCGCGATACATTGAAATTTGCTTATTATTGGGATTCAAAGGCAAAAGGAGTAGCAGCTTATCCTAATGGCAGTACCGACGATACTGGCGATCCCGACCGTACCGTGGGGCATTTGCTATCACCACAAATCCCTGGTTATACACTTTTACATGCCGATCGATCGGCTAACGATACTTCTGATGATCCAACTCAGCCTTATGCGATGCCACATGCTGGAATTGTCAAAGACCTCTGGGGCAGGAGAGATTTTGGTTTGCGCGATACTTATATCGGCCATGATGACCGGGGAAAATTCCCTAAAGACATTATTACTGAAGGCTGGGAAACAACACCTGAAAAGGGACCGATGCGTTTTATTACTGTGGGACCCTATGAATTGACTAAAAATGCAGCAACCGGAGTTTATGATTCCATTACTGTGGTCTATGCTGTCGGTGTCGGCTCAATCTCCTGGGTGATAGCAGATAGTATTGGGAAAGCCTGGTTTAACGGTGAGATTCCAGACGAGGAAAAAAATAACTGGGTGTTAACTGGTAAAGATTCGCTTTTCAAAACGCTTGATCGTGCTTATTGGGCATGGAATCGTGATCTGGATATTCCTGATCCCCTGCCGCCGCCAGATATTGAGATAACCAGCAACGCTGATCAAATCATCGTAACATGGTTATATCCTGATGATTCTTATTACAAAGATCCAGATACTGGTGTCGAGGATTGGTATGCCTGGCGAGTGTATCGCAAGAAAGGTGCCGCGATGGTGAATGATCCAGCAGATGATTATAGTGGTGAGAGATGGACTCTGGTATATGAAACGACCAATCGATCGGAAATGACTTATATTGATAAAGCCGTCACTCGTGGTGTTAGTTATTATTATGCTGTTACCGCCGTGGATAATGGCTCTCAAAATACTGATGGATTATTCCCCGGGCAAAAGCTTGAGAGCTCACGATATGTGAATCGGTCTGGTCTACCGGCTATACCATTTAAAGCTGGTTTATCAGAAAGCGATCGCGTTCGGGTTGTTCCCAATCCAGCAACGATTAATGCCGGTGCTTTGGGATTTCCTGGCGTTGAATCACAGATTTTATTTGCTAATCTTCCATATAAATGTCAATTGACAGTGTACACCGAAACTGGTGATCGAATTATCAGCTTTGATCATTTTGGAACCGATCAGGAAGTCTGGGATCAACGGACCGACACGAATCAATATGTGGTAAGCGGTATTTATATTCTGGCGATAACCGAGGCTGAAAATTTATCAGGGGAAAAGTTGCCAGAACAGTTTGTGAAATTTATTTTGGTCAGATAGAAACTGTAAAATTCCAATTTTCAAATGCCAAATTCTATCCGCTAATTACGCCAATTATGCGAATTCTCCGCTGATGGATCTATCATTGAGAAGATCGCCTTTGAAAGGTTATACTAATTTTTTAAATTCGCATAATTAGCGAAATTCGTGGTTCAATTCGAGAATTGGAATTTGAGATTTGAAATTTGTTTGGAATTTGGAAATTGGAACTTGGAATTTAAACAAGGAGAATCTCATGCGACATAAAAACTCATTCATAGTAGCGATTGTTGTGATATCACTCATTTCAATGAAAATGGCAACCTGTCAGGTTAAAAAAGGTCAGGTTGGCTTTCGATTTCTAGAGAATCCCATATCCGCAGAGGCTATCGGTCGAGGTGGACTTGGCTTAGTTACAATTCGTAATGCCAATGCCGTGTTCTGGAATCCCGCAGGTCTCGGCTGGATTGATGGCAAGCTTGATTTCAATCTCAATTATACCAATGGCATCGCCGACATTAATAATAGTTCCTTTGCTGCCGCCTATAAAATTGGTCGTTTTGGAGTTATGGCGTTGGATTTTATAATCATGGATTATGGTGATTTTTACGGCACCAGGCGGGCAAATAATGAACAGGGTTTTATCGACACCGAAACTTTTTCGCCTGAAAGCTACGCCATTGGTTTGTCCTTTAGCCAGCGGGTTAGCGACCGTTTCTCTTATGGTGTCCGGGTGAAATATGCCCGGCAGGATTTGGGTAATGCCTGGATCGGAATTGCTGGCACCGATGTGGACGATCCCAATTTACAGATCACCAAAAAATCTTACGCTCATGGCGAGCCAGCCATCGATATCGGAGCTATTTATGATTTTCTTTATCGTAATATTCGCTTTGGCGCCACTATTCAAAATTTTTCAAGAGAAATTAAATATGAGGAAGAAAAGTTCCCATTACCTTTTGCCGTGAGTTTCAGTTTAACAGTAGATCCGATCTCGTTTTTGGTAACAGATCAAAAGGATTATTCATTTTATATTGGATTGGAAACCCGTCATTCCAGAGATTTTAAAGAAAAAGTAAAACTTGGCGCTGAATTTGAATATAAAAAGGTGATGATACTTCGTACTGGCTACATGGGCAACTATGATGAACGTGGATTAACGCTTGGTATTGGATTCCAGAAAGAATATTTAAATAGCAAATTCAGGTTTGACTATGGGTATCAGGATTTTGGAGTGTTCAATGGAGTTCATATATTTTCGTTTGGGGTGACTTATTGATGCAGGATTAAAAGTTACTTTGTCCTGTTACCTCCTAACCTGGACAAGCCAGAGCCAAAAATACCATGAACCGCTAGTTTCGCTAATTCGTTAATTATAAAATTCGCGTAATTTGAATAATTCGTGAAATTCGCGGTCAAAATATTTTTGCTCTTTGGGCAATAAATGAACTTTTTAGATACTAATTACTTTCACTCTGCTTGAATAAAAGATAAAAAATTTCTAACTGATAGAAATAATCTAATGGAGGTTATCAATTGAAAAGGACTCTGTTAGCTTCGATCCTATTAATATTGTATATTTTTTCCAATATTAATTGTAGCATATCGAAGAAAAAAATCAATCAGCCTTTAAATGACCGACCAATCCTGCTCATTCGCTGCGATGACGTGGGGATGTGTCATGCAGTAAATATGGCAGCCAAAACACTTATTGAAAAAGGACTGCCATTTTCAGTTTCTGTTATGTTTACCTGTCCCTGGTACCAGGAAGCGGTTGATATTTTAAAAGCACATCCCGAAATTTCAGTTGGCGTTCATCTCACCTTAAATGCCGAATGGAAAAATTATCGCTGGGGATCGATTCTGGGCAAGGAAGCTGTTCCCAGCCTGGTCGATAGCTGTGGTTATTTTCTTCCATCACGGGCAAAATTTTTTGCTAACGATCCCAAAATTGAAGAGGTCGAGAAGGAGCTTCGTGCCCAGATCGAACGAGCCATTCAATCCGGTCTGCGGATCGATTATGTCGATTACCACATGGGAACAGCAGTGGAAACGCCTGAATTTCGTGCCTTGGTGGAAAGATTAGCTAAGGAATATCGCCTGGGAATTTCTCGATATTTTGGTGAGGTGGATATGCAAAGTATTTACAGCGTCCCGGTCAACAACAAAACCGATAGTCTGGCGGCAATTGTCAAACGCCTCGAACCTGGGACAAAACACCTGGCGGTTTTTCATATTGGCATGGAGACGCCCGAAATGAGCTCGCTTGTTGACCTGAATCCATTCGGTCTACCTGAAATGAGTCGACATCGGCAAGCTGAGTTGAAAGCCCTATGTTCAAAAAAATTCAAAAAGATTTTGAAACAAAGAAATTTTCGACTAATCACTTATCGTGAGCTAATTTTAGAAGAAGGTTTAGAAAACATGAAAGCGCCATCAGTTCGGGATTATTGAAAAGGAATCAAATGCATGATAGAAAAAATCTCATTCACAATTTTTGTTGTTACAATTGTTCTTGTTAGTAACTCCTTTGTCCAGAACCAGAAACACTCAAAACCCGACTTCTTCCTGGTCTCGGTCTGGTATAGCGGCGGAAAAGCCAGGGCGCCAATGCTTTCTACCATTACACCAAATTCGAGAGCAGAATGGAAACGAGATTTAGAGCAGATAAAATCCCTGGGATTTAATACGGTCAGAACCTGGGTGGAATGGGCACATTGTGAACCACGTCCCGGTGAATACCATTTTGAAAATTTGAAACTGCTATGTGAATTAGCTCAAGAAGTTGGTTTGAAAGTCATTATCCAGATGTATGTGGATTCTGCCCCTGATTGGGTGGGCAAGAAATTCCCCGATGGTTTATTTGAAGCCCAGAGCGGTGATAAGGTATATTCCCAGGCTGCTCCTGGATTTTGTACGGATCATGCTGGTGTTCGGGAGGCAGTGTTAAATTTTTATACCGAAACAGCGAAAGTCGCCATGAAATATCCAATTTTTCACGGCTGGGATCTGTGGAGCGAACCGCATATTGTCAACTGGGCATATATCAATTATGTGCCCAATGTTCAATTTTGTTTTTGTCCAAATACACAGGCGCGATTTCGACAATGGCTGAAACAGAAATATCAAACACTAACTGGATTGAATCAGGCATGGTATCGTAATTTTGAAAGCTGGGACGATGTACAGCCACCACGGTTCGGCACGATTTTAAGCTATACCGATTTCATCGATTGGAAGAATTTTATCTACGAAAAACTGGCTGGAGATTTACGGATGCGTTATGAAGCAGTTCGACGAGCGGATAAAACGCATGTGATTACTTCTCATGCCGCCGTCCCTTCAATATTCTATTCTCCTAATAATGGCTATGGTGCCACAGATGACTTCCTCATGGCAGAGCAGGTTGATTTTTATGGGACATCGCTCTATCCGAAACATAACCACCCTGCACGTCATTGGGAATTGTGGAAATTCATGGTGGCAGTGGATTTTTCTCGAAGTGCTAATATTAAAAACGGTGGATTTTATGTCGGTGAAATGCAAGCGGGAAAGGGAACCATTGGACTCCAAATCGGTAATCCAATCACGCCTGACGATCACCGCATCTGGATGTGGTCTGCCGTTGCCAGAGGTGCCAAAGCCATTAATATTTACGCCTACTATCCGATGTCTTCTGGCTATGAATCAGGTGGTTATGGTCTGATTAATCTTGATGGAAGCATCACAGAACGTGCCCGATGTGCTGGACAGATTGCCAGAATTATTGATGAACATAAAAAACTATTTCTTGAATCCAATCCAGTCAAGGCAGAAATTGCCATTGTTTATAACCCACTGGCACAAATGGTTGGTGGCGAACAGCGAGGCGGTTTCGATGGACATCAGAATTCTTTGATCGGTTTTTATCGTTTTTTTGCTGAGCACAATGTTCCGGTCGATTTTATTCATCGAAAGGATCTGGAATCAGGGAATATTTCGCAATATAAATTGATCATCGTTCCTTATCCGCTCATGTTCAGCCAAAAAGCTGCCGATGGTTTGAAAGATTTTGTAAAGCAAGGCGGATATGCAGTGGCAGAAGCTCGACTCGCCTGGAATGATGAGCGTGGTTTTGCAGCAGAAGTTATTCCTGGTATGGGACTAAGTGAGGTTTTTGGAGTCATTGAAACAAAAGTCAAAATGAGCGAACAGGTGGTCATGAATGTGCTGGATAATTCTCATCCAGTTATGAAAAATTTATCAAAAGGAGATCCCCTCAAAGGCGCTTATTTTGCCGAATCGATTGAACCGTTGAACAATAGTCATACACAAATTTTAGCATCGCTGGATGATGATGGCACACCCTGCATTGTGGCATCTAAATATGGAAGGGGAGAGACAGTTCTTATTGGATCGTTTTTAGGACTTGCAAACCATCCAGTATCAGACCATAACAATAACCAATTCCTGCTAAACTTGCTTGATTGGGCAAAAATCGTTCGACCATTTACCACGTCTCATGATGGTAAGATCGATACGCCAGTTGAAGTGCGTTTACAGGAAAATAGAGATGGCTATTTATTGTTTATTATTAATCATAATGAGACATCGGAGGATATAGATATTCGTTTAAATGTAAACAGAAATGTTGATTTTTTCCTTCATAAGATCATACAAAATGAAGTGGTCATGCAAAAATCCGAAAATAATCTTTTAAATTTTAATATGAATATTGCTACACAAGGAGTACAGATTATAAAAATATACTAAATTAAGATTAATTCTTCAGTGTAAAATTATTGATACACTGATTCCATCGCTTGGAGTAATGGAATCAGTATAAAATTCTAAACCCTAATCGGTATATATCAGAAACAGGAGAATGATTGCTATGGATTTCAGATTTCCCGAAGAATTAGATATGCTGCGCCAGATGATCCGCAAGTTCGTGGATCAGGAGTTGAAACCAATTGCCAGAAAGATAGATGAGGAAGGTGATATTCCAGCAGATTTTATCCAGCAACTGAAGGAGCTTGGTTTCTTTGGTCTCTCCTTTCCGGAAGAATATGGCGGAGCTGGTGCTGGAGAAATAGGATATTGCATTTTTGCAGAAGAAATATCCCGAGGAAGCGCTTCAATAACGACATTAATCGGCGCCCATGCCAGCATTGGTGCGATGTCCATTTATCTGGATGGTACAGAGGAACAAAAGAAAAAGTATTTACCACCACTCTGTTCAGGAGATAAGATCGCAGCATTTGCCCTCACCGAGCCTAACGCTGGTTCCGATGCCGCTGCCATTGAAACCACTGCGGTCAGAGATGGAGGTCATTATATTATTAACGGACAGAAAATTTATACAACTAATGGAAGTATTGCCGATGTCATTATTGTTTTTGCAGTAACAGATAAAGCTCTTGGTGCGCATGGTGGAGTTACTGCTTTCATTGTTGAAAATACTTACCCTGGCTTTAAAGTAGGACGGGAAGAAGATAAGATGGGTATTCGAGGTACTAAAACCGCGCAGTTGTTTTTTGAGGATATGAAGGTGCCGGTAGAGAATGTTGTCGGCAGATTTGGTGTGGGATTCATCACAGCAATGAAAGCGCTGGATCGTGGCAGGTTGGGATTGGCAGCAGGTTGCCTTGGCGCGTCAAAAGAGTCGTTGCAACTTTGTATTAAGCACGCCAATGAACGAAAGCAATTCGGAAAGCCTCTTGCCGAAAATCAAGCCATTCAATGGATGTTAGCCGATTCTGCCATGGAAATTTACGCCATGGAAGGTATGGTCTATCGAGCAGCGTGGTTGTGCGACCAGGGAATGAGGTTCACCCAGGAAGCTGCGATGTGCAAAGCTTATTGTTCTGAAGCTGCTGATCGCATTGCCGATCGAGCGATTCAGATTCATGGTGGAATTGGATATATGAAGGATTATCCACTGGAACTATTGTATCGGGATTCCAGGATTAATCGCATTTTTGAAGGGACCAATGAAATTCAGCGGTTAATTATCGCCAATAATTTGTTGAAAAAAGGTTCATATTAGACCAAATAAAAATTGGGACGCAGTACATCAAGAATACAGAGTACAGCAAGCTGTAATTTTCAAGTTCCAAAATGATTAAATGCGCCAGAGGACGTATCCGGCTTTGGCGTGATTCCAAATAAATTCCAAATTTCAAATGCAAAATTACAAAAAAAATATCATGTCAAAAAAGCAAAGATTTGACTTGTAATATTGTGGCGCGGTAAATCTGTCATTTTTTATGGTTCATTAAAACTGGATACAGAGTATACAGAGAACAACCTGGCTTTCAAAGTATACTTATTAAGGTTTAAAATTTCATACTGATTCCATCGCTTCAAGCGATGGAATCAGTATTGTAGTATGTTTTTATACTGAAAAATTAAACCTAAAC
>Ga0209427_10006152_pt1 | contig 13723 bp, 11 predicted proteins | sample DeeMarSWOR136_30_FD_187465 | JGI IMG/M metagenome (GOLD analysis project Ga0209427, IMG submission 187465) | Marine sediment microbial communities from White Oak River estuary, North Carolina - WOR-1-36_30 (SPAdes) (version 2) | ecosystem: Environmental > Aquatic > Marine > Intertidal zone >... | reverse complement strand
CTTTGCCTGTCGAGGAGTCTGGCGCGATCGGAATTCAGACTAAAACGCCTCCAAGAGGATATATGTCCACCCCTTGGAGGCTGCGTATCGGCACCTTCTGGAAGTCCCTTCTCATGGCTTAACTCCAGAGGTTCTATGTTCTTCTTAATCAGTATTGAATGGGGTGTGCAGAAGGCAGGAAATCAGAGCAGAGTCTCAAGTCACAGCAGGAATTGCAGCATCTAGACGAGTCTTCAATTTCTCAACATGAGATATCTCGGGAGGTTCCGGATGAGGTATATTCCCACCCTCCTTATGGGACTGATTCTAACTCTTGAAGATGGAATGTCAAGAAAAAACACAGAGGTCGAAACCGTTGACTTCTCCTAAGAATCTACATCAGAAGATTCTTCCTGATATAACGTGCTCCGCGTAGCGGAGTGCGACCCATGCTAACTGAACTCTTGAAATTCTGCTCATCCCGATAAATACAATATTTCAAACACAAATAAATCGAACACTTCGCGGCAGTGGATTTCGTTTCAGAGGTTCTTGGGTGGGAAAAATGGTGAGGGCCATGGTGCTTCTGAAAAACTTCCATCAAAGCGGGAAATGGCATGCTACTTTATGGGCCTCGGCGATGTCGTCGAGATGGGGCTCGGTGGAGGGGTTGGCGCATTTTTCCGGCCTGCCCCGTGCGTGGTACACCGGGCAGCGTGGTGCAAACCGGCAGCCGCGGTAAGGCCGCTCGAAGTCAAACACGCCCCAGTCGGCCAACTTGCCCCCTGAGGAAGTACGGGGGGCTTCCCTGCTCTCTTTATCAACCAGGGAAGACCAGAGGATATGGGTATAGGGATGGCGCGGCGACTCGGCAATGCGATTCGTCAACCCCATCTCCACAATTCTCCCCAGGTACATGACCGCCACTTTGTGGCTGACCAACTCCACAATCCGCAGGTCGTGGGATATGAAGAGGTAGGACAGTCCCAGGTTCTTCTGGAGGTCCTTGAGCAGGTTGACCACCTGGGCCTGTATGGAGACGTCCAGCGCGCTCGTTGGCTCATCCGCGACGAGAAATCGCGCCCCCACCGCGAGGGCGCGGGCAATGCCCACCCTCCGCTTCTCTCCACCGGAAAGCTCATGCGGGAAATTGGTGAGCTTGCTCTCCTTGAGGTTCACCTGTTCGAGGAGTTCGCCCATCTTCCGGTCGACCTGCGCGCCGTTTATGTCCTGGTGGACGCCGATTGCCTCCTTAAGGATTGCCTGGATGCGCATCTTGGGATTGAGGGCGGCATCGGGATCCTGAAAGATCATCTGCATCTCCTTCCTGAGCGGGCGGAAGTCCCGCGGGGAAAGGGCTGTGATGTCTCTGCCGTCGAAGAGGATTCTGCCGGAGGTAGCAGGGATAAGCCCCAGGATGGTCCTACCAACCGTGGTCTTTCCGGATCCGGACTCGCCGACGAGGCCGAGGGTCTCGTGCTCCTTGAGGTAAAAGCTGATATCATCCACCGCGGGGATTATCCTCTCCTGACCCCGGAGCGTTGAGAAGAGGCCGCTGCGCTGGACGAAATGGGTCTTGAGGTTGACCACTTCGAGTATCGTGTTTCCCATAACGGCTTGCGTTCCTAATCGAAATAGAGCCAGCACCGCACGCAATGTCCGGGGGATATCTCCCGGAGGTCCGGCTCGTGATAGCGACACTTCTCCCTGATGCCCTCAGTAACCCGATTGCAGCGGGCATAGAACCTGCAGCCATCCGGGGTATTAATGGTATCGAGCACATCCCCCTCGATGGCCTGCAAGTAGGCCTTCTCCTTGATATGCTTCTCGCTCGGTATGGATGCGAGTAGGGCCGCGGTGTAGGGATGCTTGGATTCATGGTCTACATGGAGGATGTGGTCCGCCGGGCCACACTCCATGAGCATGCCGCCGTACATCACGGCCGCACTGTCGGAAAGCCGTCTAATGACCGCGATATCGTGGCTGATGAGCATGGTTGTTACGGTGAAGGCCGACTTGAGTTCCTGGAGCAGGTCCACGATCTTCGATTGTATGGTGGCGTCGAGCCCCGTGGTCGGCTCATCCGCGATCAACAGCGACGGCTCCGAGGCCAGGGCCATGGCGACCATTGCCCGTTGACACATGCCGCCCGAGAGCCCGTAGGGGTAGCTGTCGAACCTGAGGCGGGGGGAGTCGATCTTCACCTGTTCAAGCCAGTAGAGGGCCCGCTGCTTCGCCTCGCGGCGGTTCTTGATCCGGCCCTTGAGCAGTATGGCCTCGGTAATCTGTTTGCCGATGGGGATGAACGGGTTGAGGGAGGATCGCGGGTTCTGAAAGATCACGGAGATTTCTTTGCCGCGAATGGCTCCCATGAGCCGCTCCACCTGTTTCTCCCACCCCGGGCAGTTCTTGCGCACCTCCATGACCCGGCCGTCTTTTCTCGCCAGATGCACGTACTCCTTGATGCCCCGGAGCAGGTTTACCTGGAGGCCGTCGGTTTTGAAGCCCATCCTTCCGCTGATAACGCCCGGCTCCGCCGAAATCAGCCCCATGATCGAGAGCGCCGTGATGCTCTTGCCGCTTCCGCTCTCCCCCACGAGGCCCAGAGTCTCTCCGCGGTTGATCCGGAGATCCACGCCGTCCACCGCGCGGATAAAGGCCTGCTTGCTCCTTGCAAAGAAGTAGGTGCGAAGGTCTTCTATCTCCAGAATCGGCGCGCCCGTCATTTGCCCCTTTTCCCCTCGAGGATGTTGTTGAGCCCATCCCCCAGCAGGTGGAACCCCATGATGGTAATAAGGATGGCCAGGGCAGGCGCCGTGGAAGGCCAGAACTTCCCCTGCATGAAATAGTTGGCCCCGGCCTGCACCATATTGCCCCACGATGGGGTCGGCTCCTGCACCCCAAACCCGAGATAGCTGAGGCTCGTCTCGATGAGAATGGCCTCGGCCATGCCGAGCGTAGCCTGGATGATCAGCACCGTCCGGCAGTTGTACCAGAGGATGTGTTTGAGGATAATAGCCCTGCTCTTCAGGCCGAGGGCGATGGCGGCCTCGATGAAATCCCTCTCCTTGAGGAATTGAATCTTGCCCTTGACGAGCGAGAGCACCACGGGCACGTTGGTCAACCCGACGATCACCATGATGTAGTAGATGTCGGGCTTGAAGGCGGCAACCATGAGCAGGATGAGCACGAGGCGGGGAAATGAGTCGATCAGGTTCGCCCCATAGCTAATGCCCGTATCGATGCGCCCGCCCCGGTAACCCGCCAACACCCCGAAGAACGTGCCCAGCGTCAGGGCGATGGCAATGGCCAAGAGTCCCGGGAGGAAATAGGCCTGAATCCCTAGGATTAGCCTGGAGAGGATATCCCTTCCCACGAAATCCGTGCCGAGCACGTGGCCGGCAGTCCCCGGGGGGGCCATCAGCAACTGGAGGTCCATTTCCTGGGGGTCGTCCGGCAGGAGATTGGCGGCCCCCAGGATATAGGACGCCACCACCAGGGCCACGACGAGCAGGCCATAGCCCACGTAAACGAGTTCCACGGGCGCGGCCTTTTTCCAAAAGGGCAGGTCCGAGTACGCGCCTACGTGGCGGGAAACCTGGGAATACCTTCTCATACGCTCGTGGACCTCATGAAACGATCTCTCCCTTACGATGCCCTCGGATTCACCATGATGTATACAACCCTCTGCAGCAAGGTACCCAATCGCACGAGGACGGCCGTAGCGATGGCGATCCCCATGATAACCGGGTAGTCCCTGTCCTGGGCGGCCTGCCATGCCATCCTTCCCATGCCGGGCCAGTTGAAAACCTGCTCAACCACCACGGCGCCGCCGAGAATAAAGGGGATCTTCGAGGCGATGATTTCGGTTATCGGGATCAGAAATCCCTCCTTAAAGGAGTGCGCCCATACGGACGCCCCTTTGGCGCGGGCCGTTCGTATATAATCCTCGGCCAGAACACGCCCCATCTCCTCGCGGAGGAAGCGGACGACTTCGCTGATGGTCCCATTGCCGATCCCGAGCACGAAGATGGGGAGCAGAAAGTAGAGCCAGCCCAACTTTTGCTGGCGTGAAAGCCCGAACAGGATCGGAAACAGCCCGAACTTGTGCATGAATATGTAGATGGCGATATACCCCAACCAGAAGACCGGCAGGGCGGAGACAACGTAGGCAAACATGGTAAAGGGCCAATTCAGCGCGGTCGTTCCGCGCCTCGCCGAAGAAAGGGCAATGGGAACGGCGACGAGAAGCGTTACCAGCATGGAACCGATGGTGAGATAGAGGGTGTTAATGCCCACACGGACGATCTCTTTCAGAACGGGAAGCCCGGTACGGATGGACGTGCCGAAGTTTCCCTGGAGCATGTTTCCGATCCATACAAGGTATTGACCATACCACGCCCTGGGCACACCCAGGGCCTCGCGCACCCCCTCCCGCGCCGAAGCAGTGGCCATCTGCCCTTCAAGTAGCAGGCTGAACGGGTCCCCCGGCGAAAGGTAAAGGACGAGGAAGACCACCAGGCTCACCCCGAGGAGCAGGAGCGCGGTAATCCCAAGCTCCCTGGAAAGCAGCAAAGCTACGGGTCGTACCGAAGCGAGTTTCATCCTCTCCGGAGCCTCAATCGTACAGGGCCCTCACCTGGAGGGCCCTGTACCTGGGTTTGGCCTGCAAAGGGTCTATTGCTGATCTTGCTCGGGTATGTACCAACCATCGGCAAAGGAGAAGAACTTGTACGGGTGGATGGCCACGTGTCGGAGCTTTTTGTGGTAGGCAGCGTAGTTCGTGAGCGTCCAGAGGAAGGTGTACGGGCATTCATCCGCCAGAAGGGAATGGAGTTTTCGGTATATGGTCCTCCGCTTTTCGTGGTCGAGGGTCAGCTTGCTCTCCACGATGAGGCTGTCCACCTCCGGGTTGGCATAGGCGCCGAAATTGTTCATCCAGGGACCGATCTCGGACGAATGGAACAGGGAGGTGATGTCGGCGGAGTCGTCAAATACCCAGGATGCGAAGATGACATCGAACTCGTGGGTGTGAAAAACGTCCTCCTTCCAGGCCAACCACTCCTTGAACTCCGCCTGTATGTCCACACCGATCTTGCCGAGGTAGTTCTTAAAGGCGAGGACGACGCGCTTGATCGCCTCGCTCTCCTTTTCTATGGGGACTTTCAGCGTGAGGGAGAGCTTCTGGCCGTCCTTTTCCATGATACCATCAGCGCCCCTGGTGAATCCGGCCTCATTCAAGAGCTCGATCGCCTTCTCAAGGTCATACGGGAGGGGCTGAACATCCAGGTTATAGGCCCAGCTTCCGGGGGCATACGGGCCGGAAATAATTGTTCCCTGTCCCTGGAAAAATGAGTCGAGCATCTCCTGCCGATTTACCGCATGGGTAATCGCCTTTCTCACGCGCTTGTCGGCCAGCAGCGGGTTCCGCATGTTATAGCCGAAGAACGAATACGACAGGGCGTTGTACGGCTGCAGGACAAAACGCTTGTCTCCCTGTACCTGGGGTATGTCCCTGGGGTTCACCAGCACGATCATATCGATGGCGTTGAACATCAAGGCCTGGCTCATGATATTCTGATCCGCAAAGGGTTTTGCGATGAGCTTGTTGATATGGGGCCGGCCCTGGAAATAGTCCTCGTTTGCCACCAGTATCACCTCATGGTCGCCGGTAATGTTTCTCAACATGTACGGCCCGGTACCGATGGGTTTGTGCACAAAGGGGTCTTCCCGCGTGAGAAATTCCGAATTTTCCGGGCCGTGTTTCGGAATGATCTTGAAGCTGAACTTGGCAAGGGCATTCAAAATGGGGCGCTTGAGGGTAAACTCGACGGTGTGGTCATCGATCTTGGCCGCGCTCTCGATGAATTCAAACCGGACCTTGAGCGAGGTGATGGTTTTGGGATGCATCATGACATTGTAGGTGAAGATGACATCATCGGCGGTAAACGGCTTCGGCTCCTCGCCCTCCTTCGGATGCCATGTCACATCCTTCCGAAGGTAAAAGGTGTACTTGAGGCCGTCCTCGGACGTCACCACTCGCTCGGCCAGTTCAGGGACGATCTCCTGCTTTTCGTCAATCCCCACGAGGCCGTTAAACAGCAGCTCGCTGATTCGCAATGAAATCATATCGTTGCTCGTTATGGGATCAAGCGTCGAAGCCCTGCCGTATTCACCGTAATTGAGGGTTCCGCCGTCCGGATTCCCGTCAGTTTTCCGTTTCGCGTTTGCCCAAGGTAGCATCACCACACATACCACGAGCGAAGTGATTAGCAGAATACTCATTAGCCTTTTCATACCGTCCTCCTTGCCGTTAATGGGTGAATACCTTCAAAGGCCGTTTCCCATGGAAATCGGTCCAGTCAGAGGATCCGTGCGTCCCCTGCGCTCTTCTGTTCCATGGAGTACACCCCCTGCATGGCCACCTGTATCTGGCGGACCGCCGGGAACTGCGTGCTCATCGCAAAATAGATCTCCAGGGCCTCGGAGAATTGCATGGTTCGATAGTATGCCTCGGCCAGATTGATGAGCATCAGGGGATCATTGTACTCGATCCTGTTCTTGTTGCCCTTGTTTCGCCCTGCCTCCATATAGGCAATGGTCTTCCCGTAGTCCTTCTTGCCCAGGTAGTATCTGCCGAGGGCGACGTTGACGCCGGAGAATCCCTTCCCCTCTCGCGCCTCGGCCAAGGCGGCTGCTTTCGATACGATCTCACTGCATTCCACCCCGAGCCTGCCGCAGGCGCTGAGGATATCCGCGAGGAGGTCCGGGGAATTGGACCCTTGCTGCAGAAGTTCGTTCCACCTGTCCATTGCCTCGGTTTTTCGGCCCTGGAGGTACAGGAGCGCTGCCTGTCTGGCTTTCGCCTTCGCCTTGAACTGCTGGGGTGTCCCGTCGGATGAAAGAAACGAGGAGGTGGCTTCCGCTGAACGGTCGATGCTGCCGAAGATGGCATACGCCTCACCGAGGTAGTAGCTCGCCGCATTCCTGGACCCCTCACCCTTCGTTGCTTTGGTGAGGTATTCTATGCTCGCCTTTCCGTACACCTGGGCGAGGTTATCGAGCAAGGCAAGGTCGTAAAAACGGAGCACCTTGTTCTCGCCGAGGACTTCTTCAGAGGAAACCGCCTTCAAATCCACCAGCCCCAGCAGGTCGAGCCCTTTCTCTATGAGGCCGGCCCTGGCGTAGACTCCAAGGGCGTTCTTGATGACCCGTATCGGCATTCCTTTCCCGGACTGCCTGGCCACTGCAAGGGCCCTGTCGCACATTGCGGGGGAGTCCTCGTCTGCCAGGCCCGTCTTACTGTATGCGGCCGCAAGCTCTGAAAGCAGTTCCGGGTCGTTTTGATTCACGCTTTTCCAGAGGGCCTTTGCCTTCTCCTCGTCTCCAAACAAGTGATAACAGAGCCCCAGTTCCACCCTCGCAATCTCCCGCTCCTTTTCCCGCCCGCTTTTATCCGGGATCCATCTCTCGAAAGCGCGGGTCGCTTCCCCGAGCCTGCCACCTTCTAGGAGCGCCTCGCCCAGATAGAGGTCCACCAAGCGGCTTCTGGCCTCCCCCCGGAATGCGGCCAGCCTCTCGAGGTAATCGAGGTGCACCGATACCGAAGTCCTATGGAGATCACGGTATAATTCGGCATTTTTCAGATACACCAGCCCCAGGCTCAAATGGGCAATGGACTTCCTGCCTTCCTCGACGGACGCCATGGAGGAACGGAGCACCGCTGCCGCATCTTCGTAGCGGTGCATCCTGTAGAGCTCCATCGCCCGCTTCACGGGGTCATGTGCTGGGTACGCCGGCGCTGCCATCAGGACTACCATGAGGCAGCACTGAAGGATCCGTCCCATATTCCGTCCTCTGAAGTGGAGAGGAATTCCCCTCGCTATCCACCCTGGCAAGGTGGATGTGGTCCCACTGTTCGACCTGGGCGCGGAATGCGATCGTCCCGTCAACCGAACAGGTCACGTCATGGTTCATCTTGGCCCCTGTCCTGAGGAGGAAATGCGCCCTTTTTTCAACATCAACGATGTAGATGGGATTATACGCCTGGCGGTCGTTCTTCACGTAGACGATCCTGTTACTGTCCGGCATCCAGGCAGGTCCCTGCTCTACATCCGGAATAATGTCCACAGCCACTACCTTCATGGAAAGCCCTTCGCCTTCGGTGGGGTCCGAACCATCAGCGGCAATCACGGCCAGAGACCACAGCCTCGGGTTATTCTCCACGTTATAGTTGGTATAGAAGGCGATCTTCGTGCCGTCCGGGGACCATACCGGCCTCAGGTCGTCATAGGGCCAGGTGGTGAGCGGCTTCAGGGTCCCGAGGGGGTCTTTCACATCGCCGATGAGGTAAATGTCGTGATTTTCGTTGCACCCATAGATCATGGCGATTTTTTGGCCGTCGGGGGACCACTGGGGGTACAGATATGCCCTGTCCCCCCGGGTGAGTCGCCTCAGGGCAGGGGTTGTGAGGTCCATCAGGTAGATATCCCCGTGACCCGTGCGGCCCGATACGAAAACAAGGCGATCATCAACAGGGGACCAGTGTGCGAGGCCATCCTTTGCCGTATGATCCGTGAGCCTCTTCGTCCCGTTGTTGCCGATGGAACCGAGATAGAGGTCGTAGTTCCCGGCGCCACCATTGCTCATGACCACAAAGCGATCTCCCCCGGGGGACCAGCTGATCCCCGAGTTGTAACTGGCCTCTTCGAAGGTGCCGGGGAGGAAGAACTTCATCCCACCATCATCTGCCGGCTGTAAATATACTTTCTGGACAATCGTGCCTAACTGACCGGCGATGACAATCTCCTTCTTGTCCCCAATGCTTCGCTCGAATGCGATCAGCTCCCCGGACGGGGACCACACGGGGTTCGAATCGTTGTGGCCGGGTTCGATCCCGATCAGCTCACGGACCCACAGGGGGGCCACCACTCTTGGCACCTCCCGTTCGCCCGTAACGCCATTGGGCGGCTCCTCGGCAGGCTTGGGTTCTTTCCCCGTCACCGTGGACGTGCTTCCGGTCTTTTCATCGGGTTGATCTATCTCCGCCTCATCCCTCGAGGGCCTCGGGGGGACCGCCCCCTGGACGTTTTCAACGGTCGCGTCCTGATCCACCATGGATGACTGCACCTCGAGGACCGGAGTCACGCCGGCAATGATCGCTGCTGTAAGAACCGTACAGGCCCATACCCCGAATTTCACGCCGCAACCTCCATATGCCGCGCTAGCTCAAATCCTTTATCTGTGCCCAGTAGCTCCTTGCAGCGTTGCGACACTTTACAAAGCTCGTGTCTCCCTCCAGGTTTTTCGGGAAGAAGTCGAAGTATTCACGCCATGCAAGATTGGCCTTCTCGAGAAATGCTTTCTTTTTGGTGATCAAAAAGAGCTTATGGTACGAGATAGCCCGGTAATAATAGGTGTCGTGGACGGCCTCCGCATAGTGCTTGGTTGGGAAAAAGCGCGAATTCTGCTTGGCTCTCTTGAGTTTTTCAATCGCCTTGGCCAGATTCTGGGCAGCAGCCTTCTTGTCCTTTTGAATGAGTTGATTTCCCTTTTCATAGTAGGCATGTCCAAGATTGGTGTAGGTCACCGCGAATTGCTTATAGATTACCTGTTGGTTTTCAGGGAGCGACAACACGTTCTCAAACTCACGAATGGCGGCGTCATAATCCTTTTTCCCGTCCAGGTAGAGCTGGCCAAGCCGGTGGCGGGCATCCGAATAATCGGGATGTCCTTTTTCAGCGCCCTCATAAGCCTGGATCGCCGCATCGATGTTGCCATTTTGTTCGGCCATCTGTCCTATCTTCAGGTAATCCTTCACGAAGACGATCTTATTCTCCCCGAGGCGCTCTATTGTAAGTTCATTGAACTCCACTACCTCTTCCCAGTCCCGGTACTCGCCCCCCACCGAAAGCCTTACTTTGCGGAATCCGAAGTCAACGGGTTTCCCGTCCAGAAGAGGGGTTTTCCCGATTGAAACACCATCAACAAAGACCTCGGCTTCCGAGGGTTGGGATTCGACCTTGAACAGGGCGGTGGCAACATCAAGGGTGAACTCCTTGAGCTGTTTGGATGCATCCACGCTGATCATCTCGTGCAGCGGCTGGTAACCGTAACGGGACAGCAGCATATCGTACTCTCTATAGAGGCGCACCGGCACCTCCACCTTACCATTCGAGCGGGTAGTTCCGACCCACGTATTGTTGAGATAGACATTTACCCCCCACAATGGCGCTCCATGAGTGGAAGATCCGCCTTTGGCGAGGAGAACAAAGGAATCCTTCGCAACCTCCCTTTCCTCCTCGAGGTATACGCGACGGACGACCTTGTCCCCGACGGTGATTGCCTTGCCATCGTTTAAGGCGACAATCTCGGCCCATGACGATGTCTCATCATTCTCCTTGACGATGAGCATCCCCGCCTCGTTATACCCTTTCACTTTGCCGGACTCGTCTACCTCAGCGGCCATGTATTTGAACTCATTTCCCCGTCTGATCTTGTAGTCGAGTTTCCCGAGATTGATTCTGTAGCGGCCGTCTTGAATGGCGTCGACTGTTCCTTCAAAGGGGAATTGATCAATGATGCTGTTGAGGATCAATTTGACGGTATTCTCAATGTGCTCCTTCTTACTGACTTTGTTTATCTGGCTCAGGATGGTATTTCCGTTGGAGAAGTTGACCGTGGTCTCGATGGTCATTCCCGCACCGTCCTTGGTCACGCTCCCCGCGATAATCATATCGACGGATCTGATAAGGGGCGTTTGTTGCCAACCTTGCGTCGCAGCGGTTTGCATGTCGAGGCTTGATTCCAACATCCCCTCTCGGAGTTTTGACTTCGGCACCTCCAGGAGGCATGAATAGATGGACAGATTATCGCTGAGGGATTTTTCAATCATGCTCAGAATTTCCGATAAGTCTTCTCCCGGCGTGTTGTTCACGTACCCATAGGTCCCTACCTTGATCGGCTCCGGTTTGGCGGGATAGAAAAAGCGGTGGATACGGTGCTCCCCTTCTAATTTGATCGTTGTACGCCACTCTTCGGGAATATATCCCGCAGCGCTGAGTTTGAGTTGTGCCTCTGTACCCGGTTTGCCTTTATACACATAGGAGAATACGCCTTTGGGATCGGTCTTGCCCACCTGTTTATCATCTATATGGACAACCACATCGGGGATTCCCCTTGAAACCCCGTATGCCTCAGTAAGGGCCGTAATCGAGACGGTTGCCCTTATAGCTTTTGCCTTGGTTATGGGCGCTTTTGCCGCTGGTGCCTCTGCTGCCGGCGCCTTTGCCACCGGTGGCTCTGCCTTCGGTTCCTTTACCGTCGGCGCCTTTCCTGCCGGCGCTTCTTGCGCTGGTACCTCTGCTGGCGGCGCCTTTGCTACTTCTTTCCTTCGAGAAAGGGAGACTACTACCCTTTCACCCGGTTCCACCCTGACCCTCTTTCGCCACGTGGTGTATCCCGTTTTGCTTACCCTGATGTTTAAGCCTTTCTCCGGAAGAGCCTGATATTTATGAACGTACTCCCCACGTGCGTCCGTCTTTACGTTCACCTTGTCTTCAATACCAATGGAAGCGCCATCGAGGGGTTCATCATTGTCCGTTACAGAGAGCGTAAAGAACTTAGTAGCCCTGAGGGCGACCTTGAACGGATACCTTTCCACAGCCCCTTCTTTCGGAAGCTTCACCACGAATGAATCCTTCCAGGGCTCGATATCATATCCGGCGGCTTCTTTCTGAACAGCCACGAAGACCTCTGAGCCGGGTTGTCTCGTGATTCTCTTTGAGAAATCTCCGTTGCTGTCCGTAGCCCCCGATTCGACCCCATCAAGGAGGACCTTGGCCTGGGCCGCCGGCTTGCCGTCCAGCGTGACGTTTACCGCAACGTCAACTTCCGCCTTTTTCCCGGCTTCGCAGGCAAAGATCAGAATCGTTGAGAAGAGGACCAAAGCTATCTTTGTCATTTGTTTCACCATGGTGTCTACCTCCTCAAAACATAACCGGCCGTTGGAACTATCGGCCGGGAAGTGAGCACTGCCTGCCTCAGCAAAGACAGTGAGGCTACATTCCGGGCGGCCGGATGTTTACTTCCCCGGGATTTATGATCTTATCCGCATCGGAACTGGAGCCCGCGATGGATTTCCGCTCACCTTCGGCAATCTTCTTGAGCTCGAGCTCCAATTTCTTACGCGTGCTACCGCCTATCTCCACAGTCCGTGTGTCCGTCTCATAGCCAATTCTGGTGACCTCCACCTTATAGGTGCCTTTCGTTATCGCCTTCTTTTCAGACTCGAATTTTCCATCTTCATCGACGATTACCGAGTAGGAGGCCTTCTCCACCTTGGCGGTGGTATTGATCATATTCACAACCGTGCCTTTCGGACTTTCTCCGACAACCGGCTTCATATCGGGGTCCACGAGCTTAACCGTGCCGCGGATTTTCGGCGAACAGGCCGCAAGGAGTAATGCAGCAGAAACACAGAGGAAAAATAGCGTGGTTCTCTGATTCATAGCCCTCTCCTCCCATAATGGTAAGATTGATCCATACAATCGGCCTTGGTTACCTTGTCTTTCTCTTCCGAGTGGTTGACTTCGTGGTTGATTTCGTGCTCGTTTCGGCTTTCGTTTCCGTGCTTCCTTGAGGTTTCTTGTTCTCCATGTTTTGAACTCTCATGTTCTGAGCTTCAAGGTCCTTTGTCAGTTTCTTGATCTTCAGTTCGGTAGTGTCAAACTCAGCCTTGACCTGAATGCCGTCGGATTCCATGCCGAGTCTCTTAGTCTTTAAATTGGCTATATCTTTTATGTTACGCTCCTTATCCCCCAGATTGGCGTTGTCTATCGCTTCCAGTGTCCTTATCTCAACTGCCAATTCCGCTGCCTTTTCGCTGATTTCGGCAAACTTCATTCCATAATCCGCCCATTTCACCTCGAGAAGCGCCCGTTCTTTCTGCAATTCAGCAAGCTTCACTTTCTCCCTGGCGATTTCCGCTTTGTCCTTAGCCTCCTTCAGGTCGAACTCCGCCTCTTTGACAGGAGCCCGCAGTGCCGCCGGAACCTGGGAATACAGGCCTTCTTTCTTGGTGCCCGGCGAACTTTTGGAGGCTGGGTCCTTCGTCGTTGAGCTCTTGAGACCTGGAATTGAGGCACACCCGGCGACCAAGGAAAGTGTCATTAGAAACATAAAGCCCATGTACCATAACCTCTTCATAATGGCATTCCTCCTTTGTTAAAGGTAAGAATTTGCTTTATGGGTTCCAACCCAAAGGTGATTTGATATCCGAGGAGTTTGCACACTGCAACGTTTGTCCTGATACTGTAACCGCCGGTTTCCTTTAAGCGTTTGATGGTAGATTGATCGTGCCATGAAGCTGTTAAATATCCTCCGCGGTCACGGAGTCACGGCTGTGTGCTGTCTTGGTCAGGATGATCGAGATTCTCATTCCGCTGGCATTTATTCCGTAGACTGATCACCGGAGATCTTCGGTAGGTGGCTCTCGGCACCTGCACTAGGTCTGAAATAGCACAATCCATGCCAAAGTTCGTCAAAGAAAGGGACTCCCAGCAAACGAAGAAAAACACAGACCTTAGAGGGATGGGGCTGCCTGGAATGGGTTGAAAAAGATATATGAAAATCGAAGAATCTTGACCTTTTTGCATATTTGGAGTGCATGGGGTCACCCATTAAGAGGCCCCTGTCAAGAGGAAAAGACTTCCCCTCGGCTTGAGAAAGTACTTTCATTTCTTAC
>Ga0209427_10006151_pt1 | contig 13724 bp, 9 predicted proteins | sample DeeMarSWOR136_30_FD_187465 | JGI IMG/M metagenome (GOLD analysis project Ga0209427, IMG submission 187465) | Marine sediment microbial communities from White Oak River estuary, North Carolina - WOR-1-36_30 (SPAdes) (version 2) | ecosystem: Environmental > Aquatic > Marine > Intertidal zone >... | reverse complement strand
TGCTATAAATACTTTATCAGCATTGAAAATTGATGTAAATACTAAAAGAACAATCTTATCACATGGAAGTGGTGGACTCTCTGGAAAAGCAATTCATCCTATAGCTATTAAAAAAGTATATGATTTATATAAGGTTTTAAAAATTCCAATAATTGGATGTGGAGGGATTGATTCATGGCAAGATGTTATTGAATTCTTTCTTGCAGGGGCTTCAGCAGTACAAATTGGCACAGCTTTATATAATGGAACGGAAATTATAACCGAAATTAACCAAGGAATAACTCAATATCTGAAAGATAATAATTATAACTCTATTAATAACTTAAAAGGATTAACTCATCAGTTTAAGACTCAGGAGGTACCCGATTTTGACTGAAAATACAATAAATACAGTGAAAATAAAGAATATTATTGATGAATGTAAAGATGTTAAAACGCTTGTTTTTAACATGAAATCACGTAAAAATAAAAATTCCATTATTCCTAAACCAGGTCAATTTGTTATGGTATGGGTACCCGGCATAGATGAAGTTCCAATGTCCCTCTCTGGATGCGATAATGATGGAAATTGGTCAATTACAATAAAAAACGTTGGAGAATGTACAAATGCTATGTATAACTTAAAGATTGGAGATTTTATTGGAGTAAGAGGACCGCTGGGTAATCATTTTAAATACACAAATCAAACTTCAAAAAAATTTTTTTTAATTGGTGGCGGAATAGGCATGGCTCCTCTAAAATTTTTATCTAATGAGCTTACTAAGATGAATATAAAACACACGATCATAGAAGGGGTAAAAATTAAGGATGAAGTTATGTTTAAAGACTTTTTACAAGAACCTACCTCGAAATACTGTGAAGTTCATTATTGTACTGATGATGGAAGTTATGGAATTAAAGGCATACCATCTGATATTTTTAAAGAAATGATAAATAAATATAATGAAAAAAATCTTTCCAATCTAGTCGTCTATTCCTGTGGTCCGGAAATAATGTTATATAAATTATTTCAGATATGCCAAGAATTTAAAATTGAGTATTTTGCGAGCCTTGAAAGAATAATGAGGTGCGGTTGTGGATTATGTGGATTATGTACTTTAGATCCATTAGGATTACTAGTTTGTAAAGATGGACCAATTTTTAATTCAGCAACTCTAAAAGAAATTCAAGATTTTGGAAAATACCAAAGAGATTTCACAGGAAAAAAAATCGGTTTTGATTAGTATAAAAATGGATTAGAGCATTTAAATCACAAAATATTAACCTAATGTAGAAATATATTATTTGAATAAGGTAACACATTTAGAGAAAATCATAAATTTTCTAACTTCTAATATTATGGGATCTTTAGAGACTGATAACCAAGAGAAAATTAAAGTAATTTCAAGACAGATAATAGAGTATCTAATTAGAAATCCTAGAACTTCCCGTAAAAAAATAACAAATATAAAAGGAAGAATTGGAAAAAAATACGAACATGATAAAGTCATAAAAAATGCAACTATTTTAAATTACGCAACAGTAGAAGAAAAAGAAATAATAACTCAGATCCTTAAAAGAAGAAAAACTAGAACCTTATCAGGGGTATCTGTTATAGCTATTATGACTAAACCTCTCCCATGTCCTGGAACGTGTATATATTGTCCTGGACAAGATTCTCAGCCTGGAGAAAAAGTTGCTCAATCTTATACAGGTCAAGAACCTGCCGCTATGAGATCTATCCATAATAATTATGATCCTTACCTGCAGGTTAAAAGTAGGATTAAGGATTTAGAATCTATTGGTCATACGGTTGATAAAATTGAATTAATCATAATGGGTGGGACATTCTTATCAACTGATCGGGATTATCAAACACATTTTGTTAAAGGGGCATTAGAGGGAATAATAGAACAAAAAACAAACAGTTTGGAAGAAGCTAAGCTTTTAGCAGAAAAATCTAAAAGAAGGGTTATAGGTATTACCGTTGAGACAAGACCAGATTATTGTAAAGAGGCACATGTAGATAATATGTTAAATTTTGGAACTACGCGAGTCGAAATTGGTATTCAAACAGTCTATAATGAAATCTATGATCTAGTGAAAAGAGGGCATACAACTGCTGATAGCATTGAATCGATAAGGATTGCTAAAGATGCAGGTTTAAAACTTAATGCCCATATAATGCCAAATTTACCTGGTTCAAGTATCGATAAAGATTTAGAATTGTTTGATAACTTATTCTCTATTCCCGATTATCGACCTGATATGTTAAAAATTTATCCCACCCTAGTAATAAATGGTACTGAATTATATAATTGGTGGAAAAAAGGTAAATATGCACCCTATTCTGATAAAGAATTAATAAATTTAATCGCAAAGGTTAAAACCAATCTTCCTCCTTACGTAAGAATTCAAAGAATTATGAGAGATATACCTGCTACCTTAATTGAAGCAGGATGTAAAAATAGCAATTTAAGGCAGCTAGTACAAGATAGATTAAAAGAGATAAATCAAACATGCAAGTGCATAAGGTGTAGGGAATATGGAATTAGTAAAAGAAAAGAAATTATCACGGAGATATCATTTGATGAGATAAAACCATATCGTTTGGATTATGATGCTTCTCAAGGAAAGGAGATATTCTTATCCTATGAGAATAAGAAAGAAGATTATTTAATTGGATATTTACGTTTAAGAAAACCATCAGAATATGCCCATAGACTAGAATTAAATAATGGAAAAACAATGGTCGTAAGGGAAATTAAAGTTGTCGGTGAATTAGTTCCAAAAAATGAAAAACCAAATCGAATTTCTCAAATCCAACACCGAGGATTTGGCAAACTTTTAATGGAGAATGCTGAAAAAATATCTTTTGAAGAGTTTGATGCCAAAAAATTAGCTGTGATAAGCGGTATCGGAGCAAAAGATTGGTTTTATGAAATGGGATATAAACCAGATGGTGTGTATGTTTCAAAAATCCTTTAGTTATTGAATTAAGTCAGTTTAATGTCTTATTGGACTTTTCTACCATAGGATTTTAAATATTAAACCAAATAACCTAAAAATAATAAGGATTAAAAATTTAAAGAAATACATCTAAACTTATTTAATATATCAAATTAGAACAATAAACTAATTAAGGGATAAACTTGGAAATCAAACCATTAAATGAGGCAATTCGTGGGATTCCTCATCTTTCACTTAAAGTTCCTATTAATTATACAAAAGCTCTTAAAGAAACGGAGAATAACCACATGATTATTCGACAGGCATTAGGGTTTAAAAAGACATTAGAAAATTTGCCTATTATAATAAGACCCGATGAGCTTATTGTAGGGACTTTTGATGTGAATATTCCCGTTGCAATTCCTAGACTTGAAGCAAGTGGCTTTAGAATAATGAAAGAATTAGACATTCTTTCTAAAAGGGTTGTTAACCCTATAAATGTCACCGAATCGGATATAAAGATCCTTAGAGAAGTAATAGCCCCATTTTATAATAATTTCAAGATTGATGATTATGCTAGAGAATTTGCTCCTGATTACGTATTTGAGACTTCCTATAGCGGATGTGGTTATATTGCAACTGAGATTGGAGGAATTGCCCATGCTGTCATTGATTATCCAAGACTTCTCTCTTTAGGATTGCGAAAATATATTGAATTAGCTAAAGAAAAGCTAACCAGTCTTAATTTAAGTTCAGACTCATCTAATGATGATAAAGTTGCTTTTTATCAGGCAATCATAATTATTTCAGAAGCACTCATCAATTATGCTCATAGATTTGCTCAAAAATCTAAAGAAATGGCTTTAGCGGAATCAAATTTAATTAGAAAAAAAGAACTAGAAATGATTGCTAAAACTTGCCAAAAAGTTCCTGAATTTTCACCTAGTAATTTTCAGGAAGCCATTCAATTTATATGGTTCATTCATATGGCACTTCATATTGAGAATTTTGAACATGGTATTTCCTTCGGAAGAGTTGATCAATACTTAAAACAATATTTCGATGGAGACTTGGAAAATTGTTTGCTATTAGTTAAGAATCTTCTTTTGAAAACTAATGAAATTATAGCTTTATATGATTCAGTAGCAACACAATATTTTGGAGGTATGGCTACAACACAAAATATTCTAATCGGAGGTATCGATAAGAAAGGAAATGATGCTACTAATGAATTAACTTATATTGTACTAAAAGCTATAGATGAAGTATCTGTACCAAGTCCTAATCTCGTAATCAGAATCCATAAAAACACACCTTCAAGACTTTATCATGAAATTTCGAAAGTTTTAGCTAAAGGGAACAATGTTATAGGACTTTATAATGATGATTTAGTAGTTAAAAGCTTAATGAATTATGGAATTCCTTTAGAAGAAGCTCGAGATTATGGAATAGTAGGTTGTGTAGGATTATCCACATCTGGAACATCATTTGATAATACTGGGGCTATTTTTCTCAACTTTGCAAAAGCATTAGAACTTGCCTTAGGGACTGATAAAACAATTATTAGTAATCATATAAGATCAGATTCTAAACCAAGAACCTTCAAATCAATTGATGATGTCCTGAGTGCTTTTAGTATTAACCTCAAATCTATGATGAAAATGGCCACTATTGCAGCAAATGCATATCAAGAAGCACACAAGAAACTAAAACCCACCCCTCTAATGTCTCTTTGTATAAATGGGTGTTTTGAAAAAGGAATCGATGTGAATAATGGATCCGCTAAGTATAACTTCTCTGGTGTTCATGTAACAGGTTTTTCTGATGTCATTGATTCGCTTGCTGCTATAGATTGGGCGGTTTTTACAGAAAAAAAAGTTAATATGAACACATTAGTAGATGCTTTAAAGAAGAATTTCAGAGGCGACAAAGAACTTCACAATTACTTATTATATAAATGTCCTAAATATGGTAATGATGATGATCGAGTTGATATTTATGCCCGTAAAGCCACAGAGATTCTATTTAATTCAATAGAGGGTCTTCAAAGTGCTAGAGAAGGGGCCTACAGAGTTGGAATCCATGCTATGACTACTCATGTAGGATTCGGAATTTTTACTGGAGCTCTTCCTTCTGGTAGGAAAAAAGGTAAACCATTAGCAAGAGATATTGCTCCCGCTTTTACAGCTAAAAATGGACTTACAGCAACAATAAATAGTATAACAAAATCGGATCTTTCTTTACTCGCTAATGGGTTGGCTTGTACCATAAATATAGATCCCGAAATCGTACGAACTCAGGATGGGAAAATATTTGAGTCATTACTAAGATCCTATGTTAAGTTAAATGGATCTCATATTCAATTCAATTCGATTTCATTATCCGATCTTCATGATGCCCAAAAATATCCTGAAAATTACCCTAATTTTATGGTTCGTGTTTCTGGCTACAGTGCTAGATTTGTGGACCTTCCAAAAGCAGTACAAGATGAAATTATTTCAAGATATTGCTATACAACGATATGAAAAGAAATTTCGATAATACTGATTATTAAATATTTTAAATACCTCATAGTAAAATACCCCAAACCTTTTTTGAAAATAAGTATAAGATTTATTACTTCATTATTTATAGTATTAGACTATCATTAAAAATAAAATTCGATTGAGTATGACTCAACAATTTGATTATGAAAAATTAGGCCTTAAATGTGGGCTTGAGATTCATCAACAACTTGATACAGAAAAAAAATTATTCTGTAGATGTCCAGCTAAACTTCAAGGAACACGGGAGCCAGATTTCACTATAAATCGAAAGATGAGACCCGTCTTAGGTGAAATGGGTACTTATGATAAAGCAATGCTTACAGAATACGAAAAAGGTATGGGAATTACATATGAAGGGTATAATGATGTGGTGTGCACCTATGAACTCGATGACACACCTCCTTTTTCTTGTAATAAAGAGGCAAAAAATATAGCGTTACAAATTGCTATGCTTTCAAACGCTAATATAATCGAAGAAATGCATGTATGCCGTAAAAATTATTTAGATGGAAGTGTTCCATGTGGTTTTCAACGAACTATGATACTAGGAACAGATGGATACATTACTTTAGAAAGTGGTAAAAAAATTCGAATAGATATCCTGAGTTTGGAGGAAGAAGCTGCGAGGAAAATTAAAACTGAAAATAAAACAAATTTCTTTCGATTAGACCGATTAGGAATTCCATTGATAGAGGTCACGACCAAACCTGATATAAATACACCAGATGAATGTCGAGAGTGTGCGGAAAGGATAGGACTACTATTATGGTCAACAAAGGTAAAAAAAGTACTTGGATCAATTAGACAGGATGTTAATGTTAGTATTAAAGCAGGAACTAGAATTGAAATTAAGGGAGTTCAAAAACTTGGATGGATTCCAATCTTAATCAATCAGGAGATTTCACGTCAATTAGGACTCATTGAAATAAAAAAAGAGCTTGAAAAAAAAAAGTTAAATGAAAATGATATTCCCACTAAACCCATTGATTTATCTGATACATTGACTAAATCTAAATCCTCTTTTATTGCCAAAGGCATTAAATCAGGAAAAAAGATCTATGGAATTAATTTTAAGGGATTTAAGGATTTATTTGGAAAAGAATTAATGGAAGATTATAGATTTGGTACTGAAGTTAGTAATAAAGTAAAATTAATCTCAGGCTTAAAAGGGATTATTCATTCAGATGAAGATCTAAGTGAATATAATTTAACTAATGAAGATGTTAATAAAATCAAACAGAAATTGGGATCAAACGAAGATGATTGTTTTGTATTAGTTTTAGGATCTAAAAAAGAATTGAATAAAGCATTAGATGTTATAATCAATCGAGTTAAATTTGCTTTTAAAGGTGTACCTCCTGAGACTAGAAGGGCTCTAGAAAATGGAAAGACAGAATTTTTAAGAGAGCTTCATGGAGGTGCAAGATTATATCCTGATACTGATTCAGAAGCTATTTTTAATTCTGAAGAAGAAGTCCATGAAATTAGAAAAACACTCCCGGAATACCCATGGGTAACAATAAAACAATATTCTAAAAAATATAAAACTGAAGAAAGAATAATAAAAGACTTAATTTTTACAGGCAACCTCAAGCTATTTAATAGTTTAATTGAATTATATCCTGATAATCCCGCCCTAATCTTCACTACTCTATTAGAAACTACAACTGCTTTAAGAAGAGAAGGGAAAAATATTGAAAATATTAAAGACGATGATTTTTTTGAAATTTTTACTCTTCTAAAAAAAAATGAAATCAGTAAAGAAGCTATAGAAGAGATAATGAGTCTTAAAGTGGATTCTCCAGGGCTTTCCGTTAATCAGATTAAGAAAAAATTAAAAATTGAAAGTATTTCTATTGATAATCTCAAAAAAATAATAGATGAAATAGTTGAAAATAACCTTAAAATGATAAAAGAAAAAGAAATGAGAGCAAAAGGGCCATTAATGGGAGAAGTTATGAAAAAAGTTAGAGGAAAAATTGATGGTGCTTTGGTATCCAAAGAATTAGAAACTACTTTAAAAGAAAAATTAAAGGAGATGAAATAAATGGGCGAAAAACTTAAAGGTTATAGAGGAGAAGGAAAAAAACTCCTTGAAAAGTATAAAATAGAGATCTGGGATATTGTTCAAATAAAAGCCGGAAAAACTCAATATGAGGGAATTGTATTACCTAGAATTGAACATTCTGCTCCAAATTTCATAAACATTAAACTAGAAAACAATTACAATATTGGGGTAAAGGCTTCTGAAATCATAGAAATTAAAAAGATTGGAAAAAGAGAAGCTTCATATAAAATTCCTGAAAAAGAATTTCCACAAAAAAAAAATCTCCCAAACCTAAAATTGTTTGGAACTGGGGGAACTATAGCCTCAAGATTAGATTATACAACAGGAGCGGTAATTCCTTCCTTTACTCCAGGAGAATTATTTAGTGCCGTTCCAGAATTAGCAGAAATCTGTAATCTCGAATGCGAAATTGTATTTGAAATTCTATCTGAAAATATGAAACCCAGTAATTGGCAAAAACTTGCAGAAAAAGTCAAAGAAGCAGCAATTTCTGGGATTGATGGTGTTGTAATTGGTCATGGAACTGATACAATGTCATATACTAGTGCTGCACTCTCTTTCATGTTAAAAGATCTATCCATTCCAGTAGTTTTAGTAGGTAGCCAAAGGAGTTCTGATAGACCTTCTTCTGATGCTGCTTTAAATTTAATTAATGCTGCTATTGTCGCAACTTCAGATATTGCAGAAGTAGTTATTTCAATGCTCGGATCTCCATCACATGATTATGGTTTAATTCATAGAGGAACTCTAGTAAGAAAAATGCATTCTTCTGTAAGACATACTTTTAGAACTATTGATAGTATACCATTAGGGATGGTTCGAAATAGAAAAATAAAGATGTTTACAACCGATTATAAAAAAAGATCAAAAATAAAAACTAAGACTCTTACTAATTTTGAAGAAAAAATAGCTCTTGTATATTCCTATCCTGGAAATGATAATGAACTAATTAATTTTTACATAGATAAAGGATATAAGGGAATTGTATTTGCCGGAACTGGATTAGGACATGTATCCACTAATTTATATGAATCAATAAAAAGAGCTATTCAAGAAGGTATAACTGTTCTTATGACTACTCAAACACTCCATGGATTTGTAGGGATGAATGTCTATTCCACAGGAAGAGAATTATTAAATATGGGTGTCATCCCCGGTAAAAATTTATTACCAGAAGTAGCTTATGTAAAACTTGGATGGGTATTGGGACAAACTGACAACCCAGAGGAAATTAAAAATTTAATATTACAAAATATTGCCGGTGAATTCTTAGAAAGAGAAATTCCAATTGCTTTCAATTATAACATTGATGAATTATTAAAACATAAAAAGCTCTAGTTTCAAACTATAGTTTGATTTTATCTAAAAATCTTAATTTTTAATTCATTATTAAATTCCAATGAAAAAGATAAAAAATTTAAAGTTTGTATAATTAGAGTTTATATCGAGAAAATATCGTGAAGTAAATGGGAAAAAGAATTTTAGCACAAAGAAAAGGTCGAGGTGTTCTTGGTTTTAGATCTCCAAGTCATAGACATATAGGAGAAGTGAAATATCGCCCATTTAAAAAAAATGAGAAATTATTTAAGTTTAAAGTAATAGATCTTATTCACTCTCCAGGAAGGGGTGCTCCAGTAGCTAAAATTCAATATGATGATAGTAAAAAAGGTTTATGGTTACCTCCAGAAGGAATTTATGTAGGTCAAGAATTTATACAATCTAAAACTGGATATGGCCAAGCAATTGAAGTAGGAAATATTTTACCTCTGAAAAAAATGCCTTTAGGAACGCTCGTTTTCAATATTGAATCTACACCTCAAGATGGCGGCAAATTTGCACGAGCATCTGGAGTTGCTGCAATTGTTAGAAACAAATCCGGAAATAAAGTTGAATTACTCTTTCGATCAAAAAAAACCAAATGGATAAATGAGAATTGTTTAGCAACAGTCGGTGTAGTTGCCGGTGGAGGACGTACAGATAAACCCTTTCTTAAAGCAGGAAATAAGTTCCATTATGTAAAATCTAAAGCAAAAAAATGGCCTGTAGTTAGAGGAGTTGCTATGGTAGCTGCCTCCCATCCATATGGTGGAGGTGCAAAACAAAGCCCACATAAACCCACAACTACCAGTAGAAATGCACCGCCTGGCAGAAAAGTAGGTCAGATTGCTGCTAGACGTACTGGACACAAAAAATAAATTTATTTCTACTCCTTATCCTTATAATCCAAGTTTTTATCAAATTACCTTTATAAAAGTTGAATTAATTAATTTAGTTTAATAATATCAAGAAAAATTAAGAGATTACGCCCCCAACCCTTTAAGAAAAAAGGAAATGGAAAAGAAAAATCTAGCTTATTGTAGATTAACGTTAAAACTAAACGATATATTTTGTAAAAATTCTTTATATCTGGAACGAAGAGTCACCTCGGTGACTCCAATTATTTTTGAAATGTCTTTTTGGCTAACTTTTTGATTTTTTAGCTTAGATACTAAATAAATCGCTCCTGCACATAACCCCTTTGGATCTTTACCACAGACAGAACTGTTTTCAATGAAATTTTGTAACACTTTTATTGCCTCCTTTTCTATATTAATGGGTAACCCTAAGTCAGCGCAATAGCGTGGTATAAGGGATACAGGATCAATATGAGGTGATTTTAAGTTCAATTCCCTTACTAAGATCTTATAGCATTTCTTCACGATATTATCGTTTATTGAAGCTTCCTCTAAGATTTCTTGAAGGGTAATAGGAACTTTCTCCTGTTTGCATACATAATATGCACACGCAGCAATCATGCCATTTATAGATCTGCCCCTTAGAAGATTCTTTTTAAATACTTCCTTATAAAGTCGAACAGCCGATTTCTTTACTCGCTCTGGAAAATTAAGATTGCCGCCTATCCTTTTTAATTCAGTAATTGCAATCAACATATTTCGCTTTTCCCAGGATAAGTGAGTATTCCATTTTGCTGCCCTTCTTAAATCAGGATTTTTAATTTTTGTCCGATCAATTATTGTACTTAAGCCTATATCAGGCATCAAAATTGAAATAGGACATCCTGTTCTTTCTTTTTTATCTTTCTCTTGCTTAGAATAAGCCCTTATACCACTGTGAGAAACATCGACGGTTTTTTCAGATACGACTAAACCACAATGTTGGCAAACAATCTCCCCTCGTTGATGAATATCAATCGTTGTTCCACCACATTCAGGACAAAAGCCTGTTTGAGGTGATATTTCTACAACCATAAATCATAACCCTTATCAAAAATTTTATGTTATTAGTTTTTTTACACACACTTTTTACAACAATTTTTTATTTGTTGTAAAAAAGAAAATTTTTGGTTATAATAATAGATCATTTATTGATATTTAAATGTTATTGTGATAACAAATTATTTAAATATGATCCCTAATTAATTAAAAAGTTATCTAGACAAAGCTTTTGTTATAATTAATGTTAGTACAAAATATTAATGTGTTAATTTTAAATTATTCTAGTATCTATATGATACTTTATTTCAAATAATTTTATAACAAATTTAGAGCACTCACTTTATTTTGTCGGATAATTAGGAAATTTAGAGAAGAATCAATAATTCCTTACACAAATTTTATTGATAAAAAATTGTTTTTGGATTTTTGTGTACAAATTGATCTATACATGAACTATTTACGAATAAAAAAACATTATAAGTAAGTTCTTTTATTATGTTTTCAAGCAAAAATTAGGTATAAGTTAGTGGTACAAAAATTAGCCCCCAAAAAAAAAGATTTAAATGACGAGATTCTTAATAAAGAGGAACCTTATATGAATAATGATCAGGATTCTATTGAAAAAACAGAGGAAATGAAGAAATATGAGAAAGAAACGGGGCGATATGCTATCTGGCGCGGAGTAATAACAGAAGGTTTTAGACGATGGCAAAAAGGGGAGAAAGTCTATCATAGAGACAAAGAACGCATTTCATTATACGTATCTGAAGATACAAAATCAAGATGGTTAGATTATACTAAAAGCAATGGAGAATTAACGATTTCAAAGCTAATAAGAGAATCCGTTGCTGCATTTATAGATAGTAAATCTAATATTCCTCAGTATAGTTTATCAAAATTAAATCCTCAAACGATTTCCAATATTTCTCATACATTGAAAGAGCCCTTGACTTCAATTAAGGGTTATTCACAGCTACTCTTGGAGAACTATAAAGAAAAATTAAATGATCAAGTATTAGAAACAGTAAAAAATATTTTTGAACAGAGCATCCTTCTTGAGAAGAAGATAATAATTATCTTAGATAATATAAAAGTGGAATCAAAATATGATGTATTATTAATAGAAGATGATCTCGCAACCATTCGATTGATAACAAGCTATTTTGAGAGTAAAGGCTTTAAATGTAAAGGAGTGGTAAGTGGTTCAAGGGGTTTGGAAGAATTAGGGACTACAATGCCAAAATTAATTTTGCTGGATATTATTTTACCTGATTTAAGTGGGTATGACATCTGTAAAACGATTAAATCCGATAAAGAGTGGACCAACATCCCTGTATATTTTTTAACTGCGATTGCGGGTTCAGAAGTTGAAAAGAACTTAGCAGATACGAAAGCCGATGGATATATATTAAAACCATTCAACTTTTCTGATTTTGAGATAATTTTTGACATTTTAAATAAAAGCTAAGAGAGTAATTTCTTTTTTTGAGTCCTTTTAAACTTATAAAATATTTATGGTAATTCTAAATATTTGATGACAAACTCTTTATTGTGATAACATAATAACTTTATAATAAAAAAGATTTATAAATGGATAAAAAACTACACATTATTGGAGATAATTGTAAATAATTTTTGTATCCATTTTGATTTTTATTAAAAAACAAGAAAGAATGAATTCTGATATAAAATTTTAAAGTAATTTTTGCATATTTTTATACTTATTATTGAGTGTATGTTTACAAAAATAATTAAATCTGATAAAAAAAAACGGGATGAGACAAATTTCAAAAAACTCTAAAACCACAAAAAGTGAAAATAAAAATCAAGAAGATAAAGGATCTAAAAGAAGAAGTATGACTGATGAGGAGATCGAAAATCTTGACTTAGAAAGTGAAGAAATTAAACAGTTAATGGAAGAATATCAAGAAGGAACCGATAAATATGCAATTTGGCGTGGTTCTATCACAGAAGGTTTTAAAAAGTGGTTAAAAGGCGAAAAAATCTATGATAGAGATAAAGAAAGAATCTCATTATATGTATCTGAAGAAACAAAGCAACATTGGCAAGATTTTAAAGAATCTCATGATTATTCAACGATTTCCGCTCTCATTAGAGAGAGTGTTGACTCTTACATCGAACAGAAATCAGATATTTTTGGGGAAGGATTACGTAGAATGGATGATAAGACAATTTCAAACATTTCTCATGCATTGAAAGAGCCGTTGACAACAATTAAAGGTTTTAGTCAGCTCCTTTTAGAAAATTATAGTGAAGAATTAAACGAAGAAGTACTCTTAACTATCAAAAATATTTTTGACCAAAGTTTACTCCTTGAAAATAAAATCATTAATATTTTAGATAATATTGCAGTGGAAGAGCCTCACCCTCAGTATGATATACTACTAATTGAAGATGATTTAGCAACAATTCGATTACTGACCAGTTATTTCGAAAGTAAGGGTTATAAATGTAAGGGGGTGGTGAGTGGAACAAAAGGTATTGAGGAGTTAAGAGGTGGCGTTCCAAGACTTATATTATTAGATATCATCCTACCTGATATTTCTGGTTATGAAATTTGCAAGATGATCAAAGATCATAAGATATATAAAGAAATACCTGTGTATTTATTGACCGCCATACCTGGAAGTGAAGTCGAGAAGAAAATGGGTGAAACAAAAGCAGATGGTTATATTTTAAAGCCATTTGATTTTTCTGATTTTGAGGTTGTTTTTCAATATTTATAACACTTTTATATTTGAAGAAAAGATTCACTCAGATTAATGTTAAAAAAAATTAGCGGGCTATGAGGGAATCTCGTTAATTGGAGTGTTTCCAATTGAATTCGAACCCCCGACCTGCCGGTTAAGAGCCGGTTGCGCTACCTGCCTGCGCCAATAGCCCTTTTATCATTTTCTTTTTAGCCAGTAAAATTTATAAAACGCAGATGGAGGGACTCGAACCCCC
>Ga0209427_10006150_pt1 | contig 13725 bp, 9 predicted proteins | sample DeeMarSWOR136_30_FD_187465 | JGI IMG/M metagenome (GOLD analysis project Ga0209427, IMG submission 187465) | Marine sediment microbial communities from White Oak River estuary, North Carolina - WOR-1-36_30 (SPAdes) (version 2) | ecosystem: Environmental > Aquatic > Marine > Intertidal zone >... | reverse complement strand
GGGCTGGAACCCGGCCAATACCATTCAGGAGCCCCGTACCAGCCTTTACCTGGCCCAGGCAAAGGAGAAAGGCATCAGGGTTGTGGCTGTTGACCCGCGTTATACTGACTCAGCGGCCACCTTCGCCGACCAGTGGATTCCCATTCGCCCCGGCACTGATACAGCCATGCTCATCGCCATGGCTTACGTTATTATCACCGAGAACCTTCAGGACCAGGCTTTCATTGATAAGTATACGGTAGGTTTCGAAAAATACAGGGACTACGTACTCGGTAAAGAGGATGGTATCGCCAAGACGCCACAGTGGGCGGAAGCGATTACCACTGTGCCTGCCGGAGTTGTTTCCGGTCTGGCGCGGGAGTACGCTACCATAAAACCGGCCGCCCTTATCGCCGGTTGGGGCCCGGCCCGTGCCGCTATGGGCGAGCAGTACTCGCGGGCGGCCAATGTGCTCACCGCCATAACCGGTAATATCGGAATCCACGGTGGTTACGCCTCCGGCTTTATGAGGGCCACCAGCAGGCCGGTGAGAAGGAGGACGGACCGGCCGATGGAGGGAGGTCCCCCGCCGCGTAAGGACAGCCTATACAAGCTCCAGGACAGCCTGCATGATACGGGTAGTGGCCGTATCCATAGTGCCAAGATATTCGATGCCATCCTGCGGGGTCGTGCCGGAGGGTATCCATCTGATATCAAGATGGCATATGTTGTGACCGGCAACTATATTAACCAGAACCCCAATACGCGCCGCGGCGTGGAGGCTTTTAAGTCCCTGGAGTTTGTTGCGGTACACGAGCAGTTTATGACCCCCACCGCCAGATTCGGTGATATTGTGCTGCCGGTCAATACCTTCATGGAGCGTAGTGACATCGCCTATCCCTGGCTGGGCTCGCCCTACTGCATCTACCTTAATAAAGCTATTGATTCCCTCTACGAGTCCAGGTCAGACCTGGAGATATGCCGGGAGCTCTCTAAAAGGCTGGGCGTTCCCCAGGCCTTCGGTGAAGAGAGTGAGGACGAGTTGCTCCGCGCTATTGCTGCCCGCAGCGAGGATATCCCTGACTACGAGACCTTTAAGCGTGATGGGGTGCGTAAATTCAAGCCGGCCGAACCGATTGTCGGCTTTAAGAAACAGATCGAAGACCCGGCGAATAATCCCTTTCCCAGCCTGTCGGGCAAGATAGAAATATACTGTGAGCATATCGCTGAGATGGATAACCCCAGAATCCCTCCCATCCCCAAGTACCTGAGCAACTGGGAAAACTACGACGACCCTCTGGCTACTAAATACCCCCTTCAGCTCCTTACCACACACTACAAGACTCGGGCGCATTCTACATGGCATAATGTCCCCTGGATGCGCGAAATCGAGCCCCATTCTGTCTGGCTGAATACGGTTGATGCTGAAGCCCGTGGTATTGAAGACGGCAATTTGGTGGATGTTTACAATGACCGGGGAAGGATACGCATTCTGGCCAAGGTCACGGAACGCATCATGCCCGGTGTGGTCAATGTTAGCCAGGGTGCCTGGTATGACCCTGATGACGAGGGCGTGGACCGCGGCGGGTGTGCCAATGTTCTCACCAATGACGAGCAGTCTCCCGGTGGCGCTGTGCCCAGTAACACTGCCCTGGTTCAGGTAGAACTCGCTCCCCGCAGCCATGAAGGAGATTAAAAATGGCACAAATGGGCATTTATTTTGACCAGACCCGTTGCACGGGCTGCTATACCTGTGCCGTGGCCTGCAAGGACTGGCATGACATCGAGGCCGGCCCGGTCAACTGGATGCAGATACATATTATTGAGAACGGCAGGTTTCCCGATCCATTTGTGACCTATATGACCGTTCCCTGCTTCCAGTGTGCCAATCCACCCTGCGTGTTGGCCTGTCCGGCGGAAGCGATAACGAAAAGAGAAGCCGACGGCATTGTGGTAGTTGATACTGAGAAGTGCCTGGGTAAAGGGGAGTGCCGCTCACTCTGTTTTAACGCCTGCCCCTGGGATGTACCGCAGTTTAGCCCTGATGATAACGCCAGGATGCAGAAGTGCGACCTCTGCCTGGAGCGGTTGGAGCTGGGCCAGCAGGCCATCTGTGTGGAAGCCTGCCCCATGTACGCCCTGGATATCGGGCCTATAGACCAGCTCAGGGCCAAATACGGAGACGTGGTCGAAGCTAAGGGCTTTAGTTACTCGGAGAGATTTAAGCCCTCGGTGACATTCAAGCCGAAGCAGCGGCATTAAGAATAATTATTTTTTCGGGTTGCCTGTATAATAATCAGGCAATATCAGGTATAATCCGTATAAGAATAAATAGGGGGTGGTATTATGGAAGCCAAAACTCGCTATGAGGAAAGGCCGTGGTTGCAGTTCTACCTCCCCGGAGTCCCGCCGGATGTTGACATTCCGGAACACTCGGTAGTTGAAGCGTTTAACGAAGCGACGGATAAATGGCGGGACAAGACCGCCCTGGTATTTTACGGCAGGAAGATGAGCTACCGGGAACTGAGGGACGAGACCGACAGATTTGCCAGTGCCCTGTCTGCTCTGGGGGTGAAAAAGGGGGACAGGGTTGCCCTATTGCTGCTAAACTCCCCCCAATTTATCATTGCCTATTTTGGGGCGCTGAAAGCCGGCGCTACCCTGACTGCCATCAGCCCGGTCTATGTCAGTCCTGAAATCAAACACCAGATTGAAGACAGTGGCGCCAGGGTAATTGTCTGTCAGGATATTCTTTACGATCATGTTGAAAAGGCAGGAGTGGAGCTGGACAGTGTTATCCTGACCAGTATTGCCGAATACCTGCCCCGGATGAAAAAGCTGCTGGGGCAGAGCGTACTCCGCGCCGTGTACCAGAAAATGTCCGCTCCACCAACGGAGATCTTTGCCCGAGAAGGGTTTTATCAGTTCCAGGAACTAATCAAGAAGTATCCCCCTAATCCACCAGAAATCGAATTCAATGTCATGGAAGACCTGGTCACACTTCCCTATACTGGCGGTACTACCGGATTGCCCAAGGGCGCCATGATAAGCCATTACAATATCATAGCCGCCCAGCATATAGCACAGATTACCTGGGGTGATGTTGTTGAGCAGGGTAAGGAGGTTGTATTGGCCTATTTGCCCTTCTACCACATTTACGGTCAGTCAATAGTCATGCTGGGTGGGCTGTCTCAGGGTTATACCCTGGTGATATTTACTACCCCGGATCTGGATGATATTTTGAATGCCATAGAGAGTTACCGAGCCAGCATAATCTACAGCGTTCCCGCGTTGTATGAGGTGCTCAGGGACTATGCCAGAACAGACCGGATTAACTGGAAGCGTATCAAAGTACTTGTCTCCGGCGCAGACGCCCTTCTCGAGGATACGGCCAGGGGCTGGGAGAAACGGACCGGTGTTAAAATCCACGAGGGCTGGGGGATGACCGAGACTACGTCGATAGGTATTGTCAGCCCCTACGGCCGGCCGAAGATTGGCTCGTTCGGGATACCGCAGCCTGATACCATTGCCGGCATTGTCGACCCGGATGGTGATGAGTTTCTCCCCGTTGGTGAGACTGGTGAACTTGTCGTCAGAGGGCCGCAGGTAACAAAGGGGTACTGGAAGAAACCGGAAGAAACGGAGAAGATGCTGGTGACAATAGATGGTGAGACCTGGCTTAGAACCGGAGACCTGGCCAAGATGGACGAGGAGGGCTACTTCTATTTCTACGATAGAAAGCGTGATCTGATAAAATACAAAGGCCTGGCCGTGTTCGCCCGGGAGGTTGAAGAAGTATTGACCGGCCATCCCCAGATTAAAGAGGCCGGGGTCATCGGCGTTCCCGATCCTGATGTGGGCGAAAACGTTAAGGCGGTGGTGGTTCTGGAAACAGAAGCCCGGGGAAAATTGCTGGAGAACGATATCATCAGGTATTGCCAGGAAAGACTGGCTCACTATAAAGTCCCCAAAATCATTGAGTTCAGGGGTGAGGTGCCCAAGACAGACGTCGGCAAGGTATCTCGCCGGGAGCTGAGAGAGGAGGAAGAGGTTTAAAATGGCGCCGTTTTTTGAGGTGGAAAACCTGACCAAGAGCTTCGGGGGACTTGTTGCCGTTAAGGATGTCAGCTTTCGTGTGGAGAGGGATGAGATAGTCGGGCTTATTGGCCCTAACGGTGCCGGTAAGACCACCCTTGTGCGGTGCATATTAGGCATATTAAAACCTGATTCCGGCAGAGTAAGGTTTAAGGATAAAGACATTACCAGACGCCGTTCCTGGGATATCGTGCAAAGTGGAATAGTGGGGACATTCCAGGTGGTCAAGCCCTTCCGCCGTTTGCCTATCATTGCCAATGTGATGGTAGGCTGTCTTTCTCCTCGGGTATCCAAGCGGGGGGAGTGGGTGAAAAGGGTGGAGGTGAAAGCACGGGATGCGTTGGAGTTTGTCGGGATTGCCGATCTGGCCCTTGAGCCGGCATCTGTTTTATCCCACGGCGATTTGAAACGGTTGGAGGTGGCCCGGGCAATCGCTACAGACCCGGAGTTGCTGGTACTCGATGAGCCCTTTGGCGGACTGAACCCGGCGGAAACGGAACTGGTGGCCAAGTCAATAAAAAGGCTGCATAAGGGCGGAAGGTTCGGGCGGTTACACAGCGAAGGGCCGGCCATGCTTATTATCGAACACAAGCTGAGTGAACTGATGAAGATAGTGGATAGACTGATTGTGCTCAACTTTGGCGAGGTTATCGCCCAGGGTACCCCTGAAGAAATTGCCAGGGATAAACAGGTAATCGAGGCCTATACCGGGAAGGAAATGCTCGTTGCTTGAAGTAGAAAAGGTTACCGTTCGCTATGATACGGCTACGGTACTGGATGAAGCCAGCCTGAAGGTTGGTAAGGGTGAGCTGGTCGGGCTGGTCGGCCCTAACGGTGCCGGTAAGTCCACCCTGCTCCGGGCTATCGCTGGACTGATAAAATGGGAAAAAGAGGTCTTGAAAGGAACGAGGCAGGCTGACATAACCTTTGAAGGGAGTATTGAATTTGACGGCGAGAGGATTGAGCAACTGCCGGCCTCCGAGATAGCCAGAAGGGGTCTGATTCTCTGTCCGGAGAGGGGCAGGCCTTTTGCCGAGATGACGGTCAGGGATAACCTGCTAGCGGGAGCATACCTCTGTAAGGAAAAAAAGGAAATAGAAAATAATCTGGCCAATGTATATAAATTATTCCCCAGACTAAAAGAGAGAGAAAGCCAGATATCGGGGACACTATCGGGCGGGGAAAGACAGATGCTCTGCATCGGCCGGGCGCTGATGCATCAACCAAAGTTCCTACTCGTTGACGAACCCTCCAGCGGGCTGGCTCCAAAGCTGAAAGAGGACCTGTTCAGGCGGGTTGAAGAGATTTACCAGGAGCTTGGAGTCACCATACTTCTGGCCGAGCAGGATGTCAGTTTCGCCTTTGACCTGTCGGAGAGAAACTATGTCATGTCAAGAGGGCATATCATCGCCCACGGCACGGCTCAGGAATTACTCAAGGACGAAACCATCAGGAAGACATACCTCGGCTTATAGATTACCTTCCTAGTATAGAGAAGTGCCGCAGGCCCGGCAGGTACGGCGGAATGCTATATTCGATAACTTGCAGCGGGGGCATTCTCTTTCCAGTTTATCACGTACCCAGACAGCAACCCCTTCGGGCATGAAAAGAAGGATCAGCACCACTATTCCGGCGAAGATTAAGATACGGTGCTCAGGGAAAATGCGCAGGAACTCCATAACGGGATAGAGTATGTAAACTCCTACCACAGGCCCGTAAATGCTGGCGATTCCGCCGAAGACCGTCCATATTACCGCCTGGAATGAGAGGAACAGGTCAAGGTTCGAAGGGCCGGCAATTCTCATAAAGTGGGCATTGAGAGCACCGGCTATTCCGGCAAAGAAACCAGCTACGATAAAAGCCAACAGTTTATACCTTACCGTATTGATTCCGCTGGCCCGGGCCGCGATCTCATCTTCCCGGATAGCATGAAAAATTACGCCTGTCCTGACCAGGCTGCTCCTGGCATCAGTCAGCTTCCACATTATCAGTACGGATACGGTCATAACCAGCAGTGAGACATAATAATCAACCGTGCGGGAGGTGGAAATCCGGTCCAGGCCAGATATGCCCAGTTCGCCACCGGTAAAATCGGAGAAGGCAAAAATTACCCCGAGCAGAATAAGCGGGAAGGCCAGGGTCACCAGTGACAGATAGGGCCCCCTCAGTCTCAATGCCGGTAAACATACCACCACTCCGGCAACCACTCCTGCTAAGGCCCCGATGGGTATTGTTAGCCACGGTTGCCAGCCTAAATTGGTATTTAGCAGGGCTGATGTGTAGGCAGCGATACCGAAGAAAAGGGCATGGCCAAAATTTATCTGGCCGGTGTAGCCGGAGAGCAGGTCCCAGCTGACCGCGAAAATGACGAATATATTGGTAAAGATAAGGGTACGGAGGATATAAGGTTCGTTGGTTATAGTAGGTATGACGATAAGGAGTAAAAAGAAAACCAGGGCTATCAATCTCCCCGGGATAGCCAGCACATCTCCCTGGAAATCCTTAATAAGTCTCCTTATCAATTACAACCTCTCCTCTTCAAAAGCAATACCAAATAGACCCTCCGGTCTGACCAGAAGTACTATCACCATAACCAGCAGGGCAATCGCTCCCTTGAGAAATGCACCGGCCGGGAGTAAGAAGACAACCAGTACTTCAACGAAACCGATAATAAGGGCGGCAATAAAACTCCCCTTGACGCTACCCAGGCCTCCCAGGACAACGATGGCCATTATCATTATTAACGGGTGTGTCCACATGTGAGGCTCCAGGACCAGCGTTGGTGCCACGACAATGCCGGCAACTGCCGCCAGTGCTGCCGCGATACCCATAGTTATCAGGAGTATTCTGGAGACGTTTATCCCCATCAGGCTGGCAATTTCCGGGTCTTGAGCTGTAGCTCTAATAGCAATTCCCAGTCTTGTCTTGGACAAAAGTGCCCACACGGAGAGAAGGACTATCAGTACTACACCAAAGATCAAGAGGTGTTGATAAGATACCTTAACCCCCAGTATTTCTGCATAGCCGGCGACAAAGCTGGGTGCGCCGAGGTAGTGACTGCCAAAGCCCAAAATCATGCATTCCTGAAAGACCATGGCCAGGGCAAGGGTTATCAGTAGCACGGTAACGTGGTGTTCACGTATGCGGTCAATGAACAGTTTATAGGTGAGAAGGCCAATGATGGTAGTGGCTATTAGCGAGATGATAATGGCCAGAACGGGATTCAGCCCCAATAAATCGACAAAGGTATATATACCGTAAGCAGACAGCATGTAGAAACAGGTGTGGGCCAGGTTAATCATGCGGGCTACGCCGAAGATAAGGGAAAAGCCGACGGCGAGAAGGGCATATACACCTCCCCTAATAAGCCCGTTGATTAAAATTCCCTCAATCATAGCCTACCTGTTCTGAATAATCTGGTGCCAACCCTCCCTTACTGCCTGCTTTCCCTGGGGGCCCTGAGCAGCCTCAGCCACTTCAGAGCCCCCATATAGTATCCTGAATGAGTAAAACCAGTTGCATGGGATTATTTTATTGCGTGTATTTATCGATTACCCGGTCCGGTATCTGCCACATAACGGTGCCCTCGTATGTTAAGCCATTCCAGTCCCATGGCCAGACGGCCTTCATCTCTCCATCCTGCCACTGGGTGGCAATCCCGGTTGAATAACCTGGACCGTAGGTTACATCGTGAGGGGTATCTGTATCTGTGCCCATGAATACCAGCCTGGCACCGGCACCCTTACGATCCGTCTTCTCCAGTTCGACGACAACGGCATCAGCATCGAGGGTATCAGCCCTTTCGATAGCTTCTATCAGTGTATAAATAGCATCATAGGTGCCGGAGGTATATGTCGGGGTCTCTCCGTATTTATCCACAAACGCTTCAAAGAAGGCAATGGTTTTCTCGGTTAAGGCTACTCCTTCGGCATAGGTATTCAGAGTGGTCTCATAATTGCCGTAGCCCTCAGTTGCATCCCAGAAACCGTCCTTCTGTGCTTCAACGTTGATGCCTACTGAGGCGGCTGGTATTTCCAGCTCACCCAGCTGACGGGCATAAGGAATGCCCACCGGTCCGGAGATAATAGTCAGGATGAGATGGGCACCGGAATCTTCGATCGCTGTTAATTCGGCGGTGACATCGGTGGCTGTAGCTGATGGCCTCCATGTCCCGACAACTTCCATCCCCAGCATGGCCGGTACATATGCTTCATAAGCCGCCACCATGGCATCAGCCCACTCCGCTTGTTCGGCCAGTATGGCAACCTTCAGCGGTCCTTCAAGCCCCAGCCCTGCCTGCATGATGGCCCCCGCCGTTCCCAGGGTCATCAAACTATTGCTGACCAGATTGACGTTACAAAATGGGGTTATCCTGAACCAGTACTTATAGGTATCGTAATCCTCGGCTACCCGGGTACAGAGCTCTTCAGTGGCGGCACCGCAACCCAGGAAAATCGTCTCATTATCCATGGCGACATCCTGCATGGGAAATACAGCTTCCGTCCTGAAGCCACCAATCACGAAGTCTGCTTTGTCCACCGTTATCAGCCGTTCCATGGCGGAGGCAGCATCGGTTGTACTCAGCATCTCATTAGAATCTGTCTTGATCAGTTCAATGGTGTAATCTTTCCCGTCCACCGTAATACCACCCGCGTCGTTGATTTCGTCGCGTGCCATGGTTGCCCCATACCAGTGGTGTTCACCCTGTACATATGTCATCGGCCCAATGACACCGATTTTGATGGTATTAACTTCCTCTTCAGTGGTGCAGGCGCCAAAAGCGAGTGATATCAATAAAAGGCAGGTGATTGATGAGAAAATTAGCTTTTCCCTCATTATGACCTCCTTGGTATTATCCTCATTATCTTGGGTATAACTTACCGAGTTGGGGGCAGGTCACCGGATATCCACAACCGCCAGTGTAATTATCCTTGCTTTACTGAATCTATCACCTCCTTCTGTGGTTTCTATACTCACTGCCAGTTTAATGAGTAAAAGACCATGGTGGAGTCATCTGTTGCCTGATAGCTAAAACTACCCTTTGACCAGTATCACCTGTTTGCTTATTCAGTTTCGATGGTATTCAGCTATCTGGTCCTGCTATATGAAATATCACCCAGGCACTTGCCCCAAGTGTAAATGAGTATATACATCATATGTGAAGTTGTCAATCTGCTTTGCATAGATTTTGACCGGCATATTCCATGTAGCCTGGCATATGCTTCCCATACCGGGGCATCTTGTGTGGTTATAGGCCGTGATTGACAAGGCCTGACAACTGCTTTACTCTATTTATATAGATGGGGGAGGTGAAGATGAGCGGGAATGAGACGGCAGGTCCGCAAGCGTATGCGAATGCAGGTATGGATATACCCCTGCAAGACATAGCGGATGGTGTGGAAGACGCTCTCCTGGTCATTGATAGCGAGTACCGGGTCAGGTTCGCCAATTCAGCGGTTAGAGTTATGCTCCAGAACAAGGCGGAGACGCTTACCGGACGGCTCTGCTACGAGGCACTCCATGAGAGGAACAAGCCCTGCAGTACACCTCTATGGGAATGTCCTCTTAAAAAGGTCTTTGAAAACGGTAAGACGGCCACGGTTATTCATCCTGTCCGTATCCTCGGGACTGACACATATCTTAAGATTACCGGGTTTCCCCTTCGGGATAGCTATGGTAACACCAGAGCAATGGCCGAGTTAATAAGGGATGTTACTGCAGAAAGGGAGTTGGAACGCGAGGTACTGAAGCGGCATCACCAGCTCTTAGCACTGAGTCACATTTCAGGTGCACTAAGCGGGCTGAGGGATTTAGACACAATCTTGATGATTGCCCTGGATAATGTGCTGGAAATCATTAATGGTCCCATCGGGGGAGTCCTGCTCCTGGACGAGGAGGCTAAGTCACTGCACTACCGTGTACAACAGGGCTTATCCGCCAAATATACTGAGGAGATGCAGATACCTGTCGGGGAGGGGATAGCAGGGCGGGTGGCCGAGACCGGTGAACCTATGCTGGTGGAAGACCTGTCCAAAGACCCGCGTGCTGCCCGACCCGATCTGGTAAACGCGGAGGGCATTAAGGGGTTCGTTAGCATTCCCCTGAAGGCCAAGGAGAAGGTTGTCGGTGTTATGAATGTTGCCAGCCATACGGCAGGGAAGTTTGGTTCAGACGATATTTCGCTTCTCAGTTCTATCGGTGACTATCTCGGTACAGCAATCGAACAGGCAGGTCTATACGAACGACTGGCAAAGGCGGGAGAAAGATACCGGGCCCTTCTTCAACATGCTTTGACTGCCCAGGAAGAGGAACGGAAAAGGATAGCCAGAGAGCTGCATGATGAGACCAGCCAGGCGATTACCAGTTCGACTCTGAGCCTGCACGCTATTATCGGACTGGCCGAGATGAAAGGGATCGGTGACGCCGAGTTTATGGAAAAGCTTAGGACGACGCATTCTTACCTGGTTCATACCGGCAATGAGATAGTTAAGCTCATGAAAGCACTGCGTCCCACACTCTTGGACGAACTGGGAATGGCGGCAGCAATCCACAGGTTTGCCAAGGATACCCTTCAAGCTCGGGGTATCAATGTATCTACCGAATTTGAGGGTGCTGATCAGCGTTTCCAACCTGAAGTTGAAGTAACGCTTTTCCGGGTTGCCCAGGGATTAATCGGCAACATCCTGGAGCACTCAGGGGCAGAGAATACCTCCATCAGACTGGATTGTAACGACAGCGAGTGTGTACTGCGTATCGAGGATGACGGCAAAGGCTTTGATGTCAGCAAGCTTACTCAGGTAGACCCCAGCGGTCGGGGTGCAGGCCTGTTCACCATGAAGGAGAGAGTACGGCTGGTGGGTGGTAATTGCCATATTGAGTCCCGGCCGGGACGGGGCACAAAAGTTATAGTGAAGGTTCCAGTGACCATGGACGTGTCATATGAAGAAGATATCAGTGCTAATAGCTGATGACCACACCCTGGTGCGAGACGGGATCCGTTCTTTACTGGCTCTGGTGGCCAATATAGAGGTGGTTGGCGAGGCCAGAAACGGAAAGGAAGCCTTGGAGAAAACAAGGGATCTAGCCCCGGATGTGGTACTCATGGACCTGGCCATGCCTGTTATGTCCGGGCTGGATGCCACGCGCAGAATCCGGAGGGAGTTCCCGCGAACACGGGTGTTGGCACTGACCCAGTATGATGATAGCGAATATGTTATTCCCGTTATCGAGGCAGGAGCCCGTGGCTTCGTTAGCAAGATGGCGGCATTCTCAGAGCTTACCTCAGCTATCCAGGCTGTCTATAACGGGGATTCCTTTCTATCTCCCTCGGCAGCAGCAGCCCTTGTTGAGGAGTGTCAGGATAAGACTGGTGTAGACGGGGGAAAAGACGCCTACCAGCAATTGACAGAGAGAGAAAGGGAAGTGCTCAAATTAGTTGTCGAGGGACATACTACCCGGCAAATAGCGGATATCCTGGTCATCAGCCCCAAGACCGTGGAGTGGCATAAAACCAGCCTGATGAACAAACTGAACATCCACAACAAGACCGACCTCATTAAGTTTGCCATTCGTAAAGCCATTATAACCGTATGAGGGCATAAATCCCTGCTTATTCGTCCTTATAATGCCCTCCCCTACCAGGGTTTTCCCCGGCTATAAACCACTGTATTTTCCCAGGGAAAATTCTAGATGTAAAACCCCTGCCTTTCTGGGGTATTTCCCATTGTTTTGACACTAAAAGCCAAGTAGTATGCCAGAAGAACCCTGGTTATTCATACTGAAGGGGGTCTGATGGATTCAGCCATAACTGATAACAATCAAGGCTATCAAGTGGATCGAACAGAGAAGCCCTCCCTTAACCATAGCCTTATGCCACCCTGCCAGGTTGCCTGTCCCCTGCACATGGAGATCAGAGAGTATATCGACCTGGTTGCCCAGGGAAGGACCATGGAAGCGCTGCAGGTTATCAGAAGTGGCAATCCTTTCCCATCTATCTGTGCTTATGTCTGTACCCATCCCTGTGAGGATGCCTGCCGGCGTAGCCAGATCGATAAGCCTATCGCTATCCGGGCATCAAAGAGATTCGCACTGGAATTTGGTGGCGACAGGATGATCCAGGCTGAAGCCGAGACCACACAACAGGAAAGGGTCGCCATAGTCGGCTCCGGTCCGGCAGGAATGGCCTGCGCCCATTATTTGAGGAAGCTCGGTTATCCGGTGGCTATCTTCGAGGCTCATTCGGAGCTGGGGGGTATGCTCCGGGTGGGTATCCCTCAGTACCGTCTTCCCCGAGAGGTACTCGATACCGAAGTCCAGAGGCTGACTCAAATGGGAGTCGAAATCATGACAAATACCAGAGTGGTGTCCCTGGACCTGCTTTTTGATATGGGGTACAAGGCCATTTTTGTGACCATCGGTGCCCACCAGAGTCTTAGGATGGGAATTGAAGGAGAACAGAGCACGGGGGTTATAGACGGGGCAACTTTTCTCCGCGAGGTAAACCTAGGGCTAAAGCCGTCTCTGGGGGAAAAGGTTGCTGTAGTGGGAGGAGGTAACGTAGCTATTGATGCTGCTCGCACTGCCCTTAGATTGGGGGCAGACAGGGTCAATGTGCTCTACCGCCGCAGCCGGGCAGAAATGCCGGCAGACCACACAGAAGTAGAGCAGGCCCTGGAGGAAGGGGTAGAAATCATGTTTCTGGTTACACCGACCAGAATAGAAAGGCGAAATGGGCGGTTAAGCGTGACCTGTATAAGGATGGAGCTTGGTGACGCGGATGATAGTGGCAGGCGTCAACCCATACCGGTGGAAGACAGCGAGTTCGATGAGGAATTCGATACCCTGATTGCCGCCATTGGACAGGTACCTCAGACACCGGGTGATTTCCGCGTCGGTATAGGCAGGGGCAGCACTATTGAGGTTGACCCCGTCACCCTCACTACCAACAGGCCGGGGGTCTTCGCTGGTGGGGATGCTGTCACCGGGCCAGCAACCGTAGTACATGCACTGGCAGCTGGTAAGCTGGCAGCCTCCCGTATTGATGATTATCTCCGCCATAGATATCCGCTTACCAGGGAAGAGACGAGGGGAAACTTGACCGGCGATCTGCTGCCCGAAACAGTGGACATGATAAGGAAAGTTGGCCGACTCGAGCCGCCGGTTCTTTCGCCTGAAGCAAGGGCGGTAGACTTCAAGCCGGTGGAGCTTGTTTATGACTGGGAAACCGCCACCAATGAAGCGAGAAGATGCCTACGGTGCGGTGTAGGCGCTGAAATTCTGTTTCAGGATAAGTGTGCCACTTGCCTGACCTGTCTCAGGGTATGCCATTATCATGTACCCTACCTGGATGCCAGCGGTACAATCCAGATCCCGGTTGACCAGTGTCAGGCCTGCGGGATATGCGTTGCTGAGTGCCCGGCTAAGGCGATAACGCTGAGAAAGCCGTATGACCGGCGGCATATAACTGAGGAGCTAGACCACATCTTCAAGTCTGCGGCAGAATCAAAGCTAGAAACCCTTATTATTGGATTCTGCTGCCAGTACGGGCTCTTTGGCACCGGCACTCTGGCCAGCCTGTGGAGAGGGGCTAAAGCCGGTGTCTGGGTCGTGCCGGTTCTTTGCATGGCCAAGGTGGAAGGAGACCATTTATTG
>Ga0209427_10006149_pt1 | contig 13725 bp, 17 predicted proteins | sample DeeMarSWOR136_30_FD_187465 | JGI IMG/M metagenome (GOLD analysis project Ga0209427, IMG submission 187465) | Marine sediment microbial communities from White Oak River estuary, North Carolina - WOR-1-36_30 (SPAdes) (version 2) | ecosystem: Environmental > Aquatic > Marine > Intertidal zone >... | reverse complement strand
TATCCTTACAAACGTGTATTTATATATTTAGAAGAGGAGAAAAGATGAGTAAATTTCAAATGATTTACATTGAAATCAGACTCTGAATTGACCTTTAACGAAATTCTGATTCATATAATTGATATGGATATTTAAAGAAGAATCATCGTTTCACGAAAATCCATTATATTGTGAAGATTTTTGATACTAATTAATAGCTTTAATCAAAGAAACTTGGTATTGTGTTGAATGTCAAGAAAATGATCTTATCTGGTATCATCCTATGGGAAGTGAAGAAGAAAAAAGACAGCATGATTACATTAATTATTACTATGAACAGAAAGAAAAATTTACAAAAAGATTTCTTAATAGAGATAAAATGAAATCGGATAAAAAGATCTGCCAGATTAGCGAATAGGATGCTCTAATTCACACGCGTCTCCCGCGGTGGCCTCCTTTTCTCCGGCAGTGGTCATGGCTCTTAGGAGTAGTTTCTTCTATTCTACCAACCTTTAAGCCGGCACGGGCTAGTGCACGAATGCAAGCTTGTGCTCCCGGTCCTGGAGTTTGAGATTTATTTCCACCGGGAGCTCTAACTTTTATATGAATGCCAGTAATTCCTTTATCCCTAAGATCGTTAGCCACGCGAAAGCCACACTGCATTGCAGCGTAGGGATTGATCTCATCTCGGTCTGCTTTAACTACCATACCTCCAGAGCATTTTGCGAATGTTTCAGCACCACTTATATCGGTAGCTGTCACGATAGTATTGTTATATGAACTAAAAATATGAACAATTGCCCATTTAATTTCTTCTCTTTTGCTCATTATTCAAACCTATTTATGCTTTTTCTTTTACTGTTGATAATGGACTTTTTGGAGTAAAATCAATAAGATCTTCTTCTGCTCGTTTAACAATATAGGAAGGAGCATTTATTTTTTTCCCTCCTACTTGAATATGTCCATGAGTAATGAATTGTCTGGCTTGGTATATGGTGCTTGCAAGACCTCTTTCATAGACGAGAGTTTGGAGTCTTCTTTTTAAGAGATCTTCTGTTGTTAGAAGAAGTACATCTTCAAATTCTGCTTCTGACCCAATAATCCCTAATCGATTTAATTTTTGAATTAAAGTTTGTTGAACTTCTTTAGCACGTTCTTGAGATAATGTTCTAGATTGTCGTGCAATATCACGCCAATTACCTAGCATAGTACGCATTTTCCAATATTCTCGCTTATTTCTCAGCCCATATTTACCAAGGAATTCGAGTTCTTCCAATATTCGATCTTTTTGAAATGGGTGTTTTGGTTTTTTAAATTTTTTCTTTAGACGTCTTGGATCTCCCATAATTCCACCTTTATCTATTTATTTTTTTTGTGGTTGACCTTTCCTTTTTCTCATTACACCCACAACTAAACCATGACGACCGGTACTTTTTGTTTTTTGGCCACGTACTTTTAATCCTAAGTGATGCCGTACACCTTTATAATTTTTCATTTTTTTCATTCTTTCGACGTCTCTTTTGACAGTGATCTCTAATTTATTTCCAATAATATGAAGATGATCTCCTGTACGTAAATCTTTTGGTCGATTTACCATCCAAGTAGGGACACCATTTTCGACTGGATTGATTATTATTTCTTCAAGTTTATTTAAATCTTTTTCTGGAATTGCGCCTATTCTTAGATTTGGATTTATTGCTGCTACTTTGACGATCACTTGTGCGAATCTTCGACCTATACCTCGAATTTGTGCTAAAGCATGTTCAACTTGAGCATTTCCATCTACTTGTGCTCTTATTTTACGGAAAAACACCTTTTCACGGAAATTTTTTGGTCGAACAGCAGTTAAAGAACTCATAAGAACTCAATCAATAAACTTTATGTTTTCTTTTTTGAATTAATGTTATTAAATATGGAATTTAATATTAAATTTATGGTTTTACATAAGGATAAGTTAGAGTATTTATAAATTTCTTAAAACTGAAATGTTTAATAATTTGGAAATCTCTTATTTTCTTCTAATTTTAAATTTATGTGTTTTTTACTCTTAGTTTTTTTAGAAATGGCAACTTTTTCTAATAAGGATAACCCAGGTTTTACATCTTCAATGGCTTTAGATTCAATCAGGTTATTTTTAATTAGTTCATTGTATAATTCATTCCCTTTTTCAGTTCGAATAAGGACTGTATTCCAGCCAGAAGGGGATCCTATTGAGCCAATTGAAATATCAGCCGATTCAGAAGTTAAATCATAGCAAATTTCACAGTCTTCTCGTGCTAAATGTGAAATTTCTTTAATAGGGATATTTAGTTCATCTCCGTTTTTGGTATAGATGAAGAATTTCCCTTTATTTATATCCATTTTTTTCGCATCATTAATATTTACATCCAGTTTTTTACAAATATTTAATAGAGATTCATAAGAAAAAGATTCCATGCAAAAAATACCAATTCGATATTCTACATTATTTATTGAGGGAAATCCTATATTATAAACTTTAGATTTCAGAAGAGCTTGCATTTGGCAAGGTACACCAACAACTGCAAATTTTTTTCCATTAAGTTCACTTTCATTTAATAGTTGTAAATTAGGATTATTGACATATTTAGTACCTGCTGAGGAAAAGATATCTTCCTTGTTTTTAATCAAAAAAGGTTCAGGTCGCCATAAAGTGTTACTCATTTTAGCGCCAATAGCTAAATCAATTCTATTTTTTTCTAGAAGGTGATATATACAGGTGCTAGTAATTCCACCATCTTGGCATATGTCTGAAATCTCTTTTATTTTAGTTCTTGCGGAATATGCTGCAATATAATATCCAATTTTGCTATAATTTTTAATCTCAGAAGCATTTTCTTGTGCCATATTCAGAACTTTAGCGGGTAAGTAAGTTCTAGGACATACAAAATAGCATAATCCGCACCGAATACACTTATCTTCATCAATTTTGCCAAAACCATTGTAAATATGTAGACAATTTACTGGGCAGATTCCAGCGCATAGTCCACAACCTGAACAATTTTTAGATTCAAATATAACCTTTACAGGTTCATATATGGTTTTGAGTTTTGAAATATCTCCTTCATAAACTTTGATTGAAAAATCTTTGAAGATGAGGTTTTCAGGATCGTCTTCATCTCCTTCAATTTTATCAAATCTTTCTTCTATATTGATAAGTTTTTCATTTTTAAGCAATTCCAATAAGCTTAAAGTTTTATTTAAAGCGACAGAGCTTATTTCGCAAAATTTTTTTATTGTTTTTAAATTATTTTCCGAGTTATTTTTTAAATAATTAAATAGGGTATATTTTAATTTTTCTTCATCTAACATACTATAAAGGATGTTATAATACTGAGAGTCATTATAAACTCCAGCTTTTAAAATATCAGGTTTAGCATCAATAAATGCTCGAATCCTATATGAATCTAAAGCATCAGCAAGATTTTTTAAAAATTCCCATGAAAGATTTTTTTCAAGACTCATAATTCTACTTGATATTTTTTAAATTCAGATTTTTCCGAAGACCCGGGCCTCGGGTTAGTTCCTTTTCAACTATTATTTTTTTGAAAAGGTCATTCTATTTCGGATTATATTTTGGTAATGGAGGGAGGGCATGAATTTTAGATGAAATGTCAGCTACTGATTTTATAAACTTTTCAACTTCTGCTGCTGAACAAAAATATTGCTGAACTCTTTCTTCAGAAATACCTTCGTGTTTTAATAATTTCTTTAGAGTAAGAACATGTTCGTATGTATTCATATTACCATTCCCGAATTCACATTCACCTTCATTTCAAGAAATTATTGCAACCCCATCAGCTCCATTTAAAAAGGCTTCCATAATTAAATGAATTCCTATTCTCCCTGTGCATCTTACTCGAATGAGATGAAAGTCTGTTGAATATGATTTTCTTGTAACTCCTGTTAAATCTGCCACCGAATAACCTCATTTATCACAGCCAAAGGCTATAATTCTTCTTAAATCATCTTTTTTTTTATTGCTCATTAATCTTTACCTCTAATCTGTTAATTCTTCAATACCTTTAGCTGATAATTCAATTAATTCTGTTTCACCGCATCCAATACCTTTAATTTCTTGAGTAAACTGATCATCACGATAATATTTTAGGTCAATAGCTCTTGCTGGACAAGATGATATACATACACCGCAGCCTTTGCATTTTAGGTCGTCTACTTCGGCAATTTCATTCTCATTTACTTTTATTGCATTATAATAGCAAAGTTTTTCACATCGATGGCATCCCATACAGAGATTCTCATTTACTTCAGCAATAATTAATTCTTGTTTAATTGTATCATGAGATAAAAGAGTGGATGCTTTACTTGCAGCTGCTAAAGCAGAAGATACTGAATAAGGAATATTTTTCGGTCCAGCAGCGCATCCAGCAATGTATATTCCCATATCTTTAGTTTCTTGTGGATTTAAGCATCCATGAATTTCAGAAAGAAATCCTCCAGGACCTTTGCTTAATCCCATTATATCAACAATTTCTTCAGTTCCTTTTGAAGGAATCATTCCTGTTGATAAAACAACTAAATCAGCATCAATTTTTATAATTTCCCCTGTTAAAGACGAATATGCTCTGACTTTTAATTTATTTGTATTTTTATCTTCCATAATTTCTCCTACTTTTCCTCTTATCATTCGAATACCCGTTTCTCTTATTTTTCTGTAATATTCTTCATTACCTTTATCTGGTGTTCGAATATCTATATAGAAGAGAATCACATCCATTTCTGGGTATTCTTGTCTTAATAATTGAGCATTTTTAAGAGCAACATTACAGCAAACAAACGAGCAATATGGAAGAGCATTTACATCTCTAGAACCAACGCATTGAATCATTACAACAGTTTTTGGTGTTTCCCCATTAGAAACACGATGAACATGTCCTCCAGTAGGTCCAATAGGACTTAACAACCTTTCTAATTCGATTTGAGTTATAACATCTGGATAATATCCATAATTATATTCGTTAGATTCCCATATCGGATATTCATCCCAACCTGTTGCAACAATCACAGCTCCTACTTTAACATCAGTGTATTCTGTCTTTTGCTCAAAATTAATTGCTTCGGCTGGACATAATCTTTCACAATTTTTGCAATCAATACATACACTTCTATCCATAACAGCAAATTTGGGCACTGCCTGGGGGAAAGGTATATAAATGGCACCTCTTTCACCAATACCTCTATCAAATTCGCTAGGAACCTTAATAGGGCACTTAGTTGTACATAATCCACATCCTGTACATCGTTTTTCATCTACATAACGGGGATTTTTCCTAATCTTGACATTATAATCTCCAGGAATTCCACCAAAATCCACGACTTCGCTATATGTGAATAAATTTATATTTGGGTGTTTTGAAGCGTTTACCATTATCGGAGCTAAAACTCATATTCCACAATCATCAGTTGGATAAATTCTATCTAACTGTGCCATTTTACCACCGATTGTAGCTTCTTTCTCGACTAGATACACAGATATTCCTTGATTAGCTAAATCTAAAGCAGCATTCATACCAGCAATACCTGCACCAACAATTAATACTGCTTTTTCTACAGGGATTTCTTTTCTAGGAATATTTTCTAATTCTCGCGCTCGATTAATACCTGCTTTGACCAATCTTATTGCCTTTTCTGTTGCTTTTTTCTTATCATCTCTGTGGACAAAAGAGCAATGTTCTCTTAAATTTACCATTTGGAAATAATAAGGGCTTAAACCAGCTTCAACTAAAACAGCTCGATAAGTAGATTCATGAATTTTTGGGGTACATGCGGCAACTACTACTCTATTTAGATCTAGTTCCATAATATCATTTCTAATTGTGTTTTGTCCTGGATCTGAACATGTGAAGGAATTAACTTTAGAAATTACTACATTTGGTAAATTCTCTATAGCAGCTTTAACTTGGTCACAATCAACGGAAGCTTTGATATTCACGCCTCATTCGCATATATATACTCCTATGCGAATCTGTTTATCAGAAATCTTTTTCTCTATGGTCTGTTTGTCAGACATTTTTCCACCTTTTTGTATAGAGTCACCACAATTTTTATGTTAATGTGAAATTTAGTACTAAATTTTATTGAGTTTTGAAATTAATGAAATAATTTATTTTTTCTGATTAGATTTCGATAAGTGGTATTAATTATTTTCTTTTGTTTTATCTCTTAATCATTTAATTTTTTAATAAATCCTTTATAGAACTTCTCGTGAATTTTTTATTCAAAAAATAATTATTCATTTATATGTCAGAGATGGAAGAAAAAAAGAGAGAGGATTTTGCAAAAGAGTTCATGGAAGAACAAGGTTTAAAGGGAAAAGCACGAAGAATAAAAATAATGAGGATTATTGAAATGGTAGGTTATGATAAAGTGAAAATTAAAACAGCATTAGCTCGCTCTACTATAATTGATAGAATTCAGCATGAATAATATCAATTTTTATAAAAAAATTTTTGAATCACCTTTATATTTTAATTAAATAACATTTTAAAAATCTTAAATAATACTATCATAGATACATTAAAGGAGCTAAATTTTGATAGATATTGAATTATTCAGAAAAAATCTTGATATAATAATTGAGTCAGAGAAAAAAAGATTTAAAGATACGTCAAATGCAGAAAAAGTATTAGAATTTGATATAAAATGGAGAGAAACCTTACAAGAATTAGAAGATTTAAGGAAAGAAAGAAATGAGATCTCAATTAAGATAGGAGAATTTAAAAAGTCTGGTGATAAAAAGAAAGCTGCAGAATCAATAGCTAATTCGAAAAGAATAAAAGAAAAAATTGATGAATTAGAAAAGTTAAAAATTGAATATTTAGAACAACGAGAAAAATATCGATATATGATAGGAAATATATTACATGAATCTGTACCTATTGGAGAAACTGAAGAAAAAAATGAAATTCTAAGAACTGTTGGGAATGTACCAGAATTTAACTTTAAACCACTTTCTCATGTTGATTTGGTTTATAAAATTGGGGGAATAGACACAAAAAAGGCTTCAGAAATAGTTGGATCAAGATTTTACTATTTAATGGGAGATTTAGTTCTTCTAAATTTAGCTCTCATGAAATATGCTCTAGAAAAATTGAAAGAAAAAAATTATATCCCAATGTGGACCCCTTTTTTTACTAAACATGAAGTAATGAAAGCTGCAGCAGAATTGGCAGACTTTGAGAATCAATTATATAAAATTCAAGAGGAAGATTTATATATGATTGCTACTTCGGAACAAACTCTAGCTGCTTATCACTATGATGAAATAATTGAACCTGAGAGACTGCCATTGAAATATGCTGGAATTTCATCATGCTTCAGGAGAGAAGCTGGATCGCACGGAAAAGATACTCTAGGGATATTCAGAGTGCATCAATTTGAAAAAGTTGAACAATTTATTTTTAGTAAACCTGAAGATTCATGGAAATATTTTGAAGAATTAATTACTAATGCTGAAAATCTATATAAAGAATTACAAATACCATATAGAATAACAAACATAGCTTCTGGAGAGTTAAATGACAATGCGGCCAAAAAATATGATTTAGAAGCATGGTTTCCGGCTTCAGAGACATATCGTGAATTAGTTTCATGTAGTAATTGTTTAGATTATCAAGCTAGAAAACTAAAAATACGGATAGGAAAAGTTGGTTCACAACAAGCGAAGGAAGTTCCACATACTTTAAATGCAACCGCAATCGCAACTGAAAGAACAATCTGTTGTATTCTTGAAAATTATCAAAAAAAAGACCATTCAATAGGAATTCCAGAGGTACTTCAGAAATACATGAATGGTAAAAAGATTATTAAAGCATTAAAATAAAACTTAATAGGAAAATGATTGAAAAAGATCTGGAAGATTTTGAGGATTTTTATAAACAACGAGTAAATGCACAATTTTTTAAAATTAAAAAATTTACCAAGAAATTAATCCAAGAAGTTAGAGAGAATTTAATTGAGATCAAAGTGTGTTTAGATCATTTTTTAGAAGCCGGGAAGGATAAAATTGACCAAAAATCTCAAAGATCATTGAATTTTTTCTCTGATCGTATTAGAAAAGAAATTGATGAGATTGAAATCCCTGAAGAAGATTTAAATTATGATAATATTAACGATTTAATAAATTCAATTAAGAAATTATTTACAAGTATTAATGAAGTTGCTAGAAAATCTTTACCAAAGTTTCATAAAGAAGTACAACCACAAATTAAAGAGCTAAATTACATTACTCGAAAATTAGGGAAAAAACAAGCTCAATTAGATGAATTTATGAGAAAAAAATATACAGATGTCAAAAATGCAGAATATTTACTTAAAAAATTACCAAAGCTCTATAATCTTAAAGAGAATATTGAACATGCAAAAACAGATTTGGACAATTTTCAAAGCGAGTTGGACGAACGTAATAGAATACAGGAGAGCTTAAATTCTGAATTAATAAATATAGAAAAAAATGTTCTTTTTGAAAAACTAAAAGCTGAAAAGGACAATATCTTTCAATTAAGAATAAGAATTAATGATGAAATCGGATTTAAGAAAGCCTTAAAAAAGTTGAAATTTGAATTAGAAAAAAATTCCATTCATATTCCAAACATTGATCTAAATTATATGCGGGATTTTCTGAAAAGTCCAATAAAGATGTTAGCTAATGAGCGAAAAGATTTACCGAAATTTACGGCTCTTATGGTTCAATTACGCCATGCATTAGAGGAAAATAAATTAAATCTTAAAACTGAAACGAAAGAAAAGACTATCGAGCAAATAAATACAATTTTTGATGAAAAGCGATTACAAGGGGATATTGAAGAATACTTGCAAATAAGAGAGAAAATCAGAGAAATTGAAACAGAGATAAATGATGCCGGGTTAGCCAAGAAATTAGAAGAGGTAAAAGATCAAATATCTTCGAATACAATAAAGCTCGAGCATGTTGAAACTGATTTAAATCGAAAAAATAAAGATTATACAAGGTACCTTAACTCATTAAAAAACGAAAGAGAAGAATTTCAAAATTTAATCGAAGAAATATTAAATGAGAAAGTAAAGATAAATATAACATTTTCGTTCTGAATTAGACTGTCAAAACGAGTAAACCTATACTCATTTTATTTCAAATAATATCATCAACAATGTTTTGTTGGATTATTTGTGGCATCAGTCCGAATGCCTCTATCCCATCCACCGAAATGGCATTTGGGAATGCTTTTTTCATAATGTTATATGCCCCATTTACATCAGCATTGAGCAGGATATCTTTGGAGCTTTTGAACAGACCTCTGGAAATTCTTTTTCCCGCATATTTATCATGTTTTCCAATTGGTTCATTATCCAAGAAAGAGCATTTAGAAGTATGATTTTCATTGACAGTTAAGACATGAATTCCTTTTAATTGAGCTTTATATTCGATTTGTTTTACTAATTTCAGGAAAGGAATTTGTACAAATTTTTGATTATTTTTTTTTCCAATCTTTATTTTCTGTTTCCACCCATGATTATACCCTATGACAATCATTCCAATGTTATGTGAACTGCAATAATCAATAATGCTCTTAGAAATTCGATGAAATATTGTGGTAAGTTTATTGTTTCGAGTTAAATGGAGTTTTCAAATTCGTTTTGTATCAGCGAAATTGCCTTTCTTATTTTCAATACTCCTATAATATGCTAATTGCTTGTTATAATATTGATTTATGGATTTTATCACCCCACCTTTAATAATAAATGGTGTATATCCACTATTATTTACAGCAGTTATGAGATTAGATAATCCTAAATCAATACTTAAAACATGCATTTTATCCAAGTTTAAATCCTTCCCTTCCTTTTCATACACAAGCTCAACTTTATATTTTACTCCTAAAGGGATTATCCTTACTTCTTTTAATCTTTCTGTAATTCTTGTTTTAATAGGGGTAATATTAATCCTTTTTGGAAAATGCAAATATCCTTCTTTTATTTGGCATTGTTGATTAGTAAAAATTACTACAGATTCTCCATTTTTTTTTTTATATTGTGGAATTTTAGGGCTTTTCTTAAATTTCCTAAAATCACGTCTATACTCCTTAAGCCCTTTAAAGTATGATTTCCAATTTCTAATAACATATTTGAGAATTTGTTGGGATGTTTGAGAAGGAAGACTCTGGTAAGGTTGTGTGCTTTTAAGAATGAAATCTAAATCGTAATAGGTTAACATATTATTAAGATTAAAGAAATCTTGTCGAACATACCAGTTAGCTAAATTATATAGATTCTTAGCCAAATGACATAACTTTGACAAGTCTAATGAATAGTCTACTTGGATAACTTCAGTTAATTTCACATTAATACTCTTAAAAAACCAGTACTATTTAATAAAATACAGTGTTCAAAATAATTGATCTTTCCAATAATACTATCAAATGAATGTAAAAGATATAGTTTATATAAAAATTATTTACTGTAGTTTTTTCCTTGTAATTTTAAAGCTTCGATTATTATTGGCATTAATTTTTTTAATACCTAATTTTAAATTATTTTTTAAGAAGTCAAAGACAGCTGTATCCATTAAGTTAAAAATTTTTAAATATTCATATCCCAAAACTAAATCTTGCTTTATATCTATGTCAAATCCCGCTCTAAAGGAATCATATACAGCAATTTTATTAATTCCTTTCTTAGATGCATTACTGAGTAAGGCAACTAAAGAAGGTATATTTGGATCAGAAAAATAAGATGGAATGATATCAGGAGGATTCCGTCCAAAAATAGAAATACCAGCTGAATGGATTGCAGGACAAATAACTAATTGATTTTCTTGGATCAATTGATTAATCTCATAGAAATTTGTAGGTGATATCAATATTAAATCCAAAAATGAGAATACAGTTTGTATCGCATCATATTTTTTAATGGCAATATTATTAAGATCTTTTATGACTTGATCAAATGATTTTGGGGGTGATGTTAATTCCTCTTTGATCCCTATCAAATCATAATCGTTGGCAAGTTCTAATATCTCAGGAGTGTTGCAATATACTATCTTTTGATCGAAACATGATACATTTGACAGTTTCTTTCCAAGATCTTTAAACATAGCAATTGTCAATTCCTTAAGCTGTTCATTGGAAAAACAATCTCGTAATCTCGATTTTGTTCTTGTCAAAGGCGCAACAGGAATTAGTAAAATACTCATAATATATGTTCTTTAAACTTTGAAACTAAACTATAATGTAGTATTATTGTCAAAAATGAGTTTTAAAATTTAAGATTATTTGGATTTCATTTAAAAGTATTTAAAATCTGAACTGATAAACTCTCAAAGGCTTCATCTACATTCTCATTTAATTTTGCTGAAGTTTCAAAATATTTAGCTCCAATACTTTTCAATTTTTTTTCGATTATTTCTTTACCAATTTTTCTCTCTAAATCTGTTTTATTTCCCACTATAATGAATGGTACATCTCCACTTAATTCTTTTAATTTTTCAATCCAAAAATCAATATGGTCAAAGGAAGAGACTTTATCTAAGGAAAAGATAACCATCGCTCCAACTGCTTGAACAAAGTAATATTCATTAGCCCAAAGTTTATCAGTTTGACCTCCAATATCCCAGAAGTAAAGTTTGAAACCTTTATCTTTAATGTCTTTCTTCAATTTTGGATTTTTTATATCCAATTGATCTAAAATCTTAGTGAGATCGATTTCTTTTATTAGAAAATTAGCTCCTATGGTTTGATGATATTCTTCACTAAATTGGCCATCAACGTATTGAGCTAACAAACTAGTTTTTCCTACTCCAGCATCTCCACAAAGAATTACTTTTCCACGATAAGACATAATGCATTACCCCTATTTTCTTGGAAATTTTATAAAATTGTGTTAATAACTTTTAATTATAGATTTTTATATTATTTATTTTTAATTAAATTAAGACTTTATTCGAGAGTTTTATTTTTAATAGGTGTAAGTTTAATTAATTTACATTCACTTGTAATAAAGTGTTTAAATAAATGTTCATATCCTAAAATTTGTTTTGAAGTACCATTTTCCAGCCACAGTCCCGATGTATATTCAGGTGCCTCTCTAACACTATCTAATGTTGTTAATAAAAATTGATTATCACTTACTAATAATCCAAACGGTATGACACTATCTCCCTCAATTGAATGAATTTTTACTGAAATTTTCAGTAATTTTTTAATTTCTTCTTTCAAAAGCTCATTATATTTTAAAGCAATTACGAGTTCAATCTCAGAGGAGAATTTTTTGTTCCAAAGCTCTTTTAACACCCAATCATATCCTCCTAATTCTTCCATAAGTAAATCGGGTGTGATAATAAAAAAAATCCTTTCATTAGCCGAACTTATTAATTCCTTAACTTTTTTCCGGATTTTTGAACGAGAATTAATTGACCAAACTCTTGGTTCTGATTCTTCTTTATTGATTTCCAAATCACCAATTATTTTCTCTAATATTAAAGTTTCCTTTATTTTGTCTTTATATTCCTCGCGGATTGCCTTAAAGATTCTTTCTATCGGAATTACTTGGTAATTTGCTCCTCTTTTAATTGGTTCTTTTTGAATAAATCCTTTTTCTATTAATCTGTTTAATGAATCATACACTCTTGCTCGATCAACACCTGAATATTTAGCTATATCGGCAGGACTTAAGATCCTGAACTTACACAATGTAAGTAAGACTTTAGAATCATTTTTAGTAAATCCTAAAGATTGGAGTGCTTTCTCAATTTCAGATTCATTCAATTTTTTTGGTTTTGACATTACCAATTAGAACGAAAAATCAAAACTATTTATTTTTTGTTAATCCTCTAATTCAACATTTAGTATTTTAATTTTTATATTTGAAAAAATCATGAAAATGTAATGTTTTAACGGTCGAAAATTTCAAATAATTTATAATTCTTTATATATAGTTTATGCTGTAAGAAATGATTAAAAAAATTGATCTAATCAAATTTATCATGGAAAACCTTATTGATATTTTAAATAAAAGTACAGATTAAGAAATGTTAGAATTCAAGACTTTATGAGGTTTAATTTATATTTTTTCTAACTCTCAATTCATTAAAATTTTGCATAATTTAATTAGTGATTAATAAATTATTAGCTGGATCAATTGGATTACTAATAATAGTAAAAATTCAAAAAATAGAGAAACTATGGCTTTATTTAATGAAAATAAAAAATCGTTTTTAGTCGGAAAAATCAATATCAAATTAACTAAACAATCTTATTTTCGATTGTATATGATCTCTTATTGCTCTTTCATACCAATATTGATTCCAATCATAACATTTATATAATAGAAATGTGTAGTTATACTTAATCATCATTTAAAAAATAAACCAAAATAAATAAAAAGTGGAGGAATAATCATGGCTAAAAAGAAAGCTCCAGCAAAAAAGAAAGCTGAAGGATATATTGCAAAGGCACCAATTAGAAGATTAATGAAAAAAGAGGGTGCTGATTTAGTTGCAGCCGAAGCTCTTGATAAATTAATTGACTTTTTAGAGAAATCGGCAGCAAACGCCACGAAGGATGCGATTAAGATTTGTAAAACTGACAAGCGTAAAAGAGTAACTGCTGCAGATATTCGAAACGCAACAAGATAAATCCTTTAGGTTTTTATCATAATTAAAGAATTTTTTTTTTACTTTTATTTTACGGAATTTTAATAGTTTTTAAAGAATTCTTCAGTTAGATATTTATT
>Ga0209427_10006145_pt1 | contig 13736 bp, 12 predicted proteins | sample DeeMarSWOR136_30_FD_187465 | JGI IMG/M metagenome (GOLD analysis project Ga0209427, IMG submission 187465) | Marine sediment microbial communities from White Oak River estuary, North Carolina - WOR-1-36_30 (SPAdes) (version 2) | ecosystem: Environmental > Aquatic > Marine > Intertidal zone >... | reverse complement strand
AGGTCACGGGTGGCGTGGTCCGGGTCCCCGCCGCAGAGCCGCTTCGATTCGGCGCCAGTCAGATTCTTGATACCCTGGTCCGTTTTGAAATGGTACTGCACCCAGAAGTACTCATCCTTATCATTGTACCATTTGAAGGTGTGGCTGCTATAGCCGTTCATGTGCCGATAGGTCGCCGGTGTTCCCCTGTCGGAGAAAAGAATCGTAACTTGATGAATGGATTCGGGTGTCAGCGAAAGAAAGTCCCAGAACATGTCCGGGTCAGGCAGGTTCGTTGCAGGGTGCCGTTTCTGCGTGTGGATGAAGTCGGCGAACTTCAGTGGGTCGCGGATGAAAAATACCGGTGTGTTGTTGCCCACGAAGTCATAATTTCCTTCTTCCGTGTAGAATTTGACTGCAAAGCCGCGTGGGTCTCGCGCAGCATCGGCAGAGCCCCTTTCGCCGCCAACGGTGGAGAAACGAGCGAAAACCTCGGTGCGCTTGCCTACCTTTGAGAGAAATTTGGCTTTAGTGTACTTAGTCACGTCGGCGGTAACCTCAAAGTATCCATGTGCTCCCGCTCCTTTTGCATGGACGACCCGTTCGGGAATCCGCTCACGGTCGAAGTGGCCTAACTTCTCCAGCAGGTGAACATCCTGCATTAGTACGGGTCCGCGCTGGCCGGCGGTCAGGCTGTTCTGGTCGTCAGGGACAGGGATTCCAAAAGCTGTAGTTAATCTCTTCTTACTTCTTTGATTTTTTTCCTTTTTCATTGCTAACCCCCTTTCTTTTGTAACTGACACTTTCCATTTACACGATTAAAAAGCATACTTTTCTCCCTACGATAATTTTGACATTGATACCAAAATCTGCATAGATTGTTAAGATTCTCCTTTTCTTTGGCAGCCTTACCCTCTCCAGGGACGCTGCCTATTTATTTTTGATATTATATTTTTTGCAATAATTGCGTCCTCTCTGGCCTGAAAGTCAAACATTCCGACACAAATAAAATCGGCACCATTTTCAAAGGCATACTTAAAGCCGGATTCGGGGTGAATTGCTCCTGCGGCCAGAACCTTAAAAGCTATCCAGGGTTTGTCAACGTTTTTCATGAATTCTATGGTTTGTTCCGGAGTAAGGGACCAAATATTATCGTGGTCATCCGGGCCGAAACTATCTACACTCCATTTTACCCGTTTTTCCTTTGGGGTAGCGGACCAGTAATTGCCGTGATGCAAAGTCTTCATATAAAAATCGACGTCTATGGAAGCTTTCTCGCAGGAAACAGGCACTTCTATTGAATGCCCGCCGATGCCTGCTATTATCCCATTTTCTTTAATAAATGAGACACATTCTCCAAGAAGGTCAACACGACCATTTTTGACGAAGCTGTCACCGACGCCGCCCTGTACATAAGCTCCAACGGCACCATTATCAATGGCTGCCTTTATATTGGTTGTCAGGTCATCTGCCTTTGGGTGAACCTGTGCAATCCACTGGATGCGGCCGCCCCTTTCCTTCCAGTATTTATTCAGGTATCGCGACGTCCCTGTTATGATTGTATTTATGCCTATTTCCTCACATATCTGAAGGGTCTCCATAATTTTTTCTTCTGTACTGTATGCCATGAATAACTCACGGAGATACTTCAAATCCCTACTATGCGCCCAGCCGCTGAACTGATTGCCACCGCAGATTAATCGGCTAATCTTAACATTACCAATTTTGCCCATCGGCATTGCTTTGCGGCGGGGCTGCGAGACTTCTTTTCTGTTGCCTGTTGCGGTTTGTGCTGCTGCCCCTTTGTCGCCAAAACTCAAACCCAACGTTGCCCCGGCCGAGGTAACTACTGATTTCTTGATGAAACTGCGGCGATTTAGATTTTCGAACATATTCTACTCTTTTATTACTTTTGAAGCATTTCTGCTGCTTCTTCGACACTTGCACCTTTGTGTACCATTTTACTTAGAGCTTTAACAATTGTGTCCGGTTTTTCGTGCTGGAAAGCGTTTCGGCCAATCGACAGACCCGCAGCGCCGGCTTTAAGAGCACCATCGACCATTTTGAATATGTCTTCGTCGCTGTCCATTTTCGGCCCGCCTGCAATAACCACAGGTACCGGACAACCCTGAACGACTTCGGTGAAACTGTCGACGCTTCCGGTGTAGGGCACCTTAACAATATCAGCGCCCAATTCAGCTCCGACTCTGGCGGCGTGCTTGACATTATTGACGTCATATTCGTCTTTGATTTTCGGTCCGCGCGTGTACATCATAGCCACAAGCGGTATCTGCCACTGCAGGCACCGCTCGCTTATAAAGCCTAACTGTCCGAGCATCTCTTTGTCTGTTTCTGCGCCGAGGTTTATATGGACGGAAACGGCATCGGCACCAAGCCTGATTGCTTCTTCGACGGTACAAACCAACTCTTTAGCGTTTGGGTCAGGACTCATCGACGTTCCTGCCGAGAGGTGAATAATCAGTCCCACGTCTTTGCCGGCGCCTCTATGGCCTGCGCGGACCATTCCTTTATGCATGAGGATGGCGTTGGCTCCGCCTGCGACAACTTTACTGACCGCCTCCCGCATATCCGCCAGCCCTTCAATGGGCCCAACGGTAACGCCGTGGTCCATCGGAATAATTACCGTCCTGCGGGAATTGCGGTCGATTATTCTTTCGAGTCTTATCATTTTGCCTATCATTGTCAAACCTCCAATATTGCGTCATTGCGGGCCCTTCGCATTGCTCAGGATAAACTCCGCGAAGCAATCTCGCGTTTTGCTGCCCGTTCCACGTCACAAGTTTATTTGTAAAATCTACCTGAATCAGCCCAAAACGCAAGAAAAAAACGTATATTTAGTTCATTGTTCTTGTTTTGTAGTTCATAGCTGCGGACAAGCGCTGATTTTCAAAGCCTGCCATTGTAATATCGTTCTCGGTAAGCTATTATATAACCAGGTTATTCGTTATATGTTGCAAGATACGAGATGCGAGCCACGAGTTACGAGATACGATAAAAATGACATATTTAGCCGTTCCCATAGCAGCGCAGAATTTAGACCAGGCAAGGCAGCAAATCAGAGCCGCACAAGCCAGCGGTGCTGAGATGCTCGAATTGCGAACCGATTACTTTGAAAACCTTAACGTAGATTTGGTAAAAAAGTTGATTGTCGAGGCCAGAAGCGCCGCCAAGCCATCGTTGCCGGTAATCGTAACCTGTCGTGACAAGAAGCAGGGCGGTGTGATAGATTACCCGCAGCAATTGCGAATCGAGGTGCTTACCGCTGCCTTAAAAGCCGGTGCAGAGTTTATCGATTGTGAGTACGACAATTTTCTCTCTGCCGAAGTACAGGAAAAGATAAAAGTGGCTTTAGCGGAGGGTTCGAAAACGCGATTGATTCTGTCCGCCCACAATTTCGATTCACGATTTGAGGATATAGATGGGCTTTATGAGGATATTCTGACGGTATATCCGGCTGCGATTATCAAACTTGTCTATATTGCAAAGCACATCAACGATTGTTTTGAGGCGTTCGATTTATTGGCAAACAGAAGCGGTGATTTGATAGTCTTCTGTATGGGCGCCGCCGGCATTATCAGCAGAATCATCGGAAAGAAGCTAAACAGCTTTGTTACGTTTGCGAGTATAGATGACAAAAGCGCAACTGCGCCGGGTCAATTGACTATCGAGCAATTGAAAAAATTGTACCGCTATGATTATATAAATGCCGATACCGAACTATTCGGCGTGATTGCCGACCCGGTCGGCCATTCGCTAAGTCCTGCTATTCATAATGCCTGTTTTGCTGATAAGGGTATGAATAAATTATATTCGCCGCTGCTGGTAGAAGGGGGCCAGGCGGGATTTGATAAATTCTTAAACAACATCCTTTCGAGAGAGTGGCTGAACTTCAAAGGTTTTAGCGTAACAATTCCGCACAAGCAAAATGCCCTCAACTACGTCAGGACAAATCAGGGCTTTGTCGAACCGTTGGCTGAAAAAATTGGAGCAGTTAATACTCTTCTCATCGAGGCAGACGGCAAACTTAGCGCTTACAATACCGATTATACTGCCGCGTTGGATGCAATTACTTCAACATTGAATATTACAAGAGCCGATCTGAAAGACTTGGCCGTCGCTGTTATCGGTGCAGGGGGGGTGGCCAGAGCCATAGTAGCCGGCCTTACCGACACAGGCGCTAAAGTTAAGATTTATAATCGTACCTTCAAAAAAGCCGAGAAACTTGCCGCCGACTTTGGCTGTGAGTTCGCTGGCTTGGATGATTTACGGACCTTGGATGCAAAATTACTCATAAACTGCACGAGTGTCGGGATGTATCCGAACATTGATGCAACTCCTTTGCCGCAGGAATGTTCGAAAAAAGATATGGCGGTCTTTGATACTGTTTATAACCCCGCAGAGACTTTACTGCTAAAGCAGGCAAAAGAGACGAAAGCAAAAACAATCGATGGTTTATTGATGTTCATCAACCAGGCCCGCTCGCAATTTAAACTCTTCACCGGCCAAAACGCCAACACCGAACTTATGCGAAAAGTCATTTCCAGTTGCCTCTCTTGCAAGTAATTTGTATAATTTCGTTTACGGTTTAATTGTTGCTCTGCGGCGACGATTATTGTTATATTAAAAAGCGGCAGAAAACACAAGGGATTTATATATGGACGTTCAGAAACAGATTGATTTCTGGAGAGCCGGTGCAGAAGAGGACTTTGCGGCTGCAGAGTCGTTGCTGGAAAAAGGTCATTTGCGACATTGTCTTTTCTTTGCGCACCTTGCTATTGAAAAGATGCTCAAAGCGCATGTAACCCGGCAAACGAAAGATGTTCCGCCACGCATTCACAATCTTGTTCGTCTTACCGAGATAGCTGGTTTAAAGCTTGAATTGGAACAGGAAAACTTTCTACGCGTGTTTGGTGTCTACCAGTTGGAAGGCCGTTACCCTGATTCCGAACAAATTTCGCTTGATTTGGATACCGCCCAGGAGGAAATTTCAAAAGCCAGGGGAATGTTAAAATGGTTGAAAACACAGTTGTAGAAGCGGTACAGAAATATCTCGCCTCGCTGCCACGTGTGGGTATTCATGCCCGCAAGGCTGTCCTGTTCGGTTCTTTTGCACGTGGCCAAGCTGATGAATATAGCGATATAGACTTAATTGTGATTGCGCCGGAATTCGACGGTTCGCGAGAAGTCTCACTGGTTAAAGGGCTTTGGCGAGCAACTGCCGGTGATAACCGCATCGAGCCTATTCCCTGTGGCGAACAGGAGTGGGAAACCGACCAGAGCCGGCCGATTCTCGAAATTGCCAGGCGTGAAGGTGTTATTATAGCTGCATGAAAGATGTTGAAGATACGAGAGATTTTTCATAATGGTTGGGATGGATAAAATTGAGGAGTTTGGGCGGTTAGTCGGGCAAGAGTTTAGCACCGAACGGGTGATACTGTTTGGCTCTTATGCGCGAGGAGAGATTACGGAAGATTCGGATGTGGACCTGCTAATAATCGTCCCTTTTAAGGGGAGGAGCGTTGACAAATCGGTGGAAATTCGGATGAAGCTGCGGCCTCAGTTTCCCGTTGACCTGCTCGTGCGCACTCCCGAAAAGGTACGCCAGCGTTTAGAGATGGACGATGATTTTATGCGAGAGATTCTTGAAGAAGGAAAGGTATTATATGAAGCCGATAGCCGCTGAGTGGGTAGCCAAAGCAGAAGGGGATTTTGCAATGATGGAACGTGAATGCCGGGTAAAGGAGGACCCTAACTATGACGGCATCTGCTTTCACGCTCAACAGTGTGCTGAGAAATATCTCAAGGCCCGACTTTGTGAAGGGGATATTTCTTTTAGCAAAATCCATGACCTGGTAGCCTTACTTGAGCAGGCCCTTGAAGTGGAACCAGAATGGGAAGCCTTCCGTGAAGACCTTGCTTACCTTTCGGATTTTTCGGTGATGTTCCGCTATCCTGGCGAATCCGCCGACAGAGAATCGGCTCTCGATGCTCAAAGTCGCTGCCAGCTATTTCGTAATGCAGCGCGCAATGCACTGGGTCTGGAAACGTAAACTTGTTGAGGGCAAGTTCAATGGCTAAGAGTAAAAGTAAATCTGAAAAAGTAGTATTGGCATATAGCGGTGGGCTTGATACCAGCGTAATTTTGCCGTGGCTAAAGGAGACCTACGGCTATGAGGTAATAGCCTTTGCAGCCGACCTCGGTCAGGGCGAAGAGCTTAAAGGCATAAAGCAAAAAGCTCTTAATTCCGGTGCAGTCAAGTGTATAGTCAAGGACCTCAGAGCCGAGTTTGTCGAAGATTACCTCTGGCCGCTGCTCAAATCAGGCGCCGTCTATGAAAAGGGATATTTGCTCGGCACGAGCATTGCCCGGCCCTTAATCGCGAAGCATCAGGTCGAAGTCGCCCACGCCGAAGGTGCAACCGCGGTGGCCCACGGCGCAACCGGCAAGGGCAACGACCAGGTGCGATTCGAATTGACCTATATGGCACTGGATCCGTCACTGAAAATTATCGCTCCCTGGAAAGACCCGAAATTTGCATTAACTTCTCGTGAGGCAGCCGTTGATTACGCCAAGAAGCACAAGATTCGCATCGAGCAGACAAAGAAGAAAATCTATTCTCGCGACCGGAACCTCTGGCACATCAGCCACGAAGGTGCCGACCTTGAGGACCCCGCTAATGAGCCGAAAGACGATTTGTTTGTGATATCGCAGCCGGTATCAAAGGCACCAGATAAAGCGGATTACGTGACAATAGGTTTCCACAAAGGGCTGCCGATAAAGCTCGACGGCAAGTTGATAACCGGCGTAAAGTTGATTGAGCAATTAAACCAGCTCGGCGGCAAACACGGCATCGGGCAACTGGACCTGGTCGAAAATCGATTGGTGGGTATGAAGTCGCGGGGCGTGTACGAGACACCGGGCGGCACAATACTGAGAGCTGCTCACAGTCGCCTGGAGACACTGACGCTTGACAGGGAAACTATGCATTACAAACAGCAAGTCGCCCTGAAATACGCTGAGCTGGTCTATTACGGCCTGTGGTTTTCACAATTGCGAGAGGCGCTTGATGCGTTTGTCAATGTTACCCAGCGCAATGTTACCGGCGAAGTCAAAATGAAGCTATTCAAGGGACACTGCACACCTGCCGGTGCAAAAAGCCCGAACAGTTTATACCGGACCGATTTGGCAAGCTTTAAGATGGGTGCCGAATATGACCCGACTGATGCAGCCGGCTTTATACGTTTGTTCGGCTTACCCGTGAAAGTCGCCGCTACAGTCAACAAGAAAACAAAAAGTACAAAGCATAAGCCGAAAAGTTGTAATTGAGAGGCTAAAACTTTTGAATATTTCGCTGCGGTTTTGAGTTTTTCGTTTTAAGTTTTCAGTTGCAAGGAGGCATTGTGGCAGTACCGGATTGGATTTGGTTTTTCTTTATCTTTGCGTTTGGTTGCTGTATAGGCAGCTTCCTGAACGTCGTCATCTATCGCTTACCTCGCGACAAGTCTTTAATAAGTCCGCCTTCTGCTTGTACTGCGTGTGGTAAACACATTCGTTTTTATGACAATATACCACTAATTTCGTGGCTGCTTTTGGGCCGAAAGTGTCGGTATTGCAAAGCCCCGGTCTCGCCGCGATATTTTGTTATTGAGCTTCTAACCGGCCTGCTTTTCCTCGGGCTTTTCATTTTGTATTTCCGTACCGATTTGCGCACCGGTATGCCGTCGTTTCTGCAGGGTGGCTGGTTTATTTATCTTCTTCACATTATTTTGTTAGCCGCCTTTATTGCCGCCTCAGCAATTGATTTGGAAATGTGGGTCATCCCACTTTCTATCTGCTGGTTCGTTACCGCAGCAGGGCTGCTCGGCTCAGCCCTCGGTGGTTATATAATTGACCCTGCTGTAATTCGCCGCTATGCACTTTTGCCCGGCGCCTCGGCTGGAACCGCCTCCTTAGCCGCAGGGGCCGCAATAGGACTGGCCATTTCCTGGGTATTTCTGGCAACTGGTTTAATTAAAAGAAGTTATGAATCCGACGATTCTCAAAACTCAACCGAACAGCCTGAAGAACTAACAGAGCAGCAGTTTAATCATCGCCTGGAGGCCTGCAGAGAAATCATATTTTTGCTTCCGATTATCATTTGCTCAGCGGCCGCTTACTGGATTAGCAGAAAAAGTTCTGTCATACAGTCTTTTGATTTTTCACAACATCCTGTCATTGCAGGACTTCTGGGCAGTCTGTGGGGCTATTTTGTGGGCTGTGGCATTGTCTGGGCCACCCGCATCTTTGGCACTCTGGCCTTTGGGAAAGAGGCAATGGGTCTCGGCGATGTGCATTTAATGGGCGCCGCCGGGGCGGTAATAGGCCCGATTTTAACGGTCGTGGCGTTTTTTATTGCACCATTTTTCGGCCTGGCCTGGGCCGGCTCACAGATGTTTTTTAAAAAAACTCGACAAATTCCTTACGGTCCCTTCTTGTCTTTGGGCATATTTGCTGTTATGATTTTACATAATCGGATTTATTCATTGATTGTTGACTATTTACTGTTTAGTATTTATGATTGATTCCGGATTCTGAGTTTTTTCAATAGTTGATTTTCAATTGTCTGAGAAAGGAGATGTCAAATGCAGGATGCTATTCAAAACTTAAAATTCAAATGTCTTTTGCTGTTTGGTCTTGTATCGATTTTTTTGCTTCCCGGCTGTACCAACTGGAAGAAGAAATATGATGCCCTGAATGTGGAGCATCAGAATCTACAGGGCCTGTTCGAGTTCGAAAGGTCGGAAAAGGGCCGACTCGCTGAGCGGATTTCGCAGGACCAGCAAACAATCCAGGAGCTCCAGAAACAGATAGCCGAACGTCAAAGTGCAGCAAAAGCCACCGGTTTCGAGGGATACGAAGTCGAATTTGATCCTTCTGCCGGAACGATTACGGTAACACTTCCCAATGCAATACTCTTTGATTCGGGCCAAGCTTCGCTCAAGAAGGCAACCAGCACTGAGCTTAACCATATTCTGTCTGTATTACAACAGAAGTATTCTAACAAAAAGATAGATGTTGTCGGACATACCGATACAGACCCTATCAAAAAATCAAAATGGAAGGACAATCTTGAACTCTCGGCTCAACGTGCTCTCACCGTGGTCAGATACCTTATCGAACGCGGCGTTGATGAAAAAAGGATTCGGGCAGTAGGCTGTGGTGCGGCCTTACCAATCGCCTCAAATGCAACTGCCAGCGGCAAAGCGAGAAACCGCAGAGTTGAAATCGTTGTTTATTTGAGGGGGACTGGCTGAACGCAATAAGGAGCATTTAGGGACCCCGCAAAATGGGAACCCTTGTAAAAGTTGCGGTTTTTATCGTGCCGTCTTCGCTGAGGGAAAGAGTGATAGCTCCGTCCCTAACTGTGTAAAACGAATTTGCCTTGTTTTTTTCCTTTCTTGCTTGTTGGCTTTCGTATTGCATTCGACCGCAACTGCATATCAAAATATCCGCCTCAAGGCTTTCGAGGAATCCGGCCTCCAGTGTTTTGGCTGAGCCGTGATGTGGAACAATAACAACGTCGGCCTTTAGACCTGGATACATTCGCAGAAGTTCTCTCTGCGCGAAATTTTCGATGTCAGAGCATAAAAGTATTTTGGTACCGGCAAATTCTATCAATAAAACCAGCGATTTATCATTATCGCTCACTGTCTCATCCTCATATATCTTTTCACTTGGCCAGAGAAATTTTATTTTTGCTCTGCTGCCTACGTTCAAATCTTTCTCTAAGGATTGTATTTTAAACCCCTTTTCGTTTAAGCAGTCATTGAGGAATTTTGCCGTGCCCCACTCGTCTGCCTCGTCGAAAAAAGCGGCATTGGCAAAAACGTCTTCAACTTTGCAGTGCTCGACAATCTCAGGTATGCCATTGATATGGTCTATATCATTATGGCTTATGATGATTTGGTCGATTTTATTTATTCCGCTGTAGTCCAAAAAGGGCGCAACGGTCCGTCTGCCAATGTCGCTGTGGTGCAGCGAGCCCGCATCAAACAAAATATTGGCTTTGCCCGGAAGCTGGGCCAGTATTGCCTGGCCATGGCCGACATCAAGGCACGTAATTACCAAATCCTCACGATACGTCCTTTGCCATTTTGTAACGCCTAAGAAAACAATTATTGCCAGAGCCATCACGGTACATATAGCTTTCTTTAGTAAGGGACGTCGGAAATAAACAAAAGCAGCAAAAAAAATAAGGCAGTAATATAAAATTATTAGTGCAGGTGAGACGTGACCAATAAGTATTTGTGAAATATCCAGATGAGCGATAAGCCGTACCAACAAAATCAGCAAATCGGCCAATCCTGTTACGATTATACCGAGGAAAGCCGCTGCAGTTGGAAGTAGTAATGACAGGATTATTTTTAAAAACCCAATAGTCAAAATCAAAGCCACAAATGGAAAAGCAATCACCGTCCATATACTTGTAAGAGGATTAATCGTGTAAAAGTGATACAGCAAAATGCCGGCACCACCCAGCCATGCTGTAAGTCCCGTGGAAAATAATTCTAATAAATATGGCCCCGGCCTCGAGATTATGCGAAAAAACGGCCTTGTTATTGGGGTCTTCTTAACCCACGGCAGACCCGTTATTTTTTCATATAGAAAGAGGTGGATTTGCCTGCAAAAAAGTATAAGTCCAAGCACCGATGCAAATGACAATTGCCAGCCGGCCTCGAACAAATTCGTTGGTCTTATGAGTAAGAGTATTATTGCTGCTAATGATAGTGTGTTGAGAGGATTGGAGCGCCGGCGAAAGAAAAATGATACGCAGAAAACAACAGCGATAATAGCCGCTCTTACCGTAGGTGCTCTTGGCGGGACAATCAACAAAAAGATACATATCGCTATTATGCAAATAACCGCTCGTGTCGGCTTCATTAATCCTGCTGTTTTGCATAACCACCAGATAATCCCCACTAAAATGCCGAGGTGCATTCCGGAAAGACTGATAAAGTGCAGTAGACCCGTTCTACGAAAGGCCATATAAGTCTCACTGTCGATATTTCCTCTATAGCCCAATAGCAGTGCCTGCAACAAACCTTCGCTCTGGTTTTCTGGAAACGGGCCACCCAACAATGCTTGCATAGCTTTGTTTCTCAATTCGTTTTTGATTTTCGTGAAGCTGCTTGATGTTCTATCTTTCAGCAACTCAATGCCCTCTCGTGATTGTACGGATGCTGCTATAAAAACATTTTTCCGCGCCAGATACCTCGCTGTATTAAATTGGCCTGGATTAGTGGGCTCTTTGAATCTATCCAGCCAGCAGTATGCCTGTATGTAATCGCCCGCTTTCAAGTCCAGCACTGGCCCGTCAACCTGCACTCGTACTGTTCCGCTTGCCTCTGCCCAGCCGTCAACTGCTTTTATCTTCTCCATCTTCAGGTAGAAGCTACTCGGAGGGTCGTTGAACTTAAACTTCACAAATTGCCAATCCCGTTCTTCATTAATATACGGGTCAGTAACAATTAGCCCGCGAATCGTCGCCAGTTCCGGCTCATTGGTAATAAAATTGCGGATATCATCTGGCTTCGGCTGATAATAGCTTGTCAGCCGAATCGCACCAAGACAGGCAAAGCAGGCCAGAGCCAGGTATGCTGTGGCGTATTGGTAATTGGTTGTTATTGATTGGTAATTAGTAGACGGATATTGTTGTATGATAAACAAAAAAACGGTTGCTACTGTCAGCGAAGCAAGCAGTATTAACCAGATTGAGACTGATAAGCCGAGTGTGCTTTGGAGCAGAATGCCTGCTATCAGACCTGCCGCGACAAAAACCAGTGGACAGGTACTTATGATTTGCTTGTGAAGATTTGCAAGGCCCCCGGCTAATTGCTTATCAATCAAAGCCAATTTTCGCTGTATTTCGTCCATTGCAAAACAGACTACAGACTCAAGACCCAGGACTCAAGACTAATTTCAAGCACAAATTATAATGAATTATTTTTGCATAAATATGCCACGGATTTCCCGGGAGGAACGAAGCTATAGCAGAGATAGGAGATACGGTGAAAATGCAGGGACATCACACGAATTCTGGGAAACTTTAGCGAGAGACGAAAATAATAGACTTCTACTATAAACCGGGATTAAAGTTTTCTTACCAATCCAACCACAACGGCTTCGATTCGGCAGTTGTCCGAATAAATTGGGTTGTAATCAGCATTTGCCGGCTGTAATCGAACTTGCGTTTTTTCCTTGTGGAATCTTTTTAGCGTTGCGTTTTCGTTATCGACGATGGCAATAACCAGTTGGCCATTGTTAGCCAAGGGAGTGCGTCGGCAAATTACAAAATCGCCATCACGAATATCGTCGTCAACCATACTGTTACCTGTTACCTCAAGGGCGAATGTGTCATCGGCCGCTGCGAAATGGGAACTAAGGGACAAAAGCTCAGGGTTTTCAATGGCCTCTATGGGTAAGCCGGCTGCCACTTTACCCACGAGCGGTATGCCATTTGGCGGCTGGGGATAGGAGTCTGAACCGTGGTTGGCCAAGCAGTTAAGCAGTTCTTGCGCTTTTGAAGTTGGTTTCAAAGAGCGAGCCCTGCCCGGGGAAGCTGAGAGAAGACCTTTTTTTCGCAGCTCGGCGATATGCTCGAATACGGTGCTTCGGCTTATGCCCAGCTCGCTCGCTAATTCGCCAATCGTCGGCGAATAGCAGCGGCTCACCTGAAATGAGCAAATCGCTTTTAATAACTGTAGTTGACGCGGGGTAAGCTGATTTGTTGCTTTTGCTTTCAACGGCATATTCTGAATTCTCCTTTGAAGCCGTGTTAAGTCTTGAGCCAAGCAGTGCTGTTGTTATTTCGCTTAATGAAGTTAGCAGTTTGGTCAGGCGATTTGTTGAGGACAGTGGTGACTGTTGGTATTCAGATGGCCAAACAGAGACAAAGTCGCCTCCCGGTCCGAATTTGCATACAGGCTCAATTTGGTTCTTTAAACGGCTGTCCATTTTGTTCTCCAATCCGTGCATCTCGACAATCGTTCGGCTTATAGAGTTTTGACTATATAGCAGCAAATACTTCTATCGGTAATGTGTGGTTAAAAACCCTAACAAAAACCGAACAAAAATCGTGGAATTGAAATTTTTTTTCAATCCTTAAATTTCTTGATTGAGACCGGCGATAATATAGGACGATTAAAGGCGTTCGGAGAGTTGCTTGCTAAAAAACGGTCGAGAACTCGTCAGAGAAACATAAAAATCCAGGTCCAGTCCTATAATGCAGCTCTTCAGAAGGAATGTTCATCTTCTCGTAAAGGCCTCGCCCAATGAATCGATTATATCGGTAGCTATCAGACTAATCTGGCCGATTTTTTCTGCAGCGATGTCACCGGCTAAGCCGTGAATGTAAACGCCGAGAACAGCGGCATCAAAGTTGCTCAGGCCCTGGCCCATAAGTGCGGTTATAACGCCCGTTAAAACATCGCCTGAGCCGGCTGTGGCCATACCGGGATTGCCGGTCTTATTGATATAAACTTTTTCGCCGTCGGTAACGACTGTGCCCGCTCCTTTCAAGGCCACGATGGATTTAGTGCGCTGTGCTAATTGTGCTGCCTGCTGTTGGCGCTCGGAGGGCAGTTGTTCTCTGAACAGACCCGACCATAATCTTTTCATTTCGCCGGGATGAGGTGTCAAAATCAGCTTGGCTTTTAGTTTGGCAGGCCATTCTTTCATCCTGGTGAGGTTCTTCAGG
>Ga0209427_10006144_pt1 | contig 13737 bp, 9 predicted proteins | sample DeeMarSWOR136_30_FD_187465 | JGI IMG/M metagenome (GOLD analysis project Ga0209427, IMG submission 187465) | Marine sediment microbial communities from White Oak River estuary, North Carolina - WOR-1-36_30 (SPAdes) (version 2) | ecosystem: Environmental > Aquatic > Marine > Intertidal zone >... | reverse complement strand
CTCTCACCCCCTCTCCTTTTCCAGACGAACGCCGGTTAAGGGAGGATCTTCGTTAGCTTTTGGATTTTTTTGCTCTCACCTCCTTGTATGTTTAAATGGAGAAATATCTCTCATCTTCATCATCGAGTCTATATAAAAAAAAGAGATTCAAATGTCAACAAAAAAATTATATTTTTTTTGCTTTTTTTATTTGCAGCCTAAAAAGTTTGGCAGGGTAACCTTTTGATGGTGTTTTTGGCCCAAATTCTACATCCGCAGGAAATATTTGGGTCATTCTTAAATAGGTTGCAAAAATGAAGAAGCTATTGAGAGGTAAGGAGATATCAAAGAGTATTCTTTTCACTTAGAACTCAAAGAAGTTTGATATTTCTCAAGTGATTTCTGATAAGCTAAAATGACCTAACTCTTTATATCTGAGGCCTTTTGTTTTTTGAAGAATAGAAGAGACAATGAACAACATGATTTTTAAATCCCCGACTTGCAACTTAAACACGAAACAACCAAAGAATCTTTGGGTGATTTTGTGTTGGCGATGTTCATTATATGAAGAGGGAAGAAGCTGAGGTCCTGTATGGCAAGAGGGATTTCCCAATAAATCGCCCTGAGCAGGGGAAGTTGGTAGCCGAAGGCTTTCCGCCAAAGGCGCCCCCCTGTCAATCCTTGGCGGACAGGGATCTGCCCCTGGCAGACACCCTGCGGGTGCAGGGACGAAAGAATGGGGAAACTCCTCGGAAAGCTCAAGCTACAAAATCGCAAAAAGAACAAAAGGTGCGAAAATTCCTCTTTAAAAACTAAAAAAGATTATGGGGCAGCCATCATGGCTGCCCCATAATCTTTACCAAGCCTTATCTCTCTAATTCAGGAGATCAGACTTTTGCCGTCTATCTTCTCAAGCTTTAACCTCCAAAGCCCTCGCAGTTTGGATTGGGACCACCTTTGAACAGGTAGTTGATCATACAGACGACGTCCGCAGAGTTTACAGTCCCATCACCATTGCAATCTGCTCGATTTAAGGGCCAGGAAGGTGGCGGGCCACCCTTGAACAGGTAGTTGATCAGATAAACGATGTCTGCCGAGTTTATGGTCCCATCCTCGTTGACATCTCCGCAGATCGGGCACTGGTCAAATACTCCGAGCTGGTTCAGATATGGTATCTTCACTTCTTGAGCGTAAACCATGTGGTCGATCAGGTCAGCCAAACCAGTGGGGATGAAAGCTTCAATCAGGATGAATTCAGCGGAGAAGTCATCGGTCCCTCCAGGAATATGAGCAGCGGTCATCACCACGGAGCGGTCCAGCGTATCGGTCTCCTCATCGTGTATGTTCACACCTGGGGTAGCTGCCAAGTCGTATAACTCCTGATCCTTCCAGCCCCAATTATCGTTGGGATAGAGGAAGCTGTCATTTCGCACCACCTGAACGCCCAAAGGTGTGACCACATTCCCGTCACGATCGGTGAATTTCAGTCCAACGTAGTACTCCTCGTATTCAGGGTGCTGCTCTTCCGGGGGCAGGGTATCATTCATCCAGCCGTGGAACCATACCATCTGGTGAGTGGGTTCATATCCAGCCGTGTTGTAACCATTGCCGCCATCATCAAAAGGAGCATCCACGTCTGCGAAGTAGCCGAACCAGATATCTTCGTATGCCATGGCTTCTGAACTTGGCCACCAATTAGGACGCAGACTCCGGGTTATCCTTATCTGCTTGATAATCTGCTCCTTCTTAATCTCGGGACATCCTCCTCCGAAAGGCCAATCATCCCACATAAAGATCTGCTTGTGAACATCAATCCACCACCATCTCTGATGGGTAGGAATGGGCAAGGGCCAGGCACAAATGAAGACATTCTTAGTCCAAATCACCTGGATAGCACACTCCGGCTGGTCGGGATCTTGACCGACAACATGGTGTAAGGTGTCTCTTGCTCCGGTCAAAACCTTGTCATAATCCTGCCTGCCAACCACGGTATCTCCCATCCAGGTGGTGGCCACAATCGGGCCAGCGCTGAAGATGGGCTGAATCTCCTCATCGTCCGGATCCAAAACTCTTTTATCCCATACTCTCTGCTCGCAGTTTGCGCAGAACCAAGCTATGAGCGTGCAGTTGTCCTTCCAGATGGTGGTTCTGATAGTATCGCGCGGACACTCCCAATAGTCATCGCTCTGCACCACATGCAGATTAATCGTGTCTCTGCCCACGTCATCCGTCCCTATGCAGTAGTCAACGAATACTTTCGCCGCTATGAAGCTGTCATCTCCGTCGGGGCAGTTTATTAACAGCGAAACCGTCACTTTCTCTTGAGGATTGAGAGTACCAGAGCAGTTAGTACAACAGACAACATACGGATTATCCGTTGTGACTGAATAACCTCCAGTTAGGGTGCCAAGGCCTTTAAGCCTCATGACGATTTCCCTGGTTTCTCCGGGCAGAACTTTAAGCGGGGGATTGCACCAACTGTCTGGGGGATAGGTGAGTTTAATGGATACCGCGCACGTCTCTGGATACGGCAACTCCTTTAGGTGTAGATACATCATGTCATTTTCTGTCCATTCTCCTTCATACTGCACTGCCGCCCCGGCGTCCCGATCGCATACGTACGAGATATGCAGGGTCGAATCCGCTACCACCATGGACGACCAGTGCTCGCTCAGACAGGGATATTCAGCATCCGGATCACAGTCGGGAGTTTTGGTATTGGTCAGATTATAGATAGGCCACCAGGATGCTCCACCATCGCCGGAAACACTACCATAAATATCGCCATTACCATATCCTTCGACTGAACTGTCACCCGGATCGAACTGGGTCCAGGTGCAGAAAAGATAAGAAGGCTCGTCAGGGTGATAGATCGTATCCATTGCGGAGATGCTCGGTTTACATACGCTTCTGTTCCAATCACCTGGCTTAATGTCAGGCCACAGCCACCAAGGATACACCTCCATCTTTCCTAAGAATTCGAAGCCTTCGGGGTAACCAGATGCCACTACAGTCGCGTTATTGATCCCTGGGGCATCGGTATTAACCCAGTGCATGAGTCTGGCATAAAAGCTGGGAGGATTACCCGTGCTTGGGTCGTAAGAGCAAGAATTCCATACGATGTGTAAGTTATCCTCGTAGTCATAGCAAGCCGCCACGTCCGTGTAGGCACGCTCCGGATAATCAGCTGGATACTGGGTGACATTTAACAGCATTCCATTGGCTACTGTCGGAGGCCAGGTTCCATCATATTGAGGGAACCACTCGTAACCATTGCTGTCGCTTTCGGTGTAGAAAACGTCGTTGTTGATCGTATTATAAGGTCCGGATACCTTCTTGTTGGTGAAAACGATAGCCACCTTGGGGGAGGCAGGAGAGGAAACTGCAATCACGGATATGGTGTTGGGATAATCACCTGCCACGCAATCAGGGCAAAAAGATGCTTCAGCCTCGCCAAAATAGGCGGTGGGACAGAATGATCCACATCCATGCTCATCATTACCGCAATTAACGGTAACAGGAGTAACCACCCCCTGTTGTCCATTATCCGGTGTCTCACAGACCAATTGGGTTTCACCTGTCACGCGGCAGCGGATGTAACCTAAGTATTGATTACCACCTGCGCTCTTCCCTTCCGTCATCACGATGTGCATATAATCCGTGTCTCCCACAGGACATACACACATCTTGGGCCACATGCCCTGCTCGTCCCGTCCCGTGAAGTAGTCCGGAAGATCACAGCGGGCTTGGAAATAAGGCGTACAGATATCAATAGGGTCCCATATGTACCTCAAAGTGGTATACCAGATAGGAGCACCCGTCTCACAGGGAGCGGTATGGTGGTAAAGGACCAGCGCCCTGCCATCACGCATATGATCAACATTCGCATATCCTGCATTACACTCTGACCAATGATCGAAACACTCTGGAGCACAACACCAGATATCCCAGGGGTCCTTGCAGTTGTAACAGACCCACCTGGGACCAGGAGGATATTCGGCATCGCTCCGATGAAAAACCATATTTCTGTTACCTGCTGGATCTGCCGAAATCATCCGACCAATGGAACCTATCTGCTGTTCATCATACCAAGTTGTGCCCCATTGATCGTGCTGGAGAACTATAACCCCCGAATCAGGATTTATGTCCTCACAGTCAGGCTGGTAGTTTCTGTCACTGGGAATGACAGCTTTCTTGACTGGTCGTCCTTGTGCTGAGAATACATCGCCAAAATAAATGATCAGTACAAACAAAGCCAGTACCGAGATTACGAAGATTTTCGTTTTCATTTTTTTCTCCTCTGGCGTGAACCATACGGTTCACGCCTCTGGCACGCACCGTAGGGTGCATCCCGTGTCAAAATCAGTTAACGGTTTACAGTTATACCTCTCCCCCTATGCATATGCATCTTCGATCCTTCCCCTCTCTACAAATGCGGGCGCGTCATAATCCGGTTTCAAAAGATATTTGCACATCATATTGTAGCGGTCGGATTTATCCGACCATGTATATTCTGTGCGATGAATCGCACCGCTACATTGCGACACAGTCTCAAATGTGGAGAGGGGGACAAAAGGGGGTGAGGTCGATTTTCAAAAGGCTGGCGCCTTTCCGCCACAGGCAGATCTGCCTATGGCAGAAACTCCGCTCCTTTTGCTTCCCTTTGATGTCCTTCACCAAAGGAAAATAAGCGCGACACAAGTCCTCAAGATGCTTCGCATGTCGCTACTCCGATTTTTCCCATTTGTTCACATAGTGCCAAACCTCCGCAAAATGGTTGCTGGTTCACGGATTTTTGAGATAAAAAACCCACCAAAGGACAAGACATATCCTCACCCCCTTCCTTCAAAAATAGGATTTATTTTGGGTGAATGCTTCAATTTCTGACCCCTCGGTTCTGAAGGATCAAAGCAAGCTAACAGATATTAAGATAACTTTCTCTCAGAAGGGGGGATTCCTATCCAAAGTATATAATCCAAAATATCCCCTCTACTTAATATTAATATAATCTTTTTAGTGAAAATGTCAAGAAAAAAAGAGGGAAATTAGAAGAAGTTTTATTCCCAAATTCAATAGAGTGTAAGTTTTTAATAAAGAAAGACTTGCCTGATTTATTTAAACCAAAACTCTAATATTTCTTGGGGCTTTCTTCGCCCGAGAGCACTCTCAAGGCACCTAAACTCAAAGCTTCCATCTCATCTTCGCCTGGAAAGACCATTACATTAGCTATGAACTCTACCTTATCGGTGATGAGATTAACTAATCTCTTGGAATTAGCTATTCCGCCGGTAAGAACTATGGCATCCACATCTCCATCTAAAGTCGTTGCCATCGCCCCAATCTCTTTGGCGATCTGGTAGACCATGGCTTCGTAGACCAGTTTGGCTTTCTCGTCACCCTGATCGATTCTTCTCTCCACCTCCTCCACATTGTCTGTTCCCAGATGAGCCAAAAGCCCTCCCTTTTTGGTTAGACGGTCATACATTTCAGGATACGTGTATTCTCCAGAGAAACAGAGTTTAGCCAAGCCAGTAATCGGCAGCGCCCCGCATCTTTGTGGCGAAAATGGACCCATGTCATTGGCATTATTTACGTCTATCATCCTCCCCTTAAGATGCGAGCTGACGCTAATCCCTGATCCCAGGTGCACGATGATCAGATTCAGTTCCTCATACTTTTTCCCTAATCCGGAGGCAGCTTTTCTCGCAACCATCTTAATATTTAAAGCGTGTGAAAGGCTTTTTCTTGGCAGTTCAGGCAAACCAGAGATTCGAGCGACTTCAGGAAACTCGTCCACTGAGACCGGATCAACGATGAAAGCCGGGACGTTGGTATCTTTGGTGAGCTCATGAGCGATTAAAGCCCCCAAGTTTGCGGGATGATCTGCCTGAACATTACCTGATTTTATATCGGAGAGCATTTTCTGGTTGATACTATAAGTGCCGCTTTCCAAAGGTTTGAAAGGTCCTCCCCTCCCCACTACCGCAGAAAGATCGGCTACCTTAACATTATTTCGCTCCAGAAATTTCAGAATCAACCCTCTTCTGTAGTCGAGCTGATCTAGGGTGTGCTTGAATGTGGAGAGGTCATCGGGTGAATGCCTTATCACTTCGACCTTTATGGGGTTTGTATCCTGATATAAAGCAACCTTGGTGGAGGTGGCACCCGGGTTGATGCTTAAGATTTTATAAGCCACGGAAAATTTTTTATTTTAGATCGCCAAGCCATGAAGGCTTGGTTACGCTTATTTAGAAAACCCCAACACTTACTTTATGACTTAACTATTGCCCAATGCCTATCCCCTGGTCTATTCATGTCTCTGCTTGAGTTTTTTTACCTGGTTAATTCTTTCCTCTGCCAGCAGACTGGCCGCTTTATAAGTAGGGATGTTTTCCTTTTCGGACTTATCCAGGACTTTGGACAAAAGATCGTAGATTCCTTTGGCCTGCTGTATGGCTCTGTTACGGTGGTAACCTTTCAACTCATTCACCACACTGATCAGTCCACCCGCCCCGATGACGAAATCCGGAGCATATAGGATTTTCTTTGCGTGTAAAACATCTCCGTGCCTGTCATCTTCCAGTTGATTGTTGGCAGCTCCGGCTACTATCTTCACCTTCAACCTCTCAATCGTTTGATCATTTATTATTCCCCCCAAAGCGTTGGGAGAAAAAACGTCCGCTTCTACATCATATATTTCTTCTGACGAAATGATTTCGGCATTATATCTTTCTTTAGCTTCTTCGGTTTTTTTGGGGTCGGGATCAGCTACAAAGAGCTTGCATCTTTCCTTGAACAACATATCTGCCAGGTTGAACCCCACACTTCCCAATCCCTGAATAGCCACAGAAATACCTTCCAGCGATTTTTTGTCAAAGACTTTTTCCGCGCAGGCTAAAAGCCCACGCATCAGTCCAATTGCGGTGACAGGTCCTGGGTCTCCACCGCCACCCAAAGCTCGCGAAAGTCCGGTGACATATTTGGTTTCATATCGAACGATCTCCATATCCTCTACCGTGGTTCCCGCATCCTCGGCTGTGATATATCGACCATTCAGGCTTTCAACAAATCGACCGAACGATCTTAGGATCAATTCATTTTTGTCCTCACTGGGATCTCCGATTATCACTCCCTGTCCACCACCCAAATTGATACCCGCCGCCGCTGCCTTATAGGTCATGCTCTTGGATAGCAAAAGAACATCCTTTAACGCTCCCTCTTCGGATTTATAGGGAAACATTCGAACTCCCCCGATGGCGGGACCTAAGGTGGTGTCGTGGATGGCGATGATCGATCTTAGACGAGCAACCTTATCTGACCAGAAGGCTACCTGTTCGTGCTCCCCCTCTGCCAATGAACTGAATATTTCCATTACAGTTAGATTCCCAACAGATTAGACGGATTCAGCGGAATTTCTTTTTTGCTCCTTGCTGTACGTAGCAAAAAGTCTGGGAAACGTAGTTGCTCGATTTATGGAGCTTGATTTCGCCCAATGAATTGGGCAACTACAATCCCTTACCACAATAAAAACAAAACTCTCCACTCTAAACTCTTAACTCTAAACTATATTTCAGCTCCAATTCGGTTTTCTTTTTTCCAGAAAAGCGGTCATCCCCTCCTTGGGTTCGCCCGTGGAAAAGCACAGACCGAAAGCTTCCGCTTCATAGGAACTACCGGTGGATAAATCTGCTTGGATTCCTTTATTAATTACGGTCTTGGCTAACTTTACCGCTGCAGGTCCTTTGGAGGCTATTTTGTTGGCTAAGTCCATACAAGTGGTCATGAGCTGATCGGCAGGGACAACCTGATTGATCAATCCGATGGAATGCGCTGTTTGGGCATCAATCATGTCACCTGTAAATATTAACTCTTTGGCTTTAGCAACTCCCGCCAATCTGGATAACCTTTGTGTCCCCGCAAAACCGGGAATTACTCCCAGATTAACCTCTGGTTGACCGAGCTTAGCTTTATCCGAGGCAACCCTTATGTCACAGGCTAAGGCCAGCTCGCATCCTCCACCCAAGGCAAATCCGTTGACAGCAGCAATTACCGGCTTTTCTTGAGTCGCTATGAAGTTGAAAACCTTTTGTCCCAACAAAGAGAACTCTCTGGCCTCAAAACCTGACATGTCCTTCATTTCGGAAATATCCGCACCTGCCACAAATGCTTTTCCTTCGCCAGTTAAAACTATCACCTTAACGGTATCATTTTCGAAAGCCAAGCTGTGCATAGCTTTTCTGAGCTCACCCAGGGTTTCGGTGTTCAGCGCATTTAAGGCGTCCGGGCGATTGATCTTGACTATTCCTACCTTGTCTTTGATCTCTACAATTATATTTTTGAATTCCATCCTTCCTCCTTTATAATTGACGAATGCAAAAGTCTCTAAAACCATTATAATAGCTGATGTTTGTGATCTTTCATGGTCCTTCTCAATTCACACAAGTAATCCCTTAAACTCTTGATGACTTTTTTCGCGAAAGAAGATATAGCAGGCGGGAAACACTTAACCCTTGAGGAGCAAGACCATCAGTATAATATGTCTCTCTTTCGATATGTCGTTCAATCTTTCCTTTCTCGTCAACTTTCTCTACAATCTTTTCCTTGACAATTGCCGGAGGAAACGTTAGGTGTGTTCTCTTTTCAGAAACGGCTTCTTCCCATAATTGCTTATACTTCTTTACCTCCTCCCGCGGAAAGCGTCTTCCCATCCACAGCTTGTCTTTCAATTTATCATGGCAATCACGACACAAGACCGCAAGGTTTTCCAATCGGTGGTCTGACGGATTTTCATTAATCTGGTGTATTTGTACACGAACACCATCAGGCGGAATCTTGTGGCACATACAACAACGATGATCATTTAGGAAAAGGACCTGTGCTTGTATGTCATCGGGAATTCGGCTTCTCTGTTTTTTGCTGGGCATTATTACGCCCTCGCGTTTAGGCCTTCAGCGCCCAATTTCACGTAACTCAGGTTTGGTACACGAATTCCAACATACTATCTCAAAAGTTCTCGTGCAATGACAATTCTTTGAATTTCTGAAGTTCCCTCGCCGATCTCGCAGAGCTTTACATCTCTAAGGTATCTTTCCAGTGGATACTCGGACATGTATCCGTATCCGCCAAAGATCTGGATAGCCTGATAGGTGACGAATCTTCCTACCTCTGAGGCATAGAGTTTCGCCATGGCAGATTCTTTGATGAACCTTTCTCCTTTATCCTTCAGTTCAGAGGCGTGGTAGATCAGATGTCTGGCGGCTTCTATCTGGGTAGCCATGTCAGCTAACTTCCACTGGATAGCCTGAAACTTAGCTATGGGCTGTCCGAATTGCTCTCTCTCCTCTGCGTACTTCAGTGCCTTATCAAAAGCTCCTTGGGCAATTCCCAAAGCCATAGCCCCGATGCTGATCCTTCCCCCATCCAGAGTTATCATGAACTGCTTGAATCCTTCTCCTTCTTTTCCCAAGAGATTCTCCTTGGGAATCCTCAAATCTTCGAAATTCAGAGTAGCTGTATCCGAACCCCGCAGACCCATCTTGTTTTCTTTTTTCCCGATGGAGAATCCTTTCATTCCCTTTTCCAATATAAAAGAGCTGATTCCTTTGTATCCTTTGGTCTTGTCCGTCATGGCGGTGAAGACAAAGGTTTCACCCACGCTGGCGTTGGTGATAAAACATTTGCTTCCGTTGACCACATATGAGTCACCATCCAAAACCGCTGTGGTTTTGGTGGCTGCCGCGTCTGAACCGGCTCCTGACTCGGTCAAGCCAAACGATCCCAGTTTCTCCCCTCTGGCCAAGGGAGGAATATATTTTTTCCTCTGCTCCTCATTCCCGAAAAGATAGATGGGATAAACACCCAGAGAATTGTGAGCCGCAACGGTAATCCCGGTGGACCCGCAAACCCGGGAGATTTCTTCCACCGCTATCGAATAGCTGACGGTGTCATATCCCGTTCCACCGTATTCTTTGGGGGCCACCATCCCCAAAATCCCCATGTCTCCCAGTTTTTTCACGGTATCAAAGGAGAACTCCGCTTTCTCGTCGAGGGAGGAAGCCTTGGGTTCGATTTCTGCTTCTGCAAACTCCCGTATCTTTTGGCGAAATCCTTCGTGTTTTTGGCTGAGCTTCATATAGTTCTCCTCCGATTAATCCTTCAAAAGAAGACGGGAGATAACGATTCTTTGGGCTTCCGAGGTACCCTCGTAGATTTCTGTCACCCGTGCATCCCGGAAGTATCTCTCCACGGCATATTCTTTCATGTAGCCGTATCCACCATGGATCTGAACCGCCTCATTCACTACTCGGTTTGCTACTTCCGATGCATAAAGTTTGGCCATAGCAGCTTCCCGGCTGCATCTGACGCCCTGGCTGTGAATGTAAGCAGCACGATGAACCAAAAGCCTGGCCGCATCTATCTGGGTCGCCATGTCCGCTAACTTGAATTGAATCGCCTGGAAATTGCAGATGGGTTGGCCAAATTGAACTCTTTCTTTGGAGTATTTTAAGGCTTCATCAAACGCAGCTTGAGCTATACCGATTGATTGCGCTCCCACTGCGATTCTGCTGGGGTCCAAAAGAGAAAGGGCGATTTTGAACCCTTCATTTTCCTTTCCCAAAAGATTCATCTTGGAAATCTTACAGTCTGAAAAGGAAAGCTCGCGAGTATCCGAGCCCTTCAGTCCCATTTTCTTCTCGTTAGCTCCTACGGAGAATCCTTCGGTCCCTTTCACCGCCAAAAGGCAAGAAATCCCCTTGGACTTAAGCTCCGGTTTGGTGGAAACGAAGACCACGAAAAGATCGGCGATCCCGGCATTAGTGACAAATGCCTTGGTGCCATTGAGTATATAGTGATCGTCCTTTGGCACCGCACTGGTTCGGAGGCTTCCGGCGTCAGTGCCCGATCCCGGCTCGGTCAGGGAATATGCCCCTATCTTTCCGCCCTTTGCCAAAATCGGAAGATAATCTTTCTTCTGCTCAGAGGTTCCGAATCTTAAGATAGCATCGCATACTAAAGAGTTATGCACTGAAATCGAAATCTCCAAAGCTGCGCAGGCCTTGGCGAATTCCTCCATTATCAGGATGTAGCTGATGAAATCGAAATTGGATCCGCCAAACTCCTCGGGAACCATAATTCCCATGTAGCCCAAACTGGCAAGGTCCTGATAAATCTCTTTCGGGATTTCCTCGTTTTGATCAAACTCCTCAGCACGAGGTGCCAAGGTATTCTTGGCGAAATCAGCGGCAGCCTCTTTTACCATTTTCTGTTCTTCAGTAAGTTCAAAATCCATAAAAGCTCCTTGTTTTATTCATACCTCACGCTCGACGCGTAGCAGAGCCTTCATGGCTCTGCGAAGGGGTAAACCCTCCGCTACGCGACCTTTAAGTTGGTTTGGCGAGAAATAATAAATCCTCCACCAAAACAAATTAAACGGAAGGTATACGTATTTCTATACAAATTCAAGAGAAGACTCGCGCAATATTGATCAACCCGCCTTTCTGCTGTGCGTGTGATGTTATCTCCTCACGGCATTCCCACCAAAGGCGGGACCCGTCTGTCCAGAAGGGCACCCGTATGGGTGGGCAGGTGGATGATAACATCCACCCTAAAGCGAGTTATCAGTTTTTATGCCGCTTGTCTGAATATCATAGCGGTCACGGTCCTATCGTTTCCGCCCATGCTGATCAGCATTCCATAGGGTCTGTCGGATTTTATTTCGACTTGGCAGTCTCCGGCCTTTCCTGTTAGTTGATGCAATAGATCCACAGCCTGCCTAACTCCGGTTCCTCCGGTGTAGTGCCCGAAACCAACAAGTCCGCCGGTGGCGTTGGTAGGCATTTCCCCATCAATGGCGGTTTTGCCTTCTGCCACAAACCCGGCAGCTTCGCCATAACCGACCACACCGGTTGCCTCCACATGAAGCAATCCGCCAATGGTGAAGCAATCATGCACTTCTAGAACGCCGAGCTCCTTGGGACCCAGACCACTCATCTCATATGCCTTCTCCACCGACTTTCGGGTGGTGGTGAGTCTGGTTCGATCCTCTGGCAGTCTTGTTACATCTGCCTGGGATTGACCGAAGCCCACCACTTCTACGGCATCTTTTTTGTCAATGCCTATCTTCTGCAACCCTTCTTCAGAGGCAAAGATCAAAGCGGAGCAGCCATCCGATACTTTGGAACAATCATACACGTTCAGATGATCGCAGAACACCTTTGGATTGGGAGGGGTCATCCCAGCCGCCACCAAATCCTCTATGCGGTTGTGGTATTCCTGGGCTTTGGGATTTTTTCGGGCGTTGGTAACAGCGCGAGCATACCAATGAGCCATTCCTTTCCTCATATAATCATAGCCGAATTTCTCATAACAGGTTCCAGCCCTGTCCGAAAACTGACCCGGGAAAAAATAGGCATGACCGTTCTTGCGCTGGGACTTATAGTGTCCAGCTCCAGCTAAAATATCCGCCCCATAGATTGCTTTAACCGTATTCTGCACCTCCACGCCCATGGTCAAAACCACATCTGCCAAATCCGAGCAAATGGTCTTGATGGCAGTATACAGTGCTAATCCCCCTGATCCGCACGCACCTTCCACTCTGGTGCAAGGCCTATACTCCAATGCAGGATCGATGAAGGGAATAAACCCTGGCAGGTTGCCCTGCCGGTTGAATCTGGCCGCCATGAAATTCCCAATAACCCCTTCATCAATGTTATTAACGTCATTGATTTGAGCGATTACCCCTTTACCAGCCTCAGATATGTACTCCTCCAAACCCGGACGCGGCTTCTTGGGATGAAATTCCCTTCTGCCCGAGCCAAAGGATACTGTGTTATAGCCTGCGGCAGCATAGACTGGCTTTCTTAACTTCTTCATTCTTTACCTCCTTGAGTTAAGTATCCTCGTATTTCGTTTATCGTTTGCGAAGCTCGTATGGTTCGACTTTGCTCACCATAAATCGACGCTCGCTTGTGGAAGCTCGAAGCTGGAAAAAAACCAACTTCCACTTACGAACCTCCAGCTTCCATGCGAGAATCGACACCGTCAAACGAGCCTCAAATGTGCATCAGATGTAATCGTTGATTGGTCCGTAAAGGTGATAGAATCCATTGAGCAAAACGCTGTTCACATCGTCGGCTGATTTTGCCACGCCGGTTTCAACCAGGAATTCCCCGATTTTCTTGGAATTCTTAAGATATGCTTTTGCCAATTTTGCTCCAAGGCTATCCGAAGCATTCAAGTTCTTAAAATATACGGAGAGTTTCTCATTCTTTTTCGGATCCATCAAAAGTTTCCTCCAGGGAATGGTGCCTTCAGGATAAGCTCCTAATTTTTTGTCTATCTCTCCGCTCCAGCCTTCTGGGTCAAACATCTCATACTCACCTTTATCCAGACCATATACCCCGGCAGGACGCCCCTTTTCATATTTCAAGAATCCATCTTTCTGACTCCCATCCGCGTGCTGACCACCCAATACCTTCTTCTCAACCATCTTGGCAAGCAAATCATCCTTTAGGTCCTCACCTTTTATATATCCAGAGACCGTCTCGGATATGCACTGGTAAACGTCCACACCCACATAATCAATCAGTTGGAAGATGCCCATGGGTCTGATTAAAAGGTCTTGGCTGACTTTGTTCATGATGTAAATCGCTCCCGGCAAGGTATATTCAGGAGCCAACTTTTTCGCTTCTCTTATGGCATATAAGCCATCTCTTAAGAAATGACCATTCCCTATAAAACCAGCAATGTCGTTGGCTG
>Ga0209427_10006143_pt1 | contig 13738 bp, 14 predicted proteins | sample DeeMarSWOR136_30_FD_187465 | JGI IMG/M metagenome (GOLD analysis project Ga0209427, IMG submission 187465) | Marine sediment microbial communities from White Oak River estuary, North Carolina - WOR-1-36_30 (SPAdes) (version 2) | ecosystem: Environmental > Aquatic > Marine > Intertidal zone >... | reverse complement strand
ACACAGGAAGTCCACAATAGCAGAAAGGTTCTCCCTGGTTGCCGTAATACCCGGCACAAGCGGGATCCTGGGATGGACTTCGACCCCCCCCTCTTGCAGAAGACGTTGCAGGTTACGGATAATCCTCTGGTTTGACTTTCCGACATACTTCTTATGGGCTTGGGGGCCCGCGATCTTGACGTCGTAGTAAATGAGGTCGACGTGCGGGACTATCCTCCTCCTGAAGGTGTCGTAGTCGAAATAGCCTGACGTTTCAATAGCGATGTGGATGTGCTTTGCCTTTAAGGACCTGAGAAGGGGCTCGAGGAAATCAGGATAGATTGTACACTCGCCTCCGGAAAGGGTTACCCCGCCACCGGAGTGGCGGTAGAAGGGAAGGTCTCGCAAAAGAATCTCGGTGAGGGTCTCTACCGGATAGTGTGAGCCGATGAGCCTGAGGCCCTTTCCAGGACAAACACTTGCACATATGCCACAGCGGGTGCACTTTTCTCTGTGGATGCGCCCAGGGAGTTCCAGATCGATAGCGCCTTCGGGACAGGCATCTACACAACTTCCACATTGGACACATTCCCTGGGAAAAAAGGCGACCTCTGCACCCGGGTCCTGGGTCTCAGGGCTGTGGCAGAAGACGCACCGAAGTGGACATCCTTTGAAAAAGACCACGCTGCGGATGCCGGGACCGTCTTCGAGACTATGACGCTTGATCTCCACTATGAGGGGGCGATCAGCCATCTGAGACAGTTATGCAACACCGAGTCTGCGGGCGAGATCCCTGGCCATGAAACCGAATTTATAGATGTAGTTGAAGTTTCCATCAATCTCCACGTCGTTTGCCAGTATCGAATTGAGGATGTCGTGATCTCTGGAGAATATGAAGGCCCGCAACGCTGCGCCATCCTTGAAGGTTACCCTTGCGTCCCATTCATCTATGGTCCCGCCATGGACCTTCATGTCACCACCTTTGAACGTCGCAGCGGCAACAATACGATCGTCGGCAGTTCTGAACAGGTAGCGTCCCTCAAAATTCCTTATGTTCTTGCGATAACCTTTCGACAAGCAGAAAGCCAGGTCCATGCCACTCAGGAGTAGCTCCAGAAACTTATCCGTCACTTGGTCGGAGAGTTCATCTCGCAACCTCTTCGAACGAATCTTTGCCAAAAAAAGCCCCACTCTGTCAGATAACAGAGCGGCAATGAAACCCAACACGGTGCGTTTCAGCCTGGAAGCCATAACTCAGCTCTTCCTTTCTGGTAAAGGGAATGGATCGTAGTGCACCATCTTGCCAGTAGACAGGAGGTATTCGGTGCGGTCGATGATCTCCTTTTGCATCTGGGGGTTCAGATCCTTGAAGTAGGCGGTGTACCCGGAGACACGAACAAGGAGTTCACGATGCTTCTCAGGATCAGTCACTGCTTCCACAAGGGTGTCGTGGGTTGTGATGTTGAACTGGATCTCCATCCCGCCATCTCTCTCCCCACCAGCATCATCAAAATAGCCTTCTACAGAGGCGACAAAGTTCTGAAGCATGCTGGCCCCCTGTTCGGGAATGTACTTTAGATTCAAGGCTACCCCGCTTGAGAGGCATTCCGCAGGCTGTTTCGCCACGGAGTTCAAGGCCTGTGAGAGATAGGGAGTAACGCCTGAGACAGGGGTTATACCGCTGGTGAAGTTCTCGTGAGCCTTACGTCCATTGGGCAGCGCCTCCATCAGCCTGCCAAAACCTGCATGATTGGTCATGGTCCAGTACCCGACCCGATACCGTCCGCCCCGATAGTTCTCCTTCTCAGCAAATGCTTTGTCCACTGCCTCTATGATCCATGCAACATTGGCATCGGCCACGGGATCTTCGTTGCCGTATTTGGGGGTCTTTTCCGGGTTCATGAGTCGCTGTTGCAGAATCTCATGACCCTCAAAGTTCTTGTCCAGAGCGTCAAGGAGCTCCGCAAAGGAGACCGCGTTCTCCTCGAAAACTACTCGCTGGATGGCGCTCAAAGAATCGGCAACGTCTGCAAGCCCGATAACGGTTGCACCTGACGAGTTAATAATAGCTCCCCCTTGAATCAGATCTTTTCCTTTATCCATAGGCCCTTCAAAGAATGCTGACAGGATGGGGGTAGGGTAGAAGTCCTGATGCACTCTCCCAAGCATGTTGTTGAGTATCGTGGACTGATCCACAAGCCAGTGTAACTGTTCCTCGAGAGCTCTCTTGAAATCATCGAAGGAATTGAACGTGGTCGGATCACCGGTCTCTTTGCTGATCAACACGTCTTTACCTGTGTGGCGGTGTCGTCCGTTATAGAGGGTCAATTCGAGCACGGAGGTTAGATTCAGCAGGATCGCGGCAGAGTGTCCGTAGAACCGGCCATTACTTCCAGGCTCCACACAGCCAATGACACCATAATCTCGAGCCTGTTCAACGGTTTCACCCTTACTGGTGAGGGCTTTTATGACTGCCCGGTCATTGTGAATTGCAGGGATGGCCCCTGTATCGATATTCACCGCGCAGAGTCTTCGCAGGTAATCTGGGGAGTTTACGCCCGGGTGATACCTCGCATTAGGGTTGGGGTCGCGCAGCTTCATCAACTCCGTGGCCTTTAGCATGCAATACGTTAGGTCGTTGACAGCATCATTACCATTCTTGTCAACGCCCCCGATCGTGATGGCCTGGTTAGAACCGGTTCCACCGAAGAGCTGCTCACCTGTGTCTGGTATGGAAGGAACATGGTCACCTATCTTAAGCCACAGGCAGCAGAGCAACTCAATAGCATCCTGCAGCTCAATGTTGCCCGCATCTATATCCCGCCTGTACAGCTCATAGAGCACCTGATCCAGCCTCCCGAGGCTGAGTCCGACGTTGGGATTTTCAAGGTGAATGGCGGTCCAGCAGATCCAGATGGTTGTCAATCCTTCACGGAAGGTTTCAGCAGGAAGCTCGGGAACCTTGCGGTTGATGGCTGCAATATCGAGAAGTTCGTTCTTTACGGCTGGGTCAGCCTCGCTATCAGCCATTTCCTGAGCCTTTGTCGCCAGGTTTTTTGAGTATGTGATTATTCCCTGAAGAACCTCACAGATGGCCGCATAGAATTCTTTGGCAGACTGATCAGTCGTTTGCCCCCTCTTATCATTGGCTTCATTAATGACAGCGCGCAGACCGTGACTGATGGCCCTGGAGAAGTCAGGTATCGTGTGGGATATGCAATTGGGTTTACTGGCAAGGAAAAAGACGAGGCGTTCCAGAAGCTTCATCTCAGGGCAATGTTTCTCAATTCCGCACTTTTTCAGATTTTCCTCGTAGCATCGCTTGCGAGCAAGTTCAGTTATGTTATGCTCCATCCAGTGGGGAAAGATCTTGAAATTGAGTTCGTCTACCTCCTTGTCGGTGATGTGAAAGGGATTACTGGCCCTCCTTGATATGGTCCAGAGTTCCGGCCATAAGGTTAAGGCTAGGAACTCAGGGTACATGATGACGCCTTTGAATTTGCTTGTGGTGGAACCTGCAAACAGCGAGGCATCCTTAAACTCAAAAGGCTTCATCCCCTTCTCATAGCCACGGCTATGGTGGACTATCGGGTCGCGGGTCTCCAGAACATATCGGTACAATCGTGCCTTATCGAGTATGGAGATGCGCTCCTTGTCAAAGAAGTTATTATCCACGCTGAAGCTCGTCACCAGCCGTGGCCGTTCGACACATATCTCGGGCATTACCCGGAAGTAGACATCCCTGAGCGCGGAGACTCGAGGAGTAAGACCATACTCTTTCAGTGACACGTCAGTGAGCGTGATTTCCGGCATGTGATTTTCTCCTTTCCCCAGATTGGGGCATTCTAGTCAGTCACTATCTTAACAATGACTTCTTCCAACCTCAAGCTTTCGATCTCCCCTGTCAATGAGCCAGCTCCTTCGGCTACGCGTTCCATTCTAGAACGGCAAACTCCTTTCCCGATATCACCCCGAATTCATGGCCTCCGTTAACCCAGGATCCGCAGTCCATTAAATAGTAAGTTCTCTTGCCTCTCGGTCTTGCTATCAGTCTAGCTTTGTGGGTGTGTGCAATTACTGCAAGAACCAGATCCGTTGGCTCTTCATTATCATCGGTTTCGCCGGTATTGTATTTTGCCATCAGATCTATGTAGTACTTGAAGTGCTCGTGTTCGTTGAAATCAGGATTCTTTGTGGCGGAAAAGCCTGAATTGTAAATTGTAAAGCCTCTCTTCAGCTGATCCCATGCTCTGCTGAGAATGACATCAATATCTGGATCAAGGTACTCCATATAGCCTACTATTTCGGTGATTGTCCGTCCAATAGCACCTGACCAGTTGCCCTGGTTATTAAAAAAGTCAGCCTGGAACCCGTGCTCAAGGATAGCTCGTTTTTTCTTTCTCTGATTGTCCGGCAAGAAATGTCGCCACTTTCTGTTGAAGGTTTCACCCTGATCTCTGTACCACTCGTAAATATCTATGTCGTGGTTTCCTACCACGTAGGTGGGTCCTAATTCATTATCCATCAGGCCCAATATGTTCGGGTAGGCTTGATAGACCAGGTTGGTATTCCGTCTTGTTTGCCAAAGCTCAAACATGTCCCCAAGCTGAATCACGTGCAAATTCGTTCTGTTTCCTACCAGGAAATCCAGAAATCTCGTGAATCTATCAATGTTTCTTGAGTCAGCATCATAGAAGTCGTCACCCGGCCCGTGGTCGAGCAGATGCATGTCGGGAATGCAGACAATCATCCCATCGGAGATTTCTTTGGCGGCTTGACGGATGAAATTTTTGTGGACCTTGGCTCGTCCTTCTGACTTTTCTATGAACTCTTTAATTGTCACGTTAACTCCTCCATCATTTTGCATCACAGATTTCTAGTTTGATTATAACTTCCTCATACCTAACCCTTTGTTCTGCCTCAACCCTCCGAAGCTCCGTGTGGAATATGACGGTCTTGCCCCGGTAAATTCTAGCATTTTGACTGAGCTTTCGGCCTGCGGATGGCATGGCCGCAACGTCAGGATTGCCAAATTTCTCTTGTATAGCCTTCCACTGCATCCCGTGTGTGTATTCGACACAATTGAGCTCTGCCTTGATGTCATCAAGGGTCCTCGTCTCAGTCGTCAGCGCGCACGAAAACAAGCTAAAAGCCAGTATCAAAGACATTGAGAAGACAATAACTCTGGGTCTCATTTCTAGCCTCCTTTTAGGTAATATCAAATACTTCTCGCAGTTTGATCACGTGAATGCGGCCAGCGAACTGCAGAATCACCCGTACAGCCGCCGCGATGTCGATGGCGTACTTCACTAACTGTCGTCCTCAATGTGTGTCAACCGGTCAAAGCTGTGCAAGGTCCCGGCAACCAACGTGGGTGAACGTGATGAGTGAAATGTACCGTGTCAGGTGACTCGAGAGCGCAGCAGGCGAAGCGGAAGGGCCGCGGCCGGGAACATTATTTCATCGCCTCGTCCGTCTTGTTTTTGGCTGTCTTACTTGCTTTTCGATGGCGCCGGCCTTATCTTCAAGCCCTTTGGCCCATTTTCCGGTGATGCTGTCGACAATCTTCTCCGCTGATCTACCACCGAAATAGAAGCCGATCACGGTGATAATTATCCACCAAAAGTTCTCTAGAATTTTCGTGAGAACACTGGTGTCCGTTTTGATACTCTCGCCCACTGCGAGCAATCCGAAGAATACAGATACGAATGAGATTGCTATTGCCCTCCTGACTTCTCCCGCCGTTAATTCATGTTCTTTCGATAGAATGTTTCCCCCGATCAGTACCGTAAGCAGAATGCCAATTCCCATAATTCCAATTCCAATCAAAGAATCCAACAGAAGCGTGAGAAAGCCAAAAAGGGTGAATCCGACGATTAATACCAGACTTCCAACGAACACTTTGTGTTTGTCAACAAATGAACTGGCTTTCTCCATCATGGTATTCTCGCTCATTTTTGTCACCTCCACCTTGTGATATTTCTGGGCAAGGCTTTTTCATTGACGAAAAAGCCTGAGAGAAAAATCTCCATGGCACAGCGCCTTTCGGAGCTATTACGAAGATTCATTGCCGATATACAGTCTATAACCTCCTAGGAAAACCGCGACCGCTATTCCTCAATCGCACTCGAGATTTACTTTCATATTTGATGAAAAAGCGGTCAAACTTTGTTCTAAAGTTCCTCGGTTTATGGGAAGCCAATGGTGTCCCAATAGCATGCATTACTTCATGGAATCATAGATTTACTTCAAATTACTCTCATTTCCCTGAAAAGACAACAATTGAATGTTGAAACGACCACATCGACTTCTCAGAACAGGAGTATCTCCGGGACAACCCTGTTACAGCCATAGAACAAGAGCAAAGAAATACTTGGTTACGTTCAGGGCAGATTGGGGTAGATTTTGTGATACCGTTCTCGGTCTGCATTGTTGACAATTCGGTCTGAGGGAAAAGTATATTACAGGCATTTGAGCGCTGTCCTGCTTGGTATCGGCCCAGAGTCGAGCCCAGACCACCAAGCGTGCCTTCCTTGATGATGAAACATGGCACCATGGCTTCTGCCGATTTGCCTTCGATGATGCTATCTCACAGGCTCTGCAAGAGCATTAGAGCCCTTTTGTAGCAAGCAAAGCACGGAAAGACTGATTTTTTCTCTATTGACAGCGATCCAAATACAGGGAAAACTGCATCTACAGACTATGTTGCAGAGTGGAGCGTCGCTGGCGAGAGGAGATATCCAAATTACCGCTAGGAATTGACTTCTAATAAGGGAGGGATAGCAACGATGAAGATAGGAGAGAAAGTTCCCGTTGAAACTGGATATGGAACAGTTTGGTCTTGGAAGTATCGGCGATTCCTGAAGAACCCTATTCAGTATCTGCTCTGGGCATTTTTTGGCAATGACGACCAGGGCTGTATCCCCAAGAAGCATGCGGGAAAGCCCTGGCCTCAGGGCCTCTGGGGTTTCATCCTGTGGTGGATTGCGAACCCTGCTCACAATTGGGCCAGGTATGTCGTGGGGTTCGGACAGCCAGCCAAGGCAAATTTTCCTGGATGGGAAGAGATTCCAAAAGAGGACCTGCTTGAGTGGAAACCAAGGAAGTACAAAAGCTTCGAGAAGGGCTTGTTTTGGGTAAAGTGGAAATATGGTGAATCACATCCTACAAGCATAGCACTGTATCGGAGATTTCATCCGTTTCTTACTCGATCCTGGTTTTATATCGGCTGGAGGGCGGATGCAGCACTGGCGGCGCGAATTAAGCTTTAGATGGTGGTGGAGCTCACCTTGGGTACGGTGGTAGAGTCACTCAAACGGGAGATCGCAAGAGACAGCCCGACCACGTGCTCTCCTTTCACGAACACGACGGATCCGCTGTCCCCCATTGCGACATTGCCTGAGTCAACACCTGGTCGGTGAACAGCGCCGTCTTCTAGTCTCCGCAACTTACCCTCACCGAAGCCCTCACGTTCGTTATGAGCGCCTCGGCATACTGGTAGTCCGTCCCGACTTCCTCACCAGCTGCCCAACCTCGACGTCGTTCCCCGGCGCCAACCCTTTGGCACACCGATATCGAGAATCCTCTTTTCCACCACACTGTCATCGACTAGGTACGCAAGCGCAGCATCTATCTTGTTCCACTCATCCTGCTGAATCTCCATCGAGTACAGCCTCATCTTCCTCTTGAGCTTTTTGGTGACGAAATTGAACATAGCCTTGTTCGCCTTCCCAACTGGGCACCCTGGCGGCTCCGGCGGAGCAGTCTCCCAAACATTCGGGACGAATCTGGCTAGCTCTGCAACCTTGTCATCCGCAGTCCCTCCATCAAAGGAACCCGGCTGCACAATCGCGTCTTCCGGAGCGGGGGCGCCACGTATCCGTCCTCGACTGCAACACCTTGAAATTTCCAGTCTCCACAACGTCCGTCGGCGTTCCCTCGACCACCATCGGAACGACATCCTTCTTTTTGAGCTGAGACAGCGGCAGCTTTTTCTCCACCATCACTGTCAAGCATGGCTGGTGAGTCTGCACTCCACCAGCTATCTTCTTTCCAGACCTCACTTCCACTACAGTTGCCCTTTCCAACTGGCCATGTGACCAGACGGTATTGTCGCCATTGTACGCTTCCTCCTTTCTCAACCTTCGATCCTTTTACTGCGCACCCCTTATACCTGACATCTCTCCCGCTGATCCTGATTTTCCCCGGCCTTCCCCCGGTTGATAATTGTTCATGGGTCCTTTCTTACTTTTTCCTGAAGAGATGAGGTTCGCTTTCTTGCTTCCCTTGGAACAGGTCTGGCATGAGACAAGTGCTGTATGCAAGTGTGAAATTAGTCTTCTGATAGCACGCCGTGGAGGCGTCCGCTACCCCGCAAGAATTTGCATAATCCGGTCAGTACCGTTCCGCACTGCCCCTTATGCCCAGAGATGTCGCCACAACGCTCTCTGAGAACAAAGACCAATTTCCGGTGGTGGTTTACGTCTACCTTGAAACGGTATTTGGTGTACAATGTACGTTGTGGATGTCGAGACTCGGGAATGTGAGTGGCCCATGGATGAGTTCATGGTCGATTCCCAATGTGCTCGTGGTGATGGCCCCTCTACACTTACAGGATGGTGTATGAGTCCAATGTGATCCGTGGGATGGGAAGATGACCTGGGAAATTGCAAATATTAGACGGATCGGTGTGGTACATTCCCCGTATAGGGGACTGCAGGAAGCCCCTTTTCAGGGAAAACATGCAAACGATGTGAGCACCCTGGAGATATTTGAAGACTACGAGTCCGCACTGCTCGACGTCGAGCAGTGCTCTCACCTCATAGTACTCTACTGGCAGGACAGCGGCGACAGGAGTGTTCTTCAGTGTCGTACACCGTGGGGACCTGAGGTGCACGGTGTGTTCGCGACCCGTTCGCCCAACCGGCCCAACCCGATAGGCCTCTGTGTCGTTGAGCTGTTGCAACGCCACGGACGCTTTCTCAGCGTGAGGGGCATGGATGCGATAGATGGGTCGCCTCTGATAGACATCAAGCCCTATTCATCCGAAGTCGATTGCGTGCAAGGTGCCAGTATCGGCTGGCACAAGAAGGGAGACCTCGAGCCTGGGCGGTGAGAATTGGGAGATCTTTGGTGCTGTCGGGCACGTTGTCACAGTTCATGAACGTTTCATGTCATGACTTTTTCAAAAGAGAATCCATGGCAGGGTATGCTCTCTTTTTTGGTAGTAGATTGGTAGCATTATCGTACATGGCATAAACGCCAAGGAGGTATGCGATGGCACGAAGAATCTTCGGCAAAATAACAGACCAGCATGGTGAACCGGTTGAAGGTTTGCTGGTCAAGGCTTGGGATGACGATTGGCCGGATGGCGACGATTTGATGGGCGAAGAGCTCACTGACGCTAAAGGCGATTATCAGATTTCTTATGCGCCTGGCCACTGGGATGCTGCTCCTCATGCCGTACCAACATGGCGGCCGGACATTTTTATTAGCGTGCACATCAGGAATGCTGCCGGCCAATGGGTCAAGCTAAGGAAATCGCGTGTCTATGAGAACCATAGACTGAGCAAAAACTTGCGCATAAACCTGAAAGTGGATATTGAGGAACCGGAACGCAACAATACCAGTTTCAAACCACGGAGACACGGGTTCCACTTTCACAACTTTTTCACTATTAGTCCTCGTGTCTTCGGAATTGACCTAGGGACGTGGAACATGGGGTTATGCGGGGGCATGTGTGCAGGGGCATTGAACCGATTCAATAATGACGTAGATGTTCCCGTTGACACGACTCCACCGGAGGAAGGTACGCTGCTGTATAAGGAATTACTCCACAGACAAATTCGCTCTTTGATGGACCCAACCAATATCATCGACGATATCTATGATTGGCAGAGTGCACCGGATGAGGGACAACCGTACAGAAAGCATAGTGTTGGCTACAGAACAAAAAAGCAATGGTGGAAGCTCAAAGCTCGGCTAGATGAGGGTAAGCCTACCAGCTTGGTACTTATTCGGGCGGAAGGATACTTGGGCAACCTGTCCGACAACCATCAAGTTGTCGCCATAGGTTATCGTTATAACCCGACCACCAAAGATCTAAGCATCAGCGTATACGATCCCAATCACCCCGATCAGACACACACCTTGTCAATGAACCTCGGACTTCCCAGAAGTCGACTGAGTGCGAAAGACTCTACCGGTAACAGGCTGCGCGGATTTCTTGTCAATCCCAACGGAGACGCTGCAAGCTCCTGATTTGTCAAGGTTGGGCTGCTTTGATGGCAACTAGTATGTGATGGCACCGAAGCCACTTGTGTCCCACGCATTTGACTGCCTAATGAAGAAGGAGCACCTTTTCGCCGTTGGTCAGAACCTGCTGCGCGAAACCAAGGGCACGAATGATTTTCACGTTTCTGTCAAAAGGATTTCCTGTGAGCAGGCCGTCTGCCCATTCCTGAAAATCGATCTCCCCTGCCGCCCCTGGCCAGAGCGGACTGACCGGGATCGGGTAGTCACTGCCCAGAACAAGACGTTCATGGGGAAGTTCTGTTACGATTCTCTTCAGGAGTCCTACCCGGTACGGGAAAGGCCCGGTTAAGGCAGATACATCAGCATAAAGGACCCACCTTTCCTCATATGACCTCTGCATCAGGTTGATGAACGTGCCCGTATAGTTAGGATCCCAGCTGAAGACAGGAGTGCAACAATGGGCTGCAATCACTTTCACTCCATTTTCCAAAGCGGGGACCAGCCGGTTCGGATGATTAAATCTTCGGTAATGACTCTCAGGTTCAGGTGATGGAATAGCATGCTCAGCTCCTACGTGGCATAAAAGGGGAAGATCCAGGTCTGCAAGTTTCTTGTAAAAGGGCACATATCTTTTTCTTCGTGGGTTGATGTCCTGCGAGGAAGGGATCCATTTCAGCAGAACTGCCCCCCTCTCCACGACCCGGTCCAGCTCCTCCAGGGCATCCTTCCTGTCGGGGTGTACGGAAGCACCGAAGAGCACCTTCTCGTGCCGCTGGGCAAGGTCAGCCACGTAATCGTTTGGAGTGTACAGATTGGTCTGCTCTGGCAATGGGTTTCCCTTGCGGTCATGAACTTGGTCGAAAGCAAGGAAAACAGCAGAATCCACAAGATTTGACTCCTCAAGATGCTGCATCAAATGTCTCCGGATCGTCTCGTCGTTGACCTCGTTGAAGAGCTGTCCGGTGGCAGCCAACATGAGAATATAGGCTGGGCTTTTCCGAAGCTTGTCAGACATGTAGCACTCACTTTCGCTGCCCGTCCCAGCAATGTGCACATGGATATCTATGACTGTAGCCATCGGAAACCTCCTTACCGCTTCGAGAGATACTCCTCAGAGGCCATTCTGTCGCCCTCAGTGCGGAACAGTGCAGCTTTGACCGTTTTCTGCTCCTGTCGTTGACGAACTCCCTCGCTGAGGAGAACCACTGAGCGACGAAATGCGGTCTGTTTACAAGGACTGCCGGTTACAATGCCTTGCTAGGCCCGATGTTCTGTTCGTCCAGTGTGACAGGCTGCCCCGGCATCAACAGGATTGTTCATATCCGAATACGGCCATCCAGGCGGGGGGGCCAGATTCGTCTACCCTTATTGAAATATTCCCTTTTCCTTATACTTGGCTACGATGAAGTCAATGAACTCATCTAGTACCTTGTCCAGCAAGAGGTTCTCCATCCATGTTTCAAAGGGCTCTGGTATCAAAGGAATGTCGGGATTGACGTTCTTGTAAATCTCCTTGGCCGTGGATATTACCACCTCTTTTTTCTCTTTTCCTGAAATCCCCTGAACATTCTCCACTGCCTCAACAAGTTGTGTTCCTGCTTCGAGAGAGAACTTTATGATCTCTGTGAGCTGAAAGCCGTCCTTCTTGTAGGTTTCAAATTTCTGCACAAGTTCATCAATGTCCTTCTTAATCTCTTTCTGAATCTCTTTTACAGACTTCGCCATTTGGACCTCCTTTTGGTTCTGGCCTGGAGCAAAGGCCGTTGTTATTGTTCAAGGCTGAGTCGTGCTACCCCCTGTTTTAGAATATTCGCCGATTTGATGACCGATCTTGTGAACCTTGTTCGACGATCAGCACAATTGAATCTTCTCACTCCCCCGCACTCACTACGTCGTGAACTACTTGTCTCTGTAGTGATTCACCTCGATTCTGCGCCCGACTATTTCTCAACAAGTCCTTGGGTAAACGAACGCCCATCGCCTGGATTCGCCGGCGCTACTGGTTAACTGCATAAGTGCCCGAGTGCAGTTGTCCGTCCCATGCAAGACACAAGATTTGCCTGCCCTGTTCCATCAGGGACATCGTGGACACAGGAAAAAGGATCAGTGCACACTGCGTTCATAAACCGGTCTTGTGAACACCCGTGGGGGCAGCCCAATCGCATATATTTCTCGCGGCACGCTGCAGCCCTGTCCCCGACTGGAACAAAAAGCATGTATCAAAGATTACAGCGGCTTGAGATATTTTATCAGCAGCTTCAGCGACACACCGCCCAATTCAGCGAAGTTGTCACTGAGAGCAGCCAGCTTGCTGTTCTGTGATGCCGAGCTGTTCACAATCTCGATTAGTTGCGCGAAACGCTCCTTGTCTACCTTATTCGGCAAAAGCCTGTTGATCTCTTCTGCTGTAAGCGGTGTCAGCTTTGCCAGTTCCCCGGCTAGCTGCTCGTTTGTTAGCCTGGCTTCTTCAGAGAAATCGTATGGCATCATGTACCTCCCTTATCGGCCAGTTTTCTGAGCCTATCCTTCGTTTTCTCAAATTCATCAAGAAAATCTTTCATGCCTGCCTCCACATCTCTTGCAGTGTTCAACGCCTTAACAGCAGCGTCACTTGCCGCAACTGCAACGTTGAGGAGTTCCCTCTGTGTCTCCAAAGCCCCCATCCTTTCCAAAACCGCATCGCGCTGCTCTACCAGCTTTACTGTTGAGGCAAGGTACCCTTTGATGGCCACGCTGCCCCGCTGAATGTCGGCATAGCCAGCGCGTAACTGATCAAGCACATATCCCTCCTGCTCATCAATGGGCTCGATGAGTGATTTACGCCGCTCATTAATCTGCTGCTGTGCTGCTTTAGCGAATTCAAGGAGTACGATGCCAAGCGTCGCATTCTCCTGGGCAGACAGTTTCTTCATCGCTTCACGTATGACCCTCTTCACGTCCTCGCTTTCGATCCCCTTGATCTCAATCGTCTCTTCCCAGTTGAGGGTAGCGAGTCTGTAAGCTGTGTCGAGGTCTGAGCGGAATCTCTTACTGCTTTCACCCGTTCCTTCCACCACATTTGCAAGGAAATGCGGGATCCACGTCGTCTCCATGAAGTGGTCCACGTCATTGCGTAACTTGTCGTAATACAGGCGAACGAATTTCTCGTGCGACGCCTGCATTTCCGCAATCTGCTGATCTACGATCTCTGCCAGTTCGACTGTTTGTTTCGGGGCGGAAACACATCCAACGGCGAAAAGAAGCGAGACAATCAAAAAGATTCGCAAAGCAGACTTCATCACGTCACCTCCACAGATTGAAAAAGTCATGTATGCGGCCCAGCGGGGTCCGGGGCCGACGCTCCCTCTTGAGGCCAGGATTGAACAACTTCCGAGAGCCCGAAGAACCTGTGGTCAAAATAGCAGCCCTGGCAATGCTCGCTGGCGTTGTCCACGGGAAATCTCACCGTGGGTTCGACATGACCGTGGCAAGGCTATCTAATCTTATGCTTCTAGCTCCTTCAGTA
>Ga0209427_10006142_pt1 | contig 13740 bp, 15 predicted proteins | sample DeeMarSWOR136_30_FD_187465 | JGI IMG/M metagenome (GOLD analysis project Ga0209427, IMG submission 187465) | Marine sediment microbial communities from White Oak River estuary, North Carolina - WOR-1-36_30 (SPAdes) (version 2) | ecosystem: Environmental > Aquatic > Marine > Intertidal zone >... | reverse complement strand
GGGCGGCATCCAGGCCGCCCAAGTTATGATGTCACACCAGTTATTGCGTTAATATTAGGCCTCTTTTTCCGGTTTCCATGTCTTTGATGCGACTCATATTTTGCTCGAGTTTATCAGGGCAAAGCACTGGAAAATTTTTTTAAAAAAAAGTTGACATTAAACATGATTATCATTATTTTATTGTCACTTTTTTGAAGTAAGAGTAAGAAAATCTTGATGGGAGGGAGGGATTCTCCGTTCATGAAGCTGAAAATATTGTGGCCGGGTAAGACACGGAACAGAGAGATAAGAAACTTGCAGGAGTCATACATCCAGAAGATCAACAGGCTGGAAAAATGCGAGGTGATCGAGACCAAAGAAGCCCGAGGCCTTGAGGAAAGATTTTCAGCAAAAATAAAAAAAATTGAGGCTGAAGGGCTTGAAAAACACTTTGGAGACGATTATATTATCTGCCTCTCTGAAAGAGGAAAAGAAATGAGCTCTAAAGAGTTTAGCCGGTTTTTAGAAAGGAGGATGTCGAGTTCATCCCGGACGATGACCTTTGTCGTCGGCGGGTTTCTCGGGTTGGAGGAGAGAATCATGAAGAAGGCCCATTTCCTCCTCTCTCTTTCCAAAATGACATTTTCTCATGAATTGACTCGTCTTTTTCTCCTGGAACAAATTTATCGGTCACTGACTATGTTAAAAGGACATCAATACGCCAAGTAAGGGGGTATAGATTGAGAAAGCAAGAGATAGAGCACTACAAGAAGATCCTTCTTGCCAAGAAGAATGAGATCATCGCCAAGCTGAATGAATTCCTCAACCAGACCAAAGAAGTGGAACCAGATGTTGTCCAGGATGCTGGTGATAAAGCCGAAACATCTTACACCAAAGAGTTTCTCCTGAATCTCTCGGATACAGAACGAAAACAGCTCTCTAAAATCGATGAAGCCCTGGAAAGAATCGAAGAATCCACCTACGGCTCCTGCCATATGTGTCATAAACCAATTAATAAAAAGAGATTGAACGCCGTTCCTTGGGCGCTTTATTGCGTTCACTGTCAGGAGAAAAAAGAGGAAGAATCGGCTTGATTTTTTCTCTTGAAAATAAATTTATATCCTTTTCTAAATTAGCTGAACTCATCTTCTTCCCTTCTTTATGTGAAATCTGTTCATCTCTTCTCGAATCCCCTCATGAAAGAGTCATCTGCCATTCTTGTTTGCGAAGCATAGCTGCCCCTCGCTCAAGCTGCTGTTCCCTCTGCGGCCGGTTCTTCGAATCCATCGGCGACCCCCATCTGTGTTCTCTCTGTTCACAGGAGCCTCCGCCCTTTGCCTTTCATCGCTCTTTCGGTCGTTATCAGGGAACACTCAAAGATATCATCCTTCTCTTCAAATACCGAAAATTTAGTATTTTGGGAAGGGAGCTGGCCCATTTGGCTTATTCAGGCCTGAGGACAAAAAGAGAACTATTCGAAGGGCTGGAAATTGTCGTCTCCGTCCCCCTCCATCCGAAAAAAAAAAGAGAGAGGGGCTTTAATCAAGCGGAGATCCTCGCTCGGGAAATGGCTAAGATGTTAGGGGTTGAATACGGGAAAGATGCTCTTGTTAAACATAAGAGAACACCCCCCCAGACCACTATGAGGGCTGAAGAGAGAAGACGTAATGTGAAGGGAGTCTTCAGTCTAAAAAAAAGAGAAGCAGTGGAAGGGAGGACCGTGCTCCTGGTCGATGACGTCTTTACCACCGGTTCCACCCTCCGAGAATGCAGTCGGGTCCTCATCAGGGGAGGAGCGCGGGAGGTCAAGGCCTTAACCCTTGCCCAGGCATAATCTGAATAAAAAAAAGCGCCCTGAGCGTCAGGCTGGAGGGCGCTTTTAATTCAATAACCTCAGAGACTTCGGTTATTTCTTGATTGTCTTTGAGGGTTTGGCTTTGGGTTTGAGGATTTTGACTTCGCGGTGTTCTGCTCCTTTTTTCTTGGGCATTGTGATCTTCAGGATTCCGTTTTCATGTTCGGCCTCAATCTTATCCTGGTCAATGTAAGAAGGGAGCGAGAAAGAGCGGTAGAATGAGCCGTAGGCTCTCTCGATGCGATGGTAATTCTCGTCTTTGGTCTCCTCCTCGAATTTTCTATCCCCTTTTAGGGTGAGGGTGTTGTTCTCGATCTTGATCTCGATATCTTTTTCCTCGATTCCAGGAATTTCAGCGTTCAAGACGAGAGCCTTTTCAGTCTCATAGATATCAACTGATGGAGTCCATGTGCTTGCCACCATCTCTTTCCCTTCACCGCGAGAAGTAAAAGCATCCTCAAAAAGCCGGTTCATCCTCTCTCTCAGAGTGATTAGGTCTCTGAAAGGATCCCATCTGATGATAGCCATTTGAATACCTCCTAAAATCTTAGTCTGTTTATAATATAATATCTTAGTATATATTTGTCAAGTATTTTTTTAATTTTTTATCAAGTTAGTTTCAAGCAGATTAAATCGCAAAGACGAAGATTATTCGCCCTTCTTATTCAGGCGGTATTTATTCCCTGGGTTAAATCTTGATGACTTGTTTTTTCTTTATTCTCTTTGTGTAGCCCTCAATAAGGAGAGTGATCTCTCCTTTTATCCGTCTTTGCTCGAGGGTTTTCAGCAGTCCAGCAGGAGTTCCCCTCAGGAATTCCTCATGGATTTTTGTCATCTCCCGGGCGATAACGACCCGCCTCGTGCCCAATGATTCATCGACAATCTTCAGGAATAACTGGAGTTTTCGGACGGGAAGATAGAAGATGAGGGTCCCCTTTTCCCCTCTCAAGGAGAGCAGCAGTTTTTTTGTGGCTTCCCTCCTCGGAGGAGGAAAGCCGATAAAAAGGAATCGGTGGGTGGGCAGCCCTGAGGAGGAGAGGGCAGCCGTCAGGGCCGAGGCTCCCGGGATGGGGATTATCTGAAGACCCTGTTTAAGGGTTTCACTCAGGAGCGGGTAGCCAGGGTCGGAAAGTCCAGGAGTTCCCGCGTCCGAGACAAGGGCGACGTCCTGTCCTTCGTTGAGCAGCTGGATAATCTGGGGAATTTTCTGCCTCTCTTTGGGTTGGTAGTAACTGATGAGCTTTTTCGTTAATTTGTATTTATTAAGAAGCTTTCTGGTCTGGCGGGTATCCTCACAGGCAACCCAGGAGACTTCGCGGAGAGTGCGCAGGGCCCGAAAGGTCAGGTCCTCAAGGTTGCCGATCGGGGTGGCGATGATGTAGAGTTTTCCCCGGGAAGGAGGGCCCTCGTCTTCCTCGCGGTTGAGCATGCTTTTTTACTTGCCCCAGTCGTAGGGATACAGAAAGTCGTGCCCAACTGTGCGCGGTGAGATCTTGGCCACCGGAGGGAGCCTTCTCTTAAACTCGGAGTTCTTGATCAACCTGATAAGTCTATCCACATCGGCCTTTTTATAGCCCATGGCTATGACGCTTTTCTTTGGTTTACGCAGGTCGACCAGCTGATATAGAATTTGATCCATGGTCTTGTAGGCAAGGCCCAGCTCTCCTTCATCTGTCTGGCCGGACCATAGTCCTGCTGAGGGAATTTTTTTGCGTATCTTCTCGGGCACTCCTAGATGGACAGCCAATTGACGGATCTGGGTCTTGTAGAGGTCGCCGAGAGGGTTTATGCCGCAGGCCATGTCGCCGTGGATTGTTCCGTATCCAAGAAGCAGCTCTGTCTTGTTGCTCGTTCCCACGATCAGGGCCTTCTCCCGGGCAGAATAGTCATACAGGATGGACATCCTTTCCCTGGCCATCTTGTTCCCCCTGATGATTTGGTCGGAAGAGGGGTGTTCAGAGAAGTACACATCAACCATGGGCGCGATGTCGATGATTTTGTAGCGGATGCCCAGAAGCTTGACCACCTTCCGGGCGTCCCTGACATCGAGCTCTGAGGATTTTCCGTAAGGGAGGATGAGAGCCAATACGTTAGATGGTTTCAGGGCTTTGGCCGCCAAAAAGGCGCAGACAGTGGAGTCAAGGCCCCCCGAGAGGCCGAGAATGCCCTTCTTGAAGCCGAACTTTGCCAGCTCCTCCTTGATGAACCTGGTCAGAATTTTTTCGACAAAGGGTCCGCTAATCTTCATAGTCTCTGACAATCCTTTTGAGGGATTCGAGGATGATTTCGGGCTTTTCATCCCTTTTATACGGCCATTTCTTTCGAGTTTCTCGGATGTCATCGAGATTGAGGTTTTGGACGAGGAGCTCTTCGTCAAAGTAAGAGGCCCGGCAGACGAGCTGCCCCGCAGGGTTGAAGATAAAAGACCCTCCGGCAAAGTGTTTTCCGTCCTCGAAGCCGACGCGGTTGCAGTAGATCACGAATGCCGACGAGAAACGGGAGATTGCCTCTCCCATGAGTTCCCAGATGCGGCTGGAATCGTAAGCGTCCTGTTCGGAAAGCCCTCGGCCAGGGGCATTGCTGATGACGATGATGATTTCGGAACCAGCGGCGAAAAGGAGATAGCTGGCCCCGTAATGGATAAAGTCGTAGCAGATCATCATCCCGGTTCTGCCGAAAGGGGTGTTGAAGGTTTTAAAATGTCTTCCCAGAGCAAAAAACTTCATCTCCTCGAACAGGCCGTAAGTTGGAAGAAAAACTTTGCGGTGAATGTGGAGAATTTCCCCCCCGGAAAGATAGGCAGAGGAGTTGTGAAAAAGGCCGGCCTCCCGTTCATCCACAAAACCCACCACCATGGATATCTCCCGGCTTAAGTCTTTGAGTTTGGTGAAAAGGGGATCTTTTTCAGGATGCAGAGCCACCTCTTCGACCAGGTCTTTCAAGGAATAGCCGGTCAAGCTGAGTTCAGGGAAGATGAGGAGGTCGACCCCTTTTTTTTTGGCTTTCTCGATATACCGGAGATGGAGCTCTAAATTCTTTTTAACATCTCCCAAGCGGGGGGAGAATTGAGCTAAACCCACTTTCATGAGGGAAAATTACCATAATTCCTGAGCCTTTGCAATTCTCCTTCAGAGGACTATAATAAATAAATTGAGGGAATTGAAAAGAGGCATCATTTTGTAATATAAATAGATAAAGTGATAGGAAAAGAGGAAGCTTCTTACGACTCAATCAGGAAAAGTCGTCAAGAGAGCCGTCGCTTAAATTGAATGAATCATCCAGAAAGCAAAGAGAAAGAATGGACAACATCGGTTTTTATCTGAGAGATATTCATTTTAACAAGAAGAGCGGGCGCCTTATTTTTCGCCTTCAGGATATCCAGAAATACCTGTTCTTCCAGAAAGGAAAACTCATCCATGCTAAGACAAATGACCCTCAGGAGTTAATCGGTCAGGTGTTGTTCAGCATGGGAAAAATTCAGGAAGATGATTTTAATCGATTGGATGAACACATCATCCCGGGAAAACCGATAGGAGATACTCTGATCAAGAAGGGGCTGATTTCCGAGAAGGATCTGGAAGACGGACTCATCTACCAGATGAGGGAGATCACTCTGAATCTTTTTCCAGAATTCGAGGGCGAGATCAAATACCAGGAGATTAAGGATATTCTTGAGCAGGAGGCGGAGAGAAAGATCGATGTCGCGGCTCTGATCGAGGATGGGATAAGGCGGATGAAATATGATCCCGCCTTGAAGGAGTTCCTGGAAGAGAGAATACCGGTTCCTAAAAGCAAGGAGTTTATCTTCCATCTGACAGAGGAAGAAAAGGGTCTCCTGAATCTCGTGAACGGGACTTCTTCAACCAACGTAATTCTTCAAGAGTCTGATTTGGGCCTCGAAGCATACTGGAAAGATTTGTACCTCCTCTATTGTTTAGGTCTGATTGGGTTTCAGGATGAAGAAGCTGGGCAAAAGACAGAAAAAGAAGCAAGGAAGGGAGAAGACAGGAAGGAGAAGGAGACTGAAGGAGAGGAGGTGGCCAAAGGAATCGAGGAGGTCCTGGCCCTGAGCAAAAAGCTTGATGGTCTGGACTTTTATAGCATCTTGGATGTCGCGTCTTCCGCTTCAAAAGAAGAGATCAAGAAGGCTTACTTTTATCTGGCCCGTCGGTATCATCCTGATCTTTTTGGACAGGAGATCTCGTCGGATGTCAGGGAGAAAATTGATGAAGTGTTTGCGATGATCACCAAGGCTTATCACACTCTCAGTGATGAAGCGAAAAGGAAGGATTATGATTCCAAAAGGATAACTCTTTTCCGAGAGGACAGGAAGAATATGACCGAGCAGGCCGAGACGAAATTTCGGCAGGGAAAGACCCTTTATAATAGGGGGATGTACGAGGATTCTATGAGTCTTCTCGAGGAGGCGACGCGGTTGGTGCCGGAGAAGGCAAGCTATTTTTTACTCCTCGCTCTGGCTGAGTCGAAAATACCAGCCTACCGCAAAAGAGCCGAGCAGCATTTTCTCCGTTCGATCAAACTGGATTCATGGAGTCCGGAAGGGCATGTCGGATTGGGGCTGCTGTATAAGAAAGAAGGCTTGATGGTGAAAGCCAGGAAGCAGTTTGAAAGAGCGCTCAGAGTTGATCCCGACCATCTAGTGGCTCGAAAAGAGCTGGCTATAACGGAGACAAAAGGCCCAAAAAAGAGGAACCTTAAAAGCCTCCTGTCCATGGATCTCTTCGGGAAGAAGAAGAAAAAATAAGCAGTCGCTGGCTTTATCTGCCGATAATTTTGAGAAATTCTTTTTCGTTAATCATAGGAACCCCCAGTTCTCGAGCCCTGTCGAGCTTAGCACCGGGGGATTCGCCGACAATGACATAGCTTGTTTTCAGGCTAACAGAAGAAGATATTTTCCCGCCCATTTTTTCGATGGTCTCCGAAGCATCTTCGCGGCTCATGGTTTCGAGTTTGCCTGTCAGAACAAAGATCTGGCCGGCCAGTGGTTTTTCTCTGTCTTTCTTCTCTTCCGAGGTGAGGGTCAGACCGGCCAGTTTGAGTTCAGACAGCAGGTCGATATTTTCAGGCTGCTGGAAAAAAAAGACAACGCTTTCAGCCACCTTGGGTCCGACATCTTCGATCTGGATGAGTTCATCATGCGTGGCCTGGGAAAGTCTATCCAGATTCTTAAAATGAGAAGCCAGTGTCTGGCCCGTCCTTTCTCCAACGAACCTGATCCCGAGAGCAAAGATCAATCGAGAGAGGTCTCTTTTTTTGGATTTATCAATCTCAACTAACACATTCTTAGAGCTTTTAGGGCCCATCCTTTCCAGGTTGGTCAGATCTTCATGCTTAAGATGATAAATATCTGGAATAGTCTTGATTAATCCTTTCTCTAGCAACTGATCGATCAGGGCCTCCCCTAGTCCCTCGATGTTCATGGCCCGCCGCGAAGCGAAGTGGAGGAGGGATTCCCTGAGTTTTGCCGGACAGGAAGGATTTGTGCAGCGGGAGATGACTTCTCCCTCGGGTTTATATGCCGCAGCCAGGCAGACCGGACAACGGCGAGGGAACGTGAATTTGACCTCTTTTCCGGTGCGTCTCTCTTCCATCACAGAGACAACCTTGGGGATGACATCCCCGCTTCTTTCGATGAGAACGTAGTCGCCGACTCGGATATCCTTTCTCTTGATTTCGTCCTCATTATGGAGTGTCGAACGGCTGATGGTCGTCCCTGATAGCTTCACAGGGTCCAGCAAAGCGACAGGAGTCAAAGCCCCTGTCCGTCCCACTTGGATGATGATCTCCTTTATCTGGGTTGTGGCTTGACGGGCCGGAAACTTGAAGGAGATGGCCCAGCGGGGGAACTTCGCCGTCGTGCCCAGCTCCTCTCGCAGCACTGTCGAGTTGACCTTTACCACGATTCCGTCAACATCATAATCCAAGGTGTCTCTCTTCCCGCACCACTCTTCCCAGAAGGAGATGACCTCCTCGAGAGATGAACAAAGACGAGAGTCTGGGTTTATCTTGAACCCCAACCTCTTCAGCCTGTTCAAATTTTCCCATTGGCTCTGAAGCTCCTTTCTATCGATGAATATCGAATAAAGGAACACATCCAGCCTTCGTGAAGCCACTTCCTTGGGGTCGAGGAGACGGAGGGAGCCGGCCGCGGCATTCCTAGGATTAGCAAAGAGGGCTTCACCTTTCTCCTCTCGGTCCTTGTTGATCTGTTGAAAGGACTGGAAGGGAAGATAGATCTCTCCTCTGACTTCGATTTCCCGGGTCTCTTCTATTTCGAGCGGGACGCTTCTTATGGTTTTCACGTTAGAGGTGACATCATCGCCTCGGAATCCATCGCCTCTCGTCACGGCTAAGAAGTACCGACTGTCGCGATAGTGAACCGAAATCCCCAAGCCGTCAATTTTAAGCTCAGCCACATACTCGAGCTTCTGAGAAGGGATAATTCGCTGGATCCTTTCTTCAAACTCCTTCAACTCCTCCACGCTGTAGCAGTTATCCAGGCTGAGCATCGGGCTGGAGTGCTCGACAGAGGTGAATCCTTCGATGGGCTGTTCTCCCACCCTTTGGGTGGGCGACTCGGGTGTTATGAGCTCAGGGAATTGTGCCTCGAGCTGCTGGAGCTGTTTCACCAGGAGGTCGAATTCGTAATCGGAAATCTGGGGATCGCTATCGACGTAATACTTTTTTTCGTGGAAGAGGATGTCTTTCCTGAGCTTTGTGATTTTTTTCTCAGCGTCCTTGAAGGAGAGGGGCTTCATGTTCGCTTTTTCTCCTGACCTGCTGCCTTGTGGTTGTTATAAATGCCTGGATGGATGAATCATATAATAGTCAGGGGAAAAGTTCAAACTCCCCTCCTCGTAAAAGAACCCATCATGAAGATTCAGGAGGCAGGAGTGAAGGAAGGACTTATGTGATGCCTAATTTCTTCTTTGTCTGGTCGATGAGCGCCTGGAATTCGGCAACAGCGGCTTGTGTTTCTGCTTCGAGTTTCTTGATGGCTTTTTCCTCTTCCTGGATTTCGGCCAAGAGGTTTTTCATTTCTTTTTTTTCGTCGTCGGAAAGGTCTTCTTCGGATTTATCCTGGTACTTGCTGTTAAACCGAGCCGTCAACTGATCCAGGCTCTTGGTTTTCTCGTTCATCTCCTTGACTTTCTCGTTGTAATTGAGCTTGCTGTTTCCGTTAAAGAACAGTCTTTCCGCTAAGCTCATCGCCTTTTCTGAGTTACTCGGAGAGAGAAAACTGGCTTCGAGAAGATAACTTATGGCCTCCGGACCGATGGCGGGATTTTTTTCCGCTTTTCCAGCCAGGATGATTCCGATGTTGTAGGCAATTTCGCCGCTCTTTTGTTGAGCATAAGCTTGCTTAAAATATTTTAAAGCCTCATCTTTTTTTCCGTTCTTGTACAAGGTCTTAGCATAAAAAGTGCAACTGGGGAAATCCTTCAATGCTGTACATGCGATTTGGAAGGCTCTTTCCGCTTCAGCATAGAATTTAAAATCATACAGTGATTTTCCGATCTTTTTTATATCATTGGCGATCTGCTTGTTTTTTAGGATCTTGTAAGAATTCTCATAGGAATTGAGTGCGCCTTTGAGGTCCTTCTCTTGTTCAAGAGCTTGAGCCTGAGCATAATACCCGGCACCCACGAGCTGATTCCAGGCTTCGGGGGTGGTGGAGGAAGATCCACTAGTTTTATTCTTGTTAGCAATCTGGATGACCTGAAGGGCATAGGCTTTAGCCTTCTCTAGATTCTGACCGGATTTGATGAAAAGTCCTGAGACTATAATGTAGACTTGACATTGGGTAAGATCGTCCAGCCCTCCTAAGCCGATGGCTTTTTCGCCAAAAGTGACGGTCTCCTGGGTCGACTTTCCTTGGTAAGGCAGGAGACAGAGTTGGGCATAGGCATGATTCTCGTACTGTGATCCCTTGCATTTAGCCACGTAATCTTTGAGAAGGGCGTATTTTTGAGCCATGTCAGGAGCTGTCATGGCCTTGATGTAGGACTCATCACAGGATGGGCTTTGGGCGAATATGACAGAAGAAACAAGAAGAGTCATGAACAGTAAAGCAAGCGCTGTTTTTTTCATCTTTGGACCTCTCGTCGGAGTTTGTTTACCAAATTTTCTCTGAAATGAAAGAAATAATAGCCTGCAAAAGGAAAAATGTCAATATTTTCCTGCTTCCAGCCATCTTCAATGGCAGCAAATAACGTGCCAAATTTAAATGACATACGTTAATCTCGTTGACGATCGGGTGATAAGCTCCGCGGCTTGCGGCGGGTTCAGGTGCCGCCCGAGAAGGGGGGGCAGGGAGCCCGGACAAAGATCGGGCGACCGTTGGAAGGGGGAATGCGAAGCGGTTCCCCCTCCAAAGTTGACTGGAAAAAGAGCCGAAGATAAGGACCTTTGGACTTTTATCTGGTCATCAGCTAGAATGAGCCATGGGAATGAAAAAGGAAAGCTTTCCGGCCTTTTTCCTCGATTCTGTCGGTCAGCCCCTCCGGCAGTCTGTTTCTCTTTGTGACTACTCTCGTTTTCGGATAGGGGGTGAAGCGGATTTTTTCTTCGAGGCCTCCACATCGGCAGAGCTTGCGGCGTCAGTGCGTTCAGCCCGTGAATTTAAGCTTTCCCATTATGTGATCGGGGAGGGGTGCAACCTGTTGTTCGATGATCAGGGATTCCGGGGCCTGATCATCAGGAATAGGACCCGAGGGTTGGGCTTGGACAGGGAAAAAGGAGAGGTGGAAGCCTGGTCGGGAACGCCTTTAGAGGACGTGATTCAGCTGTGTTTAGAGGAGGGCCTGAGTGGTTTGGAGGCTTTGGCCGGGATACCGGGGACTATCGGAGGAGCGGTTTTCAGCAATGCGGGGGCCTTCGGCCGCTGCATCGGTGATTGTCTGAAGGAGGCGTTGCTCCTGGATGAAAAGGGAAGGAAGATAAAAGTCAGGAAGGAATATTTTGCCTTTGATTATCGGTATAGTTCCCTCAGAACACAGCACAGGCTTGTCTTGAAGACTGTTTTTGCCTTGAAAAGCGGGGATAAGAAGGAGATCAAAGGTAAGATTGCGGAAATTCTGGAAAAAAGGAATAAGAGACACCCCCCTGGAAAGACAGCCTATGCTGGAAGCTACTTCAAAAATCCTGTTCTGCCAGATGGGGAAAAGGTGGTGGCCGCTGTCCTATTAGACAAGGTCGGAGCGAAGGAGATCAAAGTCGGTGGTGCGGCAGTTTATCAAGGGCATGCGAACTTCATCCTCAACAAAGGGGGAGCCACTGCTGAAGATGTCCTGTCCTTGGCCCAGGAACTGAAGCGGCGGGTCAGGGAAAAACACAACATCGAGCTGGAAGAGGAGGTTATTTTTCTTCCAGCAGAGTTTTCAATGCCTTGATGTCTTCAGTAGAAAGTCTTCGATCTTTTTTCACTATGGCCAGCGCTTGTGAAGCGAGGGTTGTGTAGATTCGACGGTGATTCGGAAAAGCCCGCAAGGCCCGGAGATGTCTCTCAATGGAAGCGCGGTCTCCTCTCACCACCGGACCGGTAAGAGCTGCGCTGATGTCAAGTTTCTTTACATTATGTAAAGTCCCTTGCACGAGCGGAAACAGGATACGGGAGGGGTCTTCCTCAAGACCGGTCTTCTTCAGCAGAGAGGAGGCTGTCTCCACAAGAACGACGAAAAGGTTAGAGGCCATGCTGCAGGCCGCATGATACAGAGGTTTATCCTTCGGCTTGATGAGGAGAGCGTGGCCCCCCAGATGACGGACAATTTTTTGAGCCAGTAGCAGGGCTTCCGGGCATCCCTCTAAACCATAATAAATACCTTCGAACTGTTTTAGGTCTGCTGTTTTCTGAGCAAAAGATTGGATCGGGTGGAATGAGGCAGTGAAGGCGCCCTTTCTTTTAAGTGTTCGGAGGAGGCTTGAAGACAGAAGGCCGCTGGTGTGGAACACATACTTTTTTGACCAATCGAGGGTGGATTGGTAGAGATATCGAGAGACGGGTTCGATGGCTTTATCAGGCAGGCAGAGAAAGACGAGTTTTCCCTGCCGGGCGGTGTCAACGGTATCGGTGGATGGTTGACCACCGCCGATGATTTTTTCGCTGCTTCGGGCAGAGGACATCTTTCGGCAGGAAAACGCTTTTATCTTGTAGCCTTTCGTTCGGAGGGCATAGCCTAGGGAGGCACCGAGCCGGCCGGCACCGATGATGGCCACGTCTATCATTTTTCGCCACCAAAAATCTCAAGCCAATGGTCAACCTCAAGAGGGGAGAGGAAGATCTCTTTTTTCTTGGCTTCCAGGGATTTTTTGTGTGTCCTCAAGGACGACTTGAGGAGCTTGCTGAAGTCTTTACAGGATATGGATTTGGCCCTTTTCGCTTTGGTGAAGGCTCGTATTTCGCGGTCTGAACTGACAACATAGAAATTCCGTAAGTCCGTCTGTTTTTCGATGATCCTCTTTATCACCTGATCAGCGTTCTCTTCCAGATCAGGGAAGAAAACAGAAAAGGTTTTTCTTCGGAAGTCTTTACTGATCAAATCTGGATCCGGGGCACCGTCAAAGACCACCAGGATTTTTGTCTTCTTGACGCGCTGGAAGAGCGACAGGGTTGAGATGAGCAGGCGCTTGCTTCTTGAATCCCTCAATTTCTCTGGAGAGAGATATCCAAGCAAATTGTTGCCGTCGATCAGATAAGCCACGGATGTAAAGAAAGACCTTCCGGGGAGCGGTCAGATAATCAAAATGAGTAGGTTTCTCCTGGCTTGAGGATGATGACTTCCGCCATATCACCCACTCTCCGCTTGAAGTCCTCAGGGTCAGCGCTGACGATCGGGAATGTTCCGTAGTGGATAGGTATCACTTTTTTGGTTTGAACAAATTCCACGGCCTTGGTTGCCGAAGGGACCCCCATGGTGTATCTGTCCCCGATCGGGATGAAGCTCAAGTCGGGATGGAAGAATTCGCCGATGATCTTCATATCATAGGTGAGGGCTGTATCTCCGGCGTGGTAAAGGGTCCGACCGTCTAGTTCGACGACGACTCCAGCCGGATCTCCTTTTTCAGCCGAATGGATGGCAGTCACCATGTGAACAATCACGCCGTTGGTCTCGATCGTTCCCCCGATGTTCATCCCCTCAACCTGGAGGCCATGGGTTTCCCCTTCGACAGCCACTTCGTGGATGCTGACCAGAGTCGCTCCTGTTTTCTTGCAGATCGTGAAGGCATCTCCAAGATGGTCACTGTGGTGATGGGTGACGATGACGACATCGGCGTCGGCGATTTCTTCGCAGGTAATGGAAGCCGCTGGATTACCCGTCAGAAAAGGGTCGATGTATACGGTTTTTGAACCTTGGATTTTTATTCCCGAATGTCCGAGCCAGGTGATTTCCATAATGTTACCTCCTTTTCATTGATTTTTCTTTTTATTTTATATGGGCTTCTTTCCCATTTACCCGGGAGGCCAACTCATCCGCCTTCCTCCGAGGAGATGGAAGTGAATATGGAAGACTTCTTGGCCTGAATCCTTTTGGGTGTTGAGGACGATCCTGAAGCCGCTCTGAGCGATTCCTTGTTCTTCGGCAATCTGACGCGCTTTTAAAAGCAGTTCGCTCAGAATGTCTTTTTTCTCTTCAGGAAGGTCGTTCAACGATGCGAAATGTTCTTTAGGAATGAGCAGGATATGAACCGGTGCTTGAGGGTTTGCATCGTTGAAAGCAACGATTCTCTCATCTTCAAAGACGATTTTAGAAGGGATTTCTCTGTTTTTGATTTTACAGAATATGCAGCTATCCATTTTTACCCTCCTTATCTATTCACTTATTCTTTCAATGTGAGCTCCGAGTGCCTTTAATTTTTCTTCAATCTTTTCATAACCCCGGTCTAAG
>Ga0209427_10006141_pt1 | contig 13741 bp, 11 predicted proteins | sample DeeMarSWOR136_30_FD_187465 | JGI IMG/M metagenome (GOLD analysis project Ga0209427, IMG submission 187465) | Marine sediment microbial communities from White Oak River estuary, North Carolina - WOR-1-36_30 (SPAdes) (version 2) | ecosystem: Environmental > Aquatic > Marine > Intertidal zone >... | reverse complement strand
GTTTCTCAGGGTGATTTTCACGGCGTCTACTAAGGCGAGGCGTGCGGTTCTCAGTTCCGGGGTCTCGGCTTTGAGGACCGGGAGGCTGGCGTAGAAGGAGTTGAAGGCAGCGGATAGGTCGTTGGCGAACTCGGCCACGCTGTTGGGCGCGAGGTTTTCCGCGGCGTCCACGAAGACCTCGGGGAAGCGGGCGATCTTTCGAACCAGTTCGTGTTCGGCCCGCTGTTGGAGGGGACGGTAGTCGACGTGGTTTGGGATGGCGCCGGCCTTTTTGAGGATGTTGGCTGCGCGGGCGTAGGCGTATTGAATGAAGGGCGCGCTGTTCGTGTCAAAGTTTAAGACCGCGTCCCATTGGAAGACCACTTGCTTCGTGGGGGCGATGCTGATGAGGGCGTATTTCACGGCGCCGCCGCCCACGGCTCTGGCGATGGCGTCCTTATCGCGGTCAGGGAGGTGGGGCGACCGCGTCTCCACCTCCCGCCGCGCCCGCTTCTCGGCCTCATCCAAGATCTCGTCGAAGGTCACATATCGGCCGCGTCGCTTGGACATCCGGTACTCGGGAAGTGTGACGAATTCATAGGCGTAGTGAAGCATGTCCATCGCCCGCTGGGGCGAGGTCAGGACGCTGAGGGCGATGCGGATCTGGGTCTGGGCGAGGGCCTGCTCTCGCCCGATGACGTTGATCACTCGCTCGGCGTGGCTCAGTTTCCAGAGGCTGTAGGCGATGTCCCGCGTGGAGTACAGGGTGGTCCCGTCAGAGCGGTTCAGCACGAGGGAGGGGATCTCGTGGTCCGGCGGGATGCCGAGGAGGGGTTTGATGTTCGCTTCCCGCGCGGCGCGTTCAGCATCGAACTCCAAGGCGTCGTCCACGAGGGCGCAGTAAGGGGTGCCCTTAAGCTGGGTGATGACCGCCGTCACGGCGCCGTCCCACACCAAATCGCTCTCCCAGTCCCAAGAGTCCCACGCGATCTGTACCCGGTCATAGGTTTCCTTGAAGCCGGCTAAACATAGGTCGACGACGTGTCGGACTAACCGTTTCGTGGGTCGATCCCCCCGCTCATAGGACTGCATGATCGTGACGATGGCCCCCTCGGGGTCGGGGTCTTGCTTGATCTTGTCGAGGAGCGTGTAGAACAGGGAGGCATCTTGTTCGCAGAGGTAGCCGGCGGCGGAGACCCAGTCATCCAGCTCCGTCTGCGCCCGCTTGACTTCGGCTTCGGACGCCGCCGACGCCCGTAGCCGGCGGAGGACCTGTTTGAGTTTTTCGATTTCCATGATGCAGCTGGTGGCGGCGTAGACCAAGCCCAGCCAATGATCGATCTTCTCCTTCCGGAGGAGAGTACGGACCCGCTGGAAGCCATAGACTAAGACCGCGATCTGCCGCCCGACATCGTCGACGTAGAAGTTGGCGCTGACGTCGTGGCCGCGGGCCCGATTAAGGCGGTACAGGGCGTCTCCGAGAATGGAGTTCCTCGCCGAACCCACATGGATGGGACCCGCGGGATTCACACTCGTATGCTCCACGATGACCGTGAGGGGCGCATTGGTCTGAACATATCCGTAGCTGCGACCCAGCGTCCTCGCGGAGGCAAGGGTTAACTGGGAAAAGCGGGAATAATCCGCGTAAAAGTTGATATAGCCGCCTCCCGCGGATTCCACCTTTCGAATCAAGGACTCCCTTGGGACGCGGAGGCCTTCAACAATCTGTTGAGCTAAAGCCGTGGGCTGCGTCCTCACCGCCTGTGCCAGCTCGAAGCAGAGGGAGGAGGCGAGGTCACCGAAGTCAAGGGTTGGAGGAAGCGTTAAACGCAAATTGTGGGCCGCGTAGCTGGGAAGAATCGTCTTCACGGACCGCTGTAAAAGGTCTTCGCACTCCCTTCGGAAGTCGCCAAAAGGATTTATCGCGGGCAGCTTCACGTCCTTCGCCTCACAGAAACCTGCAGGAGAGCACCCTCATCGGGTACGAGCGTGTCCCAACCCCTCTTAGGATGGGGGAGAAATATATCTTCTTCTAAACGGGATAGACCGGTATTGGATAAGTGGGCGGCGTGACAGTTAGATCAGCCCCAGTTTTCTGCCGCCGGTTTCGAAGGCAGCTACGGTCTTCTCCAGCTGGTCCGGGGTGTGTTTCGTGCACAACTGCACCCGAATCCTCGCTTGTCCCCGCGCAACCATCGGGAAAAAGATGGGTAACACGAAGATGCCCTGCGTCCAGAGATAGTTCGCCAGATCCCGGGCTTTTTTGCTCCGTCCACACATCACGGGAATGATAGGGGTCTCCGAATGACCGGTGTCGAAGCCCGCGTCCTGCAGGCTGTCAAGGAGGTGGTTCCGGTTTGCCCAAACCTTCGTCACGTGCTCCGGCTCCGTTTCCAGCACGTCGATGGCGGCGATGCAGGCCGCGGCGACGCCGGGCGGCACGGCGGCGCTCAAGAGCCAGGTGCGAACCGTGTTGTAGGCAAAATTGCGCAGGTCCTCGCTGCCCGTAATGTGGCCCCCCACCACGCCAAAGGCCTTGGAGAAGGTACCCATCTCCACGTGAACCTCGTCGCGGCCGAGGTGAAAGTGATCCACGATGCCCCGTCCCGCGGTGCCTAAGACGCCTTCCCCGTGGGCGTCATCGACGTAGACGCCAGCGTGGTGTTCTTTGGCGATGTCCGCGATCGCTCGAAGGGGTGCCAGGTCGCCGTCCATGCTGAAGACGCCGTCCGTCAGAATCCAGATGTGCCGATAGGGGGGGTCATGTGTTTCCGCGGCGTCCATCACCCGTGCGAGGTCCTCCACGTCTTTGTGCTTGAAGACGGCGCGGTCAGCGTGGCTTAACCGGACGCCGTCGATGATGGATCCATGATTTAACTCGTCTGAAACGAATAAGTCACCTCGGTCTGCCAGCTGGGGAATCACGCCTTGGTTGGTCATGTAGCCTGTTTGAAACGTCAGGGAGGCCGGCGCCTTTTTGAAGCGGGCGAGACGCTTATCCAGCTCCTCGTGGACGAGCATGTTGCCGGAGATGGACCGGTCGCTCCCTGCGCCGGCGCCGTATTTGCGCGTTGCCTCGATGGCGGCGTTCACGACCTTCGGGTGGGTGGCGAGGTTCAGGTAATTGTTGGCGCAGAGCATGATGACCTCTTGGCCGTTCACCCTGCAGACGGGTTCGCTCGCGCTTTCCAGAACCTTGAGTTCCCAGTTGAGACTTTCCCGCACTAAGCGTCGGTATTCGTCTCCCAAATACTTGGTTGGATGCCGAGTACCTGTCACATTCATCGCCTTGTTGAGGTTGTATCTGGTTCCCTGTAAGGAAGTCTGATGCTCTTAATGGTTACGATCATATTTATACTCTCCAACACGGTCGACGGGCTTCGAGGGCGGGTGTGCGGTGACCCAGCCGCTGAAAGCCAACGAAAGCCCTTCCTCCCCTGTGTTCCCGCCGACGCCGAGCCCATGGGATCCGACGGCCCTTAGAGGGCGCCGTCCGCCAAGCGTTTCGTCAGCTTCTCGATCATGTCCGTCGTCATCGAGGCCAGATCGTAGTCGGGGCTCCACCCCCACTCCTCCCGCGCCACGCGATCATCCAGGGACATGGGCCACGAATCCGCGATCTGCTGCCGAAAATCCGGCGCATACACGCATTCGAGGTCGGGAATGTGCTTTCTGATTTCGGCCACCAAGTCGCCGGCGGAGAAGCTGACCCCGGCCACGTTGTAGCCCACCCGATGCTTGATCGTCGACGGATCGGCCTCCATGATCTGGACGGCGGCCTTGATGCAGTCAGGCATGTACATCATGGGCAGGACCGTGTCTTCCCGCAGAAAACACGTGTAGTGCTTCGTGCGGATGGCGTCATAAAAGATTTCCACCGCGTAGTCGGTGGTGCCGCCGCCGGGGGGGGTCTCGCTGCTGATGATGCCGGGATAGCGCACGCACCGGGTGTCGACGCCGTATCGGAGGAAGTAGTAGTTGCACAGGAGCTCCCCTGCAACCTTGGTGACGCCGTACATGGTGGTGGGGATTAACACGGTGGCTTGCGGCGTGTTGATGCGGGGGGTTTCGGGCCCGAAGACCGCGATGGAGCTGGGCCAGAACACCCGCGTCAGGTTATGTTCCCGGGCCAGCTCAAGGACATGGTATAGGCCCGTCAGGTTCACGTCCCACGCGAGCTGGGGGTGTTGCTCCCCCACCGCGGACAGAACGGTGGCGAGATGATAGATCGTGTCGATCTCGTAGTCTTCAATGACCTGTTCGACACGGCTCTTCTGGGTGACGTCTAGGTACGTGAAGGGGCCGGTACTGCGGAGCTTGTCGCTGAGTGTTCGCCGGTGGCCTGCGGCGACCACGTGGTCGCCGCCATATCGCGCCCGCAGCTCAAGGGTCAATTCGGAGCCGATCTGGCCGGTGGCGCCTAAGACGAGAAGTCTCCGCATCGGTTGGTCTGTCATCTTTAGTCCTCGTTTTGTACAGGTGGGTACTGTGTTAGAGGCTCTAGGTATAAGAGGTTTCGGATGCCCCCGTGGACGCTCGCCCAGGGTTGGTGGGGAGGACTTACGGTCTTAGGACGGCGCGGCCCTCAATGGCGCCGCGCCGCAACGTGTCGAGGGCGTTATTGGCGTCGGTGAGGCGGAAGCTAGTGGACACGATGGATTTCACGACACCTCTCTTCGCAAGGCTTACGAGCTCCATCAGGTCCCCGAGGGACCCAGTGTAATTGCCAATGATTTCGGTGGCGCGGAAGGGCAGGAAGGGGATGGGGATCTTGAGGACGCCGCCGAAGAGGCCGACACTGACCATGCGTCCGCCCCGCGTTAACATGTTAAAGGCGGCTTCAGCCGTGTTGCTGCTCCCAACGAAGTCGATTACCGCGTCGGCGCCGCGCCCGTCAGTAAGGGTCTTCACGTCGTCCACGAGGTTGGTCTTCAGGGGGTTCAGGGTCTGGTCAGCCCCCAGTTTTTTGGCATAGGCAAGCTTCGCGTCATCGGTGTCAACTGCCACCACGTTCGCGCCCGTGATGGTTTCCGCCAATTGAATCGCCATACTCCCGAGGCCCCCCACACCTTCGATGACGAGGGTCGCATCACTCATGATCCGGGTCTTCTTCAAGGCGCTGTATGCTGTCACACCCGAGCAAGCCAGGGGCGCCGCGTCCTCAGAGGGTAAGCCTTCCAGCGGTAGCAGGAATTTATAGTGCGGCACGTGGAGGTACTCCGCGTACCCGCCATCACGATACACCCCTATCGACCGCGGCGTCATACAGAGATTGTCGTTCCCCGTTTTACACGCCTTACAGCCTCCACAGCCGATCCAAGGATAGACCAAGACCGCGTCTCCCTTGTCGAGTCCATGGACGGTGGGCCCTCGCGCCTCAATCACGCCGGCGACTTCGTGGCCGAGGGTTAAGGGGAGGGGAACGCCTCGATTCTGAACGCGTATTCGCTCTCCTTCACCAAGGTCATAGTAGCCGTCGGCGAGGTGAAGGTCGCTATGACACACCCCGCATGCGGTAACCTTCACTAACACATCGACGTCAGCGACTTCTGGGAGGGGTAACTCAACCAGTTGCAGTGGCTTTCCCCACTCAACAAGTCTCATTGCCTTCATATTGAATCCCTTGCCTCTCTCTCTGCTGCCCCTTGCTATATATAACTTGTTCCCGTCACACTCCCGCTCGCGTGGCCCTTCCTCGTCAGATCCAGCTAGAGGGACGTTCCCTCGCTCGCCAAGTGTCCATCATAAGCCTTTGTAAAGAGCGCGATCATGTCTTCCACGGTTACGGGGCGGGGGTTACGGGCCACATGCTTGGGGCTTCGGAACACGTTTCGGGCTAGGGCCGGGATCATCTCCCGCGTCACCCCCACTGCTTGAAGGGATGTGGGCATATCGAGGTCCTGTAAAAGCTTCTTAACGCCTACCGCGGCGCGGTAGGCAGAACGCTGCAGGCTGAGGCCCGCGGTGGGCTCCCCTAATAATTGGGCGATGGTGGCGTGCTTTTCCGGGTTCGCTACGGCGTTGTACTCCAGCACGTAGGGCATCGTGGTTCCGATGGAGTAGCCGTGGGGAAAATGAAGGCCCGTCGCCGGATACACGTAGGCGTAGCCACACGCGTGGCCGAGAACGGTGCCCGCGTTGCCAAAGGCCATGCCAGCGAGTAAGGCGGCAAGAGCCATCCCGGTTCGCGCATCCATATTCTCCCCGTCATGATAGGCGGAACGCAGGTGGGTGGTGATGAGGCGGATAGCCCGTACCGCCAGAGTGTCGGTGATGGGACTGGCCTGCAGGGACACATAGGCCTCCATGGCGTGGCAGAGGGCGTCCACGCCTGTGGAGGCGGTTAAGGGCGGCGGCAAGGTGCGGGTTAACGCCGGCTCGACCAAGGCGAGGTCCGGGTACATGAGGGGACTATACAACGCGTACTTGACCTCGGGCGTCGCGAAGATCGCCACGTTGGAGACCTCGCTTCCCGTGCCTGCGGTAGTGGGGATCAGAATGAAGGGGGCAGGCGGTCGGTGAAAGGGCTCCGTGACCCAGTCCTGAAGACGCCCGGGATTGGTGACCGCGGCGGCCGCGGCCTTCGCCGTGTCCAGGGAACTCCCGCCACCTACACCGAGAACAGCATCGTAGGTTCCGGCTCTCACGAAGTCGATCGCGGCCTCTCCCACAGCCAGCGCAGGCTCGGGCTCCACCTGATTCCATACACCGCACTCGATCTTCACGTCCGCGAGCACGGCGGTCACTTGGTCAACGAGTCCAGCGTTCTCGACACCGGGATCTGTTATGATGGCAAGCCTGTGTACACCGATGCTCTTGGCTTCTTCCCCCAGCTGCTTCAGCGCACCGCGACCGAATACGATCTTCTTCGCCGTTTGAAAGCTGTGTACTTCCACACGCATTCCTCACGTACCTATCTCACGCCTTCAAAGCTAATAAGGCAATAGGATACGGAGCGGGTACGGTTGGGGAATGCCCTTCCTCGTGTCAAAGAATAAGGAGGCAGTAACGGAAGAGCGCGCGGGCTCCCGCCACCGCGGTCATTTAGCTCACGTATATAAGAGCCGCGGGGTAACCTTTGGAGGCGGAGGAACAGGGTTTAGATGGGTAGAAAGGCGATTATTGTTTGCATTGACGGCTGTGGACCGGAGTACCTGCACGCAAGTAACACGCCGTTTATGAAGCGCGCGGGACAAGCGGGCGTCTATCGAGAGGGCCAAGCCATGATGCCCTCCGTCACCAACGTCAACGCCACCTCCATTTTGACCGGGACCTATCCAGCAACCCACGGCATCACCTCCAACTACTACTTTGAGCGGGGAACCGGTCGAGAGGTCTTCATGGAGTCCCCCGCCTTCATCAAAACCCACACCATCCTAGAGGAAGGCACGAGGCAGGGGCTGACAACCGCCCTCGTAACCGCCAAGGAGAAGCTGAAAACCCTCTTAGCCCGGGGAACCACAACCGCCTTCTCCGCCGAGAAGCCGCTCCCCTGGGTGACGCGGCGGCTGGGACCACCCCCACCAATTTACTCCGTCGACGTGAACATCTGGCTGCTCAGAGCCCTCCGAGAAGTGATGCTCCGAGAAGAGCCAGACCTTGTCTACGCCCAGACCACCGACTACGCGATGCATAAATACGCGCCGGAAGACGCGGAGTCGAAGCGCCACATGGAAGGACTGGACCGAGCGTTACAGGCGACCATGGAAGCCGTAGACGCAAAGGGAGACGAAGTACTCCTCTGCATCACCGGCGACCACGGGATGTCTGAAATCACGCGGGCCGTCAACCTAGAGCTGGTACTGAAGAAAGCGGGCATTCCCGCCCGCTTGAACACCCTCATCGCCGACCGCTACGTCGTCCACCACCGCAACCTCGGTGGCGCCGCGTACATCTACCTGAAGCACCCTGAAGACGCGGCCAAAGGCCTTGAGGTACTTAATGATACGGAAGGCGTGGAGGCGGCGTTACCCAGGGCGCAAGCGTCCGAACGCTACCATCTCGATCGGACGCGGATAGGCGACTTGGTCGTGTTAGGAGAGAAGAACTACGCCTTTGGCCTGACGGAACAAGAGGCCACAGCGGTCGCCCTGAGATCCCACGGCTCCCTCCACGAACGGCGCGTCCCCATCATCATCAACCGCCCGGCTTCAAGGTTAGGCGCGCCCCTCCACGAAAACAAGGACGTGGCTGCGGCGGCGATGACGTGGCTCAAGGGATAAAAGGCATCCAACCGACTTCGCGACGCAAGGAAACGCGACGGGGCAGCAAGGAAGACATCGATTTTGTTGACTTGGCACTGGCTCTGGATCTTGATCTCAAATCACCGGAATTCGCTCTGCTCGGGTTTTACGCTTGTTTGGAGAACGCGTAGGGTTCATTGAAACACCCTAGCTAGCACGAATGCCTCAAACCACTATGGGGTTACGTAGATTATGGGGAAAAAGAATATATTGCGCAGATAGACTAGAGAGCGACACATTAGTCCAAGGTCCCAAACCAGCCTACCACTGCATAGGGACAAACCGGCGCCAAAGCGCTGGGGAGAACGAAACGGTTCCAGGGAACCTATCCCGTTCAGGTGGGTGTCATTGCGATGTTGAAAACGGATCTGCACACGCATACGGTAGCGAGCGGTCATGCCATGAATACGGCTAATGAAATGATTGAAACGGCGCGCGAGAGGGGTCTGGAATTATTGGCCTTGACGGATCATGGCCCGAAGACGGTGGGCGGGCCCGTGGAGGGCTACTTTTTTATCGCGTCGCTATTTCCTCGTCGTTTCGGTGAGGTCGAGGTGTTAATGGGGTGTGAGGCCAATATCATGGATGGGGAAGGCCGGCTTGATCTGCCCGAGCGGTATTTGAAGCGGCTGGACATCGTGATCGCCGGGCTGCATCGGGAAGCGGGATGGGTTGAAACCTCCCGGGAGAAGAATACCCAAGCAATGATTGCGGCCATGAAGAATCCGTACGTCGATGTCATCAGCCACCCGTATAGCATCCGATGCGAGGCAGATATGGGGCAACTGGTCGCGGCCTCCTATGAATATGGCGTGCCGCTGGAAGTGAATTGCCTCCATCTGAGCCATTACGAACGGGGGGGCTTCGATGTGCAGGCAGTGCGAGAGATGATCCAGCGTGTCCGCGATTATCATTGGAAGCTGGTCATCTCGTCTGATGCCCATATGGCCTCCATGATCGGCGATGACGCCGTCATTGACCGATTACATCTGAGGAAGCTGCTTTCACCCGAGATTGTTTTAAACACCTCCCGAGCAGCCGTTCAGACATTTCTTACAGGAAAACGAGAAGAGCGGGGAAGCTGAGGGAACGACAGGTACGCCCGTCCATCCACCACAGGAATAGACGGTAGCGAGCCCCGCAGGGCGGCCTACGTCACGCCTGCAGCGACTTACTTCGTCGATGACACATGGGAGCCCCTCAGAGGTGACAATCCACCACACCGTAAAGCGAGGGGCGCCTGCGAGCGAGCGCTGGACAGCAACCAACACTCCCCGATACCACGCTTCCGACGTACATCTCCAGTCAAGATTTCGCTGTAGAACGCATGCATGAGTGCGTGGTTCGAGGCGTGGGGTAAAGGCCTGTCGTTTCTTCTCCTATGTGCTTGCGGTGTTGATCCGGACGGGGGAAAAGGGGAAGGTTTATAACATATGTTATACACGGAGTGCGAAGATGAATCGAACAAGAGCCCTGATCCTAGCCATCATCGGTCTAGCGCTCGCGGTCTCAGCGATTTATTATTCCCAAACCAACACCCCGAGTCAACTGGAAGGCGTAGAGATCAGGGAATACAACGGCCAAAGGCTCTCCTCGATCACCGCGTTTCGGGAAAACTCCATAAAGGGCCCCCAGCACATCGACAACCAAAGCTATCGGCTCAAGATCACGGGGCTCGTCGACGAGGCAAGCGAGCTAACCTACGAAGAGGTTATCACCCAATACCCGCTCTACGAAAAAGTCGTGACCTTGTATTGTGTCGAGGGATGGGACGTCACGATTCTCTGGGAAGGCGTATTACTCAAGGACTTGGTACCCGAAGGAACCGTTGACCCGCAAGCCCGAACCGTCATCTTTTCCGCGTATGATGGGTACTCCACCTCGTTGCCACTAAACTACCTCCTTGAGAACGACATCCTCCTCGCGTACAAAATGAACGGCGTGGTGTTACCGCCCGAAAGAGGCTTCCCCTTTCAGCTGGTAGCGGAGAGCAAATTGGGGTACAAATGGATCAAGTGGGTAACCCGTCTCGAAGTCTCCGCGGACGAGGACTACCGAGGATTCTGGGAAAGCCGTGGCTATTCCAACGACGCCACGGTACCCTGAGGACGAAAAAAGCCGTAAAACTGTGAGGAAAAATGAAGCTAAGGACGGCCAAAACCCTAATTGCCGGCTCCTTACTCGCCATCACGGTGGCATATCTCCTCACAGGCCTCGGGGTGACACACTATCGATGGGTCGAAGCGGTAACACGTGGAATCCTGACGAAAAACATGTCCTTTAACATCCATGAAGGCCTCTTAGCCCCCTTCGTAATCCTATTGAGCCTCCACCTTCTCTTTGGCCCTATAACGCGAATGCGTTTAAAAACGAGAAAGCAAAGGGTTCAGCGCCAGTAAACCGCTTAGGTTTCGAGGCAACTCGCTTCTCCATACTGGATGTAAGCCCCGTAAACGACGTGGTGGGTTTACGCATCCTCACACGACTAAGCTCATCAGGTCTCGATGCAACTGGCGATACAAGCCCAGTTCCCGTACATAACGGCTCCGATTAAAGACTTTGTCATCAAACCGATATAACTGAGACGTCTCCCCTAGCCTCAGTAGCTTGCCCCCGGGCAGATGTGCCATCGCTGGAAAGAAAGGCTCCTCTTGTGGATCATAAGGCGCATCGCTTGGAGCATGCTGATGCTATAGGCTATTATATGCCTGTTCCCATAATGTGTTCGTACACAGGAATACCGGACAGGTTTATGGTAAGGTAAATGGGGGAAACATGTGATGAAGAAGCTTCCTGAAGTGACAGCCGATTATGGAAACTTGTACAGAATGCTCCTCGCCCCAATCCGAGCAAAATTGTTGTTGACGGCCATCGAGCTGAAGGTATTCAATCACCTCGCTGAACCGATCTCAGCCGACGCGATCGCACAGACCCTCAACACGCATCCGCAAAACACCAAGGTGTTCTTGGACAACTTGACCGCCATCGACCTTGTAGAGAAACGGGCAGGCTTGTATCAAAATTCGCCTCAAGCGCAAGCCTTTCTGGTTGAAGACAGCTCAACATACTTGGGACGCATCTTTACCTTCATGAAGGTCGACGATCAGTTCCTCCAGAACCTTCCCACGCTGGTGAAGGAAGGGCCACCCCCACCGCCAGAACAGTCCCCCTTCTCGGAAGACGCGTTGGCCAAGGGCGTAACGCTCATGGCGGACATTGAACGAGCGGGTTATGCCCAGGAAGCGGTGGAGATCGTTTCGGAGCTCCCCGAGTTCCCGTCGTTCCGGAAGATGCTGGATCTGGGCGGCGGCCCAGGGCTCATCGGGATGACCATTGTCGACGCCCATCCGACCATGACGGGCGTCATCTTTGACCTGCCACCTGTCGTCAAGGCAACGGAGGCCTACATCAAAGAGTACAAAATGGAGGCCCGCGTGGAGACCCTCGGCGGCGACTTCAACCGTAGCCCCATAGGCGAGGGGTATGACCTCGTCTTCGCGTGTTCGTCTCTCCAGTTTGCACAGGACCTCGACATGGTTGTGCAAAAGGTCTATGACGCCCTCAACCCGGGGGGCGTGTTCGTTTCCCTGTTCCCCTTTGGACACACCCATGAGGGAACCAAGCCGGAACCCATTGTACTGAGCTTAGCATCCATGGCGTTCATGGGCATGGAAACCAGCTTCGACCAAAGCTACGTTGCAGAGTCCATGCGTCGCACGGGGTTCAAGACCATTCGCTCACGAACCTTCGAAACCTTTATGGGGCCGATGGAACTCGACGTAGCTCGAAAGTAGACGCCACGCCAACACCCGAATGAGGAAAAACAGCCAAGCAACTGAGGCAACGATAAGAGAAGGAAAAGAAGAAAAAGGTATGGACCGCGGTAGCTCGGCGGTTTCCACTACCGATATTCGAACAACGGTTTCCTCAGTTGTTAGCTAGAGCAGTCCTTAGCTAGCTACCAGTTCGTGAAGGCCCCGTCCTCGCGTCGAAGCAGAGGCGGCCAGCCCGTGGGGGAGACCCGCCGTTCATCTGCAACGTCCTCGTCAAAGTCGACGCCCAGACCAGGTGTATCAGGCGCGTAGGCGTAACCCTCGCTCCACTGGATCTGCTTCGGGAACAAGTCGTTGGCGAAGCTACCGGGGCGCCGAGGCATCTCCTGGACCCCCACGTTGGCGGAGGCCATGCATAACGCGACGCAGGCAGCGGCGGCAACGGGTCCCAGAGGGTTGTGGGGCGCGATGTCGATGTAATGGGTCTCGCACCAGTGGGTGATCTTCAGGGCTTCGGTCAGCCCGCCGACGATACAGAGATCGATGCGCGCGTAGTTGATCAGCTCTTCCTCGATGACCTCGCGGAAGGCCCATTTGGACGCCCACTGCTCGCCGGCCGCGATGGGGAGGGCCACGTGCCGCGCGAGGGTGCGATAGCTGCCCGGGTTTTCCGAGCGTAGGGGGTCTTCGATGAAGAAGGGCTTGTAGGGTTCGAGGGCCTTACAGAGAGTGATGGCGTGCGCGGTGTCCAGGCGTGTGTGCACGTCGAAGCAGATCTCGACGTCCGGGCCCACGGCGTCCCTCACCAGCGCCATCTGCGTCTCGGCCATCCGAATGGATTTCACCGGCTCCAACTGTCCCTCTGTACCGCGGTACTCCAAGGTTCCCCCCGTCTCAGGCTGCCCCCACCGCACAAACTTCCATCCGTCCTGGACAGCACGGACGCAGTTCTCCACCAGCGCCTCCGTTGTCCGGCCCTGGGTGTGGGGGTAGCACACCACCTTGTCACGAACCGGCCCGCCGAGCAGCTTGTAGACGGGCAGGTCGAGGGCTTTGCCCTTAATGTCCCACAACGCGATGTCGATGGCGCTGATGGCGCAAGAATAAACCTTGTCGGCGGGGAAGAAGCTGCCGCGGAACATATGCTGCCAGAGGCGCTCGGTGCTGAAGGGGTCTTGCCCCACGACGATTTCGGACAGGTGTTCGATGGCCTTCTCGATGGCAGCCCCCCACCAGCGGATGCCCACTTCGCCGAGGCCCGAGACGCCGGCGTCGGTCTCCACCTTCACGATGAAGTAGCCTCGTCCATCCGCGTCCGCGACGCTATAACTTTTTATTTCTGTGACCTTCATGGTGCTCACTTTACACAGCGAATGTTAGTTACGGGATTATGGTCGTGGGAGGATAAAGCCTTTTGTACGGACATTATCGCAGGAGAAGACACCCAGAGACAAGAGCACGCCTCGGATACAGGGCATCGTCCGCAGTGCAGGGGCTCTGGGCGAAGTCGAAGAATCCTGCTTAAGGTTATGAGCCACGGGCAGGCTGAAGGAAGGTTGATGGGCGTCAGATATTATTGACAGATCATTACCTTGATGGATCCTGAGGTCTTATCGGCGGCGGTTTTAAAGGCCTCCCCCACCTTTTCGAGGGAGAATCGGTGGGTGACGATGGGGGTTGCATCAACTTTTTTTGCGGCTACTTGCCCAATGACCGCGTCAAAATCCTTCTTGAGACCACTATAAC
>Ga0209427_10006140_pt1 | contig 13743 bp, 10 predicted proteins | sample DeeMarSWOR136_30_FD_187465 | JGI IMG/M metagenome (GOLD analysis project Ga0209427, IMG submission 187465) | Marine sediment microbial communities from White Oak River estuary, North Carolina - WOR-1-36_30 (SPAdes) (version 2) | ecosystem: Environmental > Aquatic > Marine > Intertidal zone >... | reverse complement strand
TACATGGACACATCAGCCGAATCCTTACGCCGAGGCGGCGATTGAGATCCTCGGTCGAAGAACCAGTGCTTTTGAAGCTGTTATTAGTGATGACCCGCGCCTGCTGCTTAGCGACCGTCTGACGAAATTCGATGCGCTGGTGATGAACAACATCCACGAGCGCGATCCGTTTTTGCCTGAGGATTTCGCCAAGCTCACAGATCTACAAAAAGCGGCCGCACGGAAATTCGACCAAGCGGTGAAGGACAGCATCCTCAATTATGTGCGAAGCGGCAAAGGCATCGTGGGCGTTCATGCCGCCACGGCGGCTTTTCAAAACTGGCCCGAGTACGGCCGGATGATGGGCGGCTACTACAGCACGCACATTTATCAGGACGTGGCAATCAAGCTGGACGATCCGCAGCACCCGGTGAACGCCTGCTTCGGCGGCAAGTCTTTCAAGATCAATGATGAGATTTACATCTTCCGCGAACCTTATTCACGCGACAAGCTCCATGTCCTACTTAGTCTCGATCTCGACCGGATGGCCGATCCCGGCAAGCGGTCCGACAAAGACTACGCCGTCTCGTGGGTCCGCCAATACGGCCAGGGGCGCGTCTTTTATACGACTCTGGGGCACGCCGCAGAAACGTATTGGAATCCGTTGTTTCTCGAGCATTTGCTGGCGGGAATTCAGTTCGCGATAGGCAATTTGAAACCGTAAGAGGCAGTGGTTTTTACAAAGATATATTATTGCACGAAAGGGCTCATCAAAATGGATTCGAAGGACAATCAGATCGAATGTTCTGTATCCCGTCGTCGTTTTCTCGAAATGGCTGTTGCGGGCGCTGCTTTGCCGAGTTTGGCTATTGCAACAAAGGCAAAACCGTCGTCAGCGTCTAAAAGCAAAGGCGAACACGCAATGAAGTTTTGCATCTTCTCCAAGCATTTGCAATGGCTGGATTATCAGGAGATGGCCCGGACCGCCCGCGAGATCGGATTTGACGGCATCGACCTGACCGTCCGTCCACGCGGCCACGTTCTGCCGGAGCGCGTGCGGGAAGACCTGCCCCGAGCCGTCCAGGCCATCAAAGCGGCGGGACTTGAGGTCCCCATGATCGCGACCGCGATCACTGATCCGGCGGATCCACTAACCGAAAGTATCCTCTCGACGGCGAGCCAGGCGGGTATTCGCTACTATCGTATGGGCTACTATCGATATGACAATTCAAAAACCGTCCGCCAGATTCTGAGCGAGGCCAAGGCGAAACTCCGCGACCTCGTCGATATGAACAAGCATTTTAATGTTGTGGGTACATATCAGAACCACGCAGGCGCCAGATACGTCGGAGCGCCCCTCTGGGACCTCGACATTTTATTCAAAGACCTCGATACACGCTGGATCGGCTGTCAGTTTGACATCCGCCACGCCACCGTCGAAGGCGGCACGGTCTGGCCCATTCATTTTCGGCTCATGTCACGGTATATCAATACGCTCGTGGCGAAAGATTTCAAATGGTCTCAGACACAAGAGGGCTGGAAGGCGGAGAATTGCCCGCTGGGCGAGGGCATGGTGAACTTCTCCGGATATTTTAAGATGTTGCGCCAGGCAAAAATCGCGGTACCGATGTCGCTGCATCTTGAATATCCCATCGGGGGCGCCGAGCACGGCGCCCGGCGTCTGACCGTGGATAAGCAGCAGGTCACCGGGGCGATGCGAAAAGACCTTCGTTTTCTAAGAAGCCTGTAGAGGGCGATGAATCGCACCAATCTTCTTATTCTTGTTAGCTCTCGACCTCGTTGACAACGTTTTGTGGCCTTCCGGAAAGGAAAGCGGCGACGTTGTCTATGGTAACTTTCAGCAGCCTTTCTCTTGCGGCGCGGGTCGCCCAGGCGATGTGCGGCGTGATGTGGCAATTCTTCGCACCCAGCAGTGGATTGTCCTTAGCAGGCGGCTCGGTGGAGAGCACATCCATGCCGGCGCCGGCAATACGATTATTGTTGAGGGCGTCGGCCAGCGCCTGCTCGTCAATCAATGGCCCCCGGCTCGTATTGATCAGAAACGCCGTCGGCTTCATCAAGGCCAGCCGCTCGGCGTCGACGAGGTTCTCCGTCTGTGGCGTTAGTGGACAGTGCAGACTGACGATATCCGATTCTCGAAACACATCCCCCAGTTCCACCATCCGGCACCCTTCAGGCATTTCGGAGGGCATCGTGACATCATAGACGATCACGTTCATGCCGAACGCCCGCGCCAGCCTGGCCGTCGCCCGTCCGATCTTTCCGAAGCCGACGATCCCCATCGTTAATCCCTGGAGCTCGATCAGCGGCGCATCCCAATAGCAAAAGTCCACGCTGTTCACCCAGCGACCGCCCCGGACCGTCCCAGCGTGGTGGGCCACATTCAGCGCCAGGTTGAGCAAGTGTGCAAACACCATCTGGGCCACGGACTCCGTTCCATAGGTCGGGACATTACTAACCGGGACACCTCGCCGGCGAGCCACCTCAACGTCCACGATGTTGTAACCGGTCGCCAGCACGCTGATGAACTTCAGTCTGGGCAGACGGTCGATGGACTCGGCCGAAAGCACGCTCTTATTGGTCAGAATTATCTCAGCGCCACAGGCTCGTGGAATGATCTGCTCCGGCGCCGAGCGGTCGTGGATTATGCATTCGCCGAGGGCTTGAAGATCGCTCCACGACAAGTCTCCGGGATTCAGGGTGTAGCCGTCTAATACAACGATCTTCATGAACAATCTATCCGGTTACAGTTTTGCAGGGCGTGTAAGTTCTTTCTTTTGCCCACCCTAAGAGTTTAATGGAGTGTCATGGTGACTTTACCCAGGGGGCCACAGTCGCCGATGTAGTCCCCTTTGATTCCGCCGCCTTTGACTTTGTAGGCGGGCGCCGCCGTGCCGGTGACAATGACCGCGCCGGGTTCCAGTGTGCCTCCAAGCTCGACGATATGATTGGCGCACCAGAGCAGTGAGTTCCAGGGACTGCCCATCACGTCCGTCGCGGGACTGTCCGCGAGAACATGGCCGTTCCGGATCAGCTTCAGTCTTACAGCATCGACGTCGACTTTACTCGGACACACAGCAGGGCCGAGGACGAAGACATGGGCGCCGACGCCGCTGGCGATCATATCCTGAGCGTTTGGGGCGGCGTCCGCCGTAAAGCGATAATCACCGGCATCGAAAGCGGTGTGAACCCATTGGACATAGTTCTTTATTTGAGCGACGTCCTGGATCACACGGTCAATGCGTTTGCCGATCGTAAAGGCGATTTCCGTCTCCAGCGTCAATTCCCCAAAAGTGCTTGTCGGGAGCTTCGAGCCGTTCGGCACACGCTGAAGCCGAAAGAGCGGGCCGCTTGCCGGTTCGGTCATACCAAACTGTTTCTGCGCCGCCTTGCTCGCATACGCGACCTTGTAGCCTGCTATGCCACCCAACTCCTTCGTGAGCTCTCCGGCCAGGCTCCGTTGAATCTGGTAGGCTCTTTCGATACTGAACGATCCGTATGTCTGTGTCAAAGATGGGATTGGGGTTTGTGTCTTGCGCCCGGCAAGCATCTCCTCGACCATCTTCTTCGCATTGATCCTCTGGCCGTACACGTTTGGGCCGCCTCCCGCCACGCAAACCACGGTCAGAACCACGATGGGAATCCTGGAAAAGATGGAACTGTGCATCGATCTCATTTGATTGTCTCCAAATCGGACTGAGGTTCTTGATCCTACAAATGCCACGGGCTTCTCATGGGACGACTCAGCATCTGGTTGGCCTCCCGGTCATCGACGAATTGCTCTGTGGCCGCGTCCCACCTGAGCTTGCGCTGCAGTCGGCACGCGATCTCCGGGACCAAACCAAGATAAGAAGCCTTATGGCCCGCCTCGACGGGAGCTATGGGATCGCGCCGCGTTTGCACGCCCTTGAGAAAGTCGGCGTGGTGACTTGTTGAATCGCCCAGGCTTGTTTCATTCGGCTTGATCCTCACCTTCAAGAGAGAAGCCGGCTCGGCCCAGATACCCTTGCGGTTGACATGGACCCAGCCTTTGTCACCCTCGAATTGACAGCCTTGCTTATGGGGATTGCCGGTGTCCGAATAGGTCATCCGCAGGCCGCTCGAATAGGTGAACTCCGCCTGCCAATCGTTGATGTTGTCGGTCAGGCCGTCGTTGCGATAGCTGCCCTTGCACACGACCTCAAACGATCCGTCGCCGACGGCGGGGCAACCCCAATTCGCGATGTCCAGGTGATGGACGCCCCAGTTGACAATGAAGCCGGCGCAGTAGTCCCAAATCAGATACCAGTCCGGCCAGGCCCATCGACCGCCGTTATACGGCTTCATCGGGGCCGGGCCGACGTACATGTCGTAATCGAATCCCGCCGGAACAGGTTCCTCGGTCGTCGGTTTCGAATACGTCCGCTTGTACTCCGGCCCGGGGGCAGCGACTTTAACCGTGTGGATCTTGCCGAGGTATCCGTTCCGTGCCAGCTCGCACGCCAACCGAAACTTGTGATCCGAACGTTGTTGGGTGCCGGTCTGGAAGATACGTCCATACCGCCGGATGGTATCGCGCATCGCCTTGCCTTCGGCGACCGCAACGCCCGTGGGCTTTTCACAATACATGTCCTTGCCAGCCCGCGCCGCCGCTACGGCAATCACCGCATGCCAATGATCCTGCGTCGCAATCACGACGGCGTCGATATCCTCGTGCGCAAGCAGGCCACGAAAATCAGCGAAGGTGACACATCCCTTATCTCCGTAGTGCTGGTCAATAACATTCTTGGCCTTCTGGCGCCGGGCGTCAGCAACATCGCAGACGGCAACCATCCGCGCTGCCGGATGATTAAGAAATGCTCTCGTGTTATGCCCGCCCTGCCCACCGACACCAATGCAACCCATCACGATACGGTTGCTTGGGGCGACACTTGAGGCATTCCCTAACGATGATGAAGGAACCACGTATGGGAACGCCATCGCACCGGCAGCGATTCCCCCGACCCGCTTCAGTACGGTGCGGCGGCTCATCTTGTTATTGCGTAACATTGACAGATCCTCCTGAAAAATCCACGTTTAATCTATAAATCTGCTTTAAATTCACTCAATTCGGGAATTCAACTTCCAGGACATTTCCATTCTCACCCACGGAAGCCGACGCGACGCATCGACCGCCACCATAGAAATTCACCCGCCACATCCGCGACTGCTCGGCGTATTCCGCTCGGACGTGCAGCTCTTTGATATCCCTCAACGCATTCCTGATGCGCGCATCCGCGCTGGCGACGGCAATAGCACGAACGGCCGTCATCGGTCGTTTCATCTTCTCCTGCAGATGCTCAATGAGCTGCTGAATCTCCATCACCTCCACGTCATTACCTTCCGACTTGGCTTCTTCAAGTTCTTTCTTGAGCGAGTCGATTCGCTCGGTTATCTCTGCTTCGGTCTCTTCATCCGAGCCAATGTATGCGGTTCTGCCGGCGCGCAGGTCGTCCATAAGCGCTTGGATCTCTTGCGCCTCCGGCTCATTCCCGTCTCTCCTGGCCCTCTCCAGCGCCACCTCAAGTCGCGCAATCCTGACGTTTCTTGACATGGGCTTGGGAACCTCCACCGTGGCCGTCCCACTGTCGCTAATGGCGTAGCATCGAAGCGGCCCGCCATAGATTTCACCCGGTCCTCCCGAGTGGCAGATGTACAGGGTCCCTTCGGCATCCATCGAAGGACAGTTGTCGAACTCCCCGCCGGCACCAAAGGTCCATCTCAAGGTTCCGTCTGCGTTCACAGCGTACACCAGGCCGGCATCCGTTCCGAAGTATATGGTCCCGTCCGAGCCGACAATAGGCGAAGAGTCACTACCCCAGGGCTTGCCCCTCCGGCCCGGCTCGAAATGCCAGTCGGGAAACCGTGTCTCGTAAGACCATTTCACCCGGCCCTCCGGCGTGACCGCGGTCAGGCCCGTTTTGATGCCGGGTGCGGCCGGAGCATCCTCCGGCACCCACGAGGTGATATATATGGTCCCCTCCTCTGAGAGAGCGGGGGACGTCTCCATCACTCCAACGGCCAGCTCCCATTTCTTGGTCCCGTCCGGATGGATGGCGAAAAGCTTGTGACTGTCCGGTCTTTCCCCGGGCCTCGTGCAGACGTAAACGGTTCCATCCCGGCCGACCGCCGGCGCCGCGGCGATGCTGGTGGTCGTCTGAATGTCGTACGCCCACTTGACCGTGCCGTCCGTGGGATCCAGGGCCCTGAGCTTGTTGCCGCCGACATAGATGGTGCCGTCCGGGCCAAGCGCCGCAGAAAGGATAGTCCCCGATGAACTCAGCAGGACGGACCATTTTTCGTGGCCCGACGGACTGACCGCATAGAAATGGCATTCGGCCTGCTCGTACTGACCTTTCACCGTGCCGAAATAGGCCGTGCCGTTCGGATCGATGCTGATGTGCGTGGCAATATCCCCCTGGCCAACGCCGAAGGTCCACGTCACCGTACGGTCAGGAGCGAGCGCGTACAGTTTCCTTTCATGCCCGGGCACCGAGAAGCCGGTCGTGGTCGATCCTTTCCACAGATGAAGCGCTTCTCCGAAATAGACCGTTCCATCCGGTGCTATCGACACATCGTTGATGTTCGCTCTGAGCCCTTTTTCCATCAACTCGTCTTTTTTGGCCTCCGGCCAGTCCGCAGGCGGGGTGATCTCGACAGCCGGCAGCCGGAACTGCCATTTCTCGGTCCCATCTGCGTTCAGAGCGAATAGCACGCCGGCGTCCGTGCCGACATAGGCCGTGCCATCGGCGGCAATAGCAACGCAACTACCCCAACTGGGCAGCGTGAACTGCCACTTCAACTTGTTGGTCTGCGGCCCTTTGTATGGGCTTTGTCCGGTTCGACCTGGGTCATAGGCAAAGCCGGGCCATTGTGCGCGCTGGGGTAAGGCTTGTGGGATGCTATCATCTGCGGCAGCCGAGGCCGTACTTGATGGTGGGGCAAGCCCCACCGTACACACAAGTGTGAGAATGAACAACGAAAAGATGAAGCTCCGTCTCATATTGAATACCAAGAATCAAACAACAAAACGTGCTCGATGCTCGACGCCGGATTCTCGTCGAGCATCGAGCGTCAAGTATAACTGGCTTTGGAGCCGGAAGGCAAGAGAGAATGGAGTAAATAATGATTCAAAGTGCCTAAAGTCAAGAGTGACTAAAGTGCCTAAAGTTAAGATGAGTGTTCACACACCTTAGCTCACTTTAGTGCACTTTAGTCACTTTAGTCACTTAAGCTCACTTTATGGGCGAGTCAGGCGGATGTCGTCAACGTACAGCGTCCCCGAACCGCCGGCCGCCGCACCACCTTTGCTGCCCACGCCAATCGCGAACTTGTCCACGTTGATCAGGCTGATCCCTTGATCGGCAACGGCCTGTAGCGGGATGACCCACTGCGTCCAGGTGGTGGTTGTCGCCGCGCCCGGATCACCCTGGGCCACCACTGCGGGGGCTCCGGCAGCATTCGAGACCGCCACGTACAGCGGCTCAGCGGCATTCGCCGAATCCCCGCGGAACCACAGCGACAATTCCGCAACGCCTTCCTCGGTCCAGTCCCTCGTAGCGGTCAGAGGCAGCACCGCCTCCGAATTCGTTACGCCGGCCTCGTTGGCATAGAGTAGCGGCATGGATTGCAAGCCGCCATGGACGATCGTCTGCTCGCAATACGGGGGCATCAAATTGCCGACCTGCGCGCCATTATCCGCAACACCAAAGCCATCCACCCAGGTTTGCCAGATGGCCTCCCCGGCCGCGTCGTCGTCGGTGTAGCTCTCGAAGTCATCGACGATAGCAAAGCCGGCCGTCGTGAAGCTCCAGACATTGCCCGTCCAGGGGCTGTCGGGATTGAGATTATTCACTTCATCAATACGCCAGTAGTATGCGGTCTCCCACGCTAATTTACCGGGATCGTAGTTCTCGTCACCGAGCGCCTTGGTGCCTTTGTATTCGGACGAAGCTGCGGTGGCACTCCTCACGGCATCCGGATCTGTGCCGAAGTACACCTCGTGCGAAGCCGCATAGACTCCCGGACTCCAGGTGAGAATCGGCGTTTGGGTGATGTCCGCAGCGCCGTTAGCCGGATTCGGATTCCCCACGCCGCCCTCCGTTGTGAAGCTCCAGACATCGCCCTTATACGTGCCCAAACCGTCGAATTCGTCAACACGCCAATAGTACGTCTTGGACAACTTAAGCGGGCCGGGCGAGTAGTTCGTCATTCCAGTCGGCACGCCCACGGTGGCCTTGTCCACCTCGTCAAAATTGTCACCGAAATACACGGTGTGCAATTTCGAGCCGAAACCCGCCGTCCAGCTAAGAATCACGTTCACATCAACGGAATCGGCGCCATCAGCCGGATCGGGATTATAGGCCGTCTTCGGCGGAATCGAGAAGCTCCAGACATACCCCTTCCACGGACTATTCGGTTCCGTCGGATTGACCTCATCAATTCTCCAATAGTAGGTCGTTCCCGGGACGAGACCGTCCGGATAAGGAAACCCGGGAAAGCCGATAACAAAAAATGTCGAGGTCTGGTTGCCCCGGAAAACGGGCGAATCATGCGTGGCATCATTGACCTCGTCATAATTGTCCCCGACGTACACATCGTGCGACTCAGCAAAATCTCCCGGCGCCCAACTCAGGCTGGCCCACGTATCCTCGTGGAACGCCCCGTCACGGGGTTCGGGATTTCTGGCCTGAGGGATCGGTGCCAGCACGTACTTAACCGCCGCTTCCATCAGGGCATAAGCATTGTCATTCAACATCGTATGTCCATAATAGTGAAAGAACATGCCGATGCGGATATCCGCGGCTGTCGGGCCACTGCCATCCGTCGGATTTACAGCGAGCTCCGCTCCCTTTTCATAAACGACAATCTGATCGTACGTCTGGCCGTCGGCCAGGGTGGCTATTGCAATGGAGGTGCCCTGGCCGCCTACTTTGCCGTTGGCAAACTGAGCCACGCCGTCCGGGCCCGTGATATCGGTCAGGACGGTCACGGTTCCGCTGAGACCTGCGGCAAGAAAATGGCTGGGATTGATGATCTCAATATCCGTCGTGGCCACATCGCTTGTTATACATGGGCTATTAAGTGTCATGCCCATTTCATCCCAGGCGTAGGGCTCGCCGACGATCATGGGAATTTCCACTTCTGTGATTTTGGTATTAACGTTGCCGGAGCCGACCGATTCAGATATCCAGACTAAATCCGCGGCAGCAGCGGCAGCCTCCATGTCTGCTTCACTTTCATTGTCGTCAAAATATGTTACCGTGTGTCCAAGGCCTTCGAGGAAGTCCCCGATCAAAGCGTCGTAGGGGTAGGTGGCTAAGGTCGGATCATTCACGATGAACAGTATGTTGCCCCCCATGGTTACGGTAGCTGAAAGACTCAGGACTACCACCAGACCAAGTAAAGATTTTAGGAATTTGCTCTCACGCATCGTTCTTTTCCTCCAAATAAGGTCTCTTGTTTCCGAAGTGAGGACCTCACCTCCGAAGCCTGCGACTTCCGTGGTCATCTCTGGGCTGCCCCGCTTCGCGCCCTTTGAACAACGCTCACGGGACGGCCGAAATTCCACCTGCCGCGAGGTTCAAAGCCGACACACTTCACTGGCTTATATTTACCAAATCAGCTCCCGTCCGTCAAGGAAAATCTCGCTAAAGTCCATTTGAACAGGCTCGTGATGAGATTCTGCGGATCGGCACGTTTTTGCCAAGAACAGACCCATGGGCTCTCGTAAGGACGCAGTGCGCTCAGCGCGCGTCCTTCCCCGGCCACGTCCAGCTCACCAGGTCATCGCTCCAGGCAACGGCCAAACTTGCCGCCCCGTGGGCCCGATGAGCCTTCAGACCTTCTCTCGACGATCCGTGGAAGAACATAATGTACTTGCCCACAGCGGGCTCTTTCGTCACATCGACCACGGTTGCGGCCGTCAGGCGGCCTTGCGCCCAGGGCCAGTCCTCTTGTCCCAGCGCCAGAAGCTGAGTATCCGGCCCCCAGGATTGCGGGTCTTTCGAGCGCTTGACTCCGATGCCGTTGCCCGGCGAGTGAAACATCACATAGTCGTCGCCCTGCCGAATGACCGTCACATTCTCCCCGGCTGGCGCCCGACCCACGTAGGTCCACGATGTCAGATCGTACGAATACGACATGCTGACGCCGTTTTGCTTGTAGAAGCACCACCACTTGCCCTTCTCTTGGGCATCTTCCAGAAGATACGGATCAATCATACGACCCATCTGGTGTCGCGGCACGTCATTGCCTTTAACTCGCAGCAGTTCCGGCTCGGACCATTTCTTCAGATCGTCGCTTCGCATGATCCAGATCCGGCTGTCTTTTGTGCCAAAGGTCTCGCGGTTGGGTGTCGGATACGTCTGCAAACAGAGAATCCATTCATCGCCGTAACGGATAATGTTGCCGGGGCTGCTGTAGTTCAGATTGCGGTCGCGTGGGGTGATGATCTGAGGAAACGTCCAGTGAACCAGATCGGCACTGATGCTGAAGGCGGTCATATTGTAGTATCCACCGTCAGCCGCCGTCTCGGATAGTGTGAAGTAGAGATAGAAATCGCCGCCGTGGTAGACTACAGCCGGGTCACGAAATCCGTACTTCGGATCGCCCCGGAAAACGATGGGGGATGTCAACCCCGAGAAATCTACCTTCTCTGTTCCGCGGGACAGAATACCGAGAATAAGCGACAATGCACATGCCAGTCGACAGGCGGCTTTCATCATCGATGCTCCTTTCCTATTCTAATGACTGGCTGCATATTGTAGCGGTTGGATAAGCCCAGGACAAAGTGCAAAAAAACCCGCATATGTCTGACGGAGAGTTTTGGCTTCACGGAGAGTACGACTCTGGTTAAAATGGCTCAATCACTCTCAGTACAATAAACATGAAGGGTCTGGAATGATGAAGAATATTCGTGTCGCCTCAGTTCAGTTCGAGCATGTGCCTTCAGACAAGCAGGCCAACCTCACCAAGATCGGGAATTTTGTGAGGCAGGCGGCCGGGCAGGGCGTCGAGCTCATCGAATTCCCGGAATGCTGCATGACCGGCTATACGTTCTTACGGAAACTCAACCGCGAAGAATTGCACGCTCTGGCCGAGCCCGTTTTCGAAGGGCCTTCGTCACAGACCCTGATGGTGCTGGCAAAGGAACATCGTATGACCATCGGCGCGGGGCTCGTGGAGATCGCCAAGGACGGGACGATGTACAACACGTACGTCGTTGCGATGCCCAACGGCGAATTCCAACGTCACCGAAAGATTCACTGCTTCATCAGCGAGCACCTTTCGTGTGGCTCCGAATTCACGGTGTTTGACACGCCGCATGGTTGCCGCGCCGCGGTGCTTACGTGTTACGATAACAACATCGGAGAGAACGTGCGTATTGCAGCGCTAAAAGGAGCAGAGGTTCTTCTGGCACCCCACCAGACTGGCGGATGCAGCACGCCCAGCCCCCACTGCATGGGCGTCATTGACAAATCGCTGTGGGACAACCGCAAGGGAAAGCCCCAGGCCATCGAGGCGGAGATCAAAGGACCGAAGGGCCGGCAGTGGCTCCTCACGTGGCTTCCCGCTCGTGCTCACGATAACGGTTTGTTCCTGATCTTCAGCAACGGCATCGGTATCGACGGCGACGAGGTGAGAACCGGGAACGCTATGATCCTCGATCCTTACGGCCGAATCCTTGCCGAGACGTGGAAGGCCGATGATGATATGATTGTCGCCGATCTGGATGCGGCCCTGAGAGACAATTGCACGGGCGTGCGGTGGATTAAGACGCGGCGGCCGGAACTGTATGAGCCGCTGACGGTTCCTACCGGGCTGGAAGAGGATATTCGCCGCGTCCGCTTCAGTCACGAAAAGAGGGAGACCGAATCATGAAAACGATCGGACTGATCGGCGGGATGAGCTGGGAATCGTCCCTCGAATACTATCGCATCATCAACGAATGCGTCAGGGACGCACTCGGGGGACTCCATTCTGCCAGCATTGTGATGCACTCTTTTGATTTTGCAGAGATTGCCGCGGCGCAGGACGCAGGAGACTGGGACGCCGCCGCGGCGTTGATAATCGGTGCGGCCACAAGATTGGAGCAAGCCGGGGCAGACGTCCTGGTCATCTGCACGAACACGATGCACAAGCTCGCAGACCAAGTGCAGAAGAACCTTACGGTTCCTCTGTTACACATTGCCGATGCAACCGCGGAAGAGATTAAAACAAGAGGCCTTCGGAGAATGGGTCTGCTGGGAACCAAATTCACGATGGAAGAAAGCTTCTATAAGGACAGACTGATTGAGCAACACGGCCTCGAAGTGATCGTCCCGGCCGAAGAGGAGCGGAACGTTGTCAATCATGTCATTTATGACGAGCTTTGTTGTGGCGAAGTGACGCAATCATCGAAAGAAACGTTTCGCAAGACCATGCAAAATCTCGTCGCGAACGGCGCCGAGGGGATCGTCCTGGGCTGCACGGAAATAGGTCTTCTGGTCGATCAGGAAGACGTTCAGGTTCCCGTGTTCGACACAACAACGATTCACGCGAGAGCCGCCGCTGCGTTTGCTTTGCGGCAATAGGAATGGGTAGGGTGGGGCTTGCCCCACCGTTTCAATCGATTTCGGAGAGAAGCCAAAACAAGCTACGAAATTAGGAGAATAAAATGAAGGTTGTGGCCTTTAACGGAAGTGCGCGCAAAGACGGCAACACGGCGATCCTGATCCGAAGAGTCTTTTCCGAACTGGAGGCCGAGGGGATCGACACGGAATTGGTTCAATTAGCCGGCAAGACCATCAAGGGATGTATCGCCTGTGGCAAATGCTTCAAGAACCGAGACAAAAGATGCGCCGTGGATGACGATATCGCCAATGAGTGCATTGAGAAAATGACGGAGGCCGACGGAATCATTTTAGGCTCTCCGACCTATTTTTCCGATCTCACGCCGGAGATGAAGGCTCTGATTGATCGGGCGGGATACGTCGCCCGGGCCAATGCATTTATGCTCAAGCGAAAGGTAGGGGCCTCGGTGGTCGCCGTGCGCCGCGCGGGGGGGATTCACACCTTCGACTCGATGAATCACTTCTTCCAGGTCGGTCAGATGTTCCTGGTCGGGTCGTCCTATTGGAATATCGGCATCGGGCGAGCCGTCGGGGAGGTCGAGCAGGATGAGGAAGGCATGGAAACCATGCAGACCTTAGGCCAAAACATGGCCTGGCTGCTTAAGAAGATCAACCAATAGCAATATGAGCCAGACACGTAACAAGAGGTATCGCCCGGCGGTGTTCGCCGCGACATTGAAGGTGGCCGTCCTGATGGTCGGTATGTTGATGCCGGTCGGGATCAATGCTGGGGAGCAAGCTCGGACGGGCAACTTTCGCAGACCGGCCAATGATAGTGAGCTGCGATACTGGCTTGAGAATATGGTCTGGTACCACCGCTTTACGAACGCCGAGATCGCCGCCGCAACGGGCCTGACGGATGGCGAGATCGTCGCCGCAATGAAGAGGTTTGACATTCGGCGCGACAATCGCCCCGAGAAGAAAGAAGGTTCGCCACTGACCGTACTGCCCTACCCCGGAGGGCGGCATCCGCGGATCGGCTTTCTGGAAGGGGCGATCGACCCGCAGCGGGAAACGAAGTTCAGCGTCTTTACGCCGTGGGACCGTGACAGCTATGTCGTCCTCGATATCCCCGAGGCGATTTGGTCGAATTTGGGACTAACCTATCTGG
>Ga0209427_10006139_pt1 | contig 13743 bp, 15 predicted proteins | sample DeeMarSWOR136_30_FD_187465 | JGI IMG/M metagenome (GOLD analysis project Ga0209427, IMG submission 187465) | Marine sediment microbial communities from White Oak River estuary, North Carolina - WOR-1-36_30 (SPAdes) (version 2) | ecosystem: Environmental > Aquatic > Marine > Intertidal zone >... | reverse complement strand
TTCTAGTTTACTATGTCTCCAGTTCCTTTATTCTATTATCTATTTGATCCAGTTCTTCCTTAATTGCTTCCGCCTGGTTCCTCAGGAAGTCCAGCTCCTGCTCGCGGGTCATCTGTGGAGAATAGGGATACGCGCCCATAGTTGAGCCGGCGTAACCATATGGCATACCTCCCGAATAGGCCGCTCCTTCATAATGGGGAACACCCCAAGGCTCACCATAGCGGGCATACTCGGGCGGCGCAGGCATTCCCGCAGCTCCACTGGGGAAATACCCACATCTGGGCAATCCTCCCCTTCCCAGACCCACGTAAGGCCAGGGAGGAGAGCTCCCCCTGAAACCAAATCCCCATCCGCCTCTCCCTCTTCCGAATCCTCTACCATATCCGTTCGGCATTTTTCACCTCCTTTTCATTCCCGAATTTCCTCAATACCCTTCTTCACGCGGTCCGGTTCAGGCCTCATGCATCCCTGCTGCTCTTGAAGCACAGTTAGCTCTCCTTCCCTGCGCCTAGCTCCGCAGGGTAACCGTAGGCATAGCCTGCATATGCATACCGATAAGGTTCTCCATATCCGTGCCACGCCGAAGGATGCCAGCATCCGAACCACTGCCGCATTCTCTAACCTCCTGAGATAACTTCAAAACCTACCACAAGGGGTATCCATAAGCTCCCCACCTTCGCCACCCACGACCGAAGCCTCGACCAAATCCGCGCCCAAAGCCACGACCAACACCATAGCCCCACCTGGGCCATCCCGGTGTTGAATAACCGTAACCATAAGGCCGTTGGTAACCAGGCATCGGATTAGTGAACCCCGGGCTGCCAAAACCAGCACAGAAGCCAGCTCGCCTTCCCGTCATCGGACCTAAGCCCATGGGTCCTGTTCCATCTCCAAATGGCATCTTTCTCACCTCCTTTCTATTTGATTCTTTACCATCCCCTGCCACCGCGAAACCTTCTGCCAAAGCCTCTGCCGGAACCAAACGAGGGCAAAGGCTTAGGCCGGATGTTCGCGCTCAAGCATTTTGGACAGGACAAGGGAAGCCTCTCTGCCATAGTCTCGAAGGGTACGTTCCATTCATGTCCATCATCGCCGCATTTGAACAGCCGCTCAGCAAGTTCAAAGTTGCCCCCCTCGATTTGGATTGCCTTGCCATTGATCAGAGCATCGGCCAGCTTCTCTCGAGCAGATTCCAATATTCGATGGAAAGTGGGCCTGGAGATCCGCATTTGCTGGGCACACTCTTCTTGTTCCAGCCCCTCCAAGTCCTTAAGGCGGATAGACTCAAGTTCCTCAAGTGAAAGGCGAACAGTCTGTAGCGCATTAGCCGCAATTCCTGCCGGCTTAAAAAAGCCTACACTCGGCAATTGAGCCACGCATCTCAACTTCTCTGGCCTACTCACTCACAATCACCATATTCTGCCTACGGATTTTGAACATATGTCCATAATAATGGTAGTGAACCCTGTCAAATCTGTCAAATCCTGACCATGCCTGTCGCTTAGTGATACGCATCATTCATGAATGCCATCGAGCTTGTGCCGAGCCTTTCCCACTACATAGAGACCACAGCCGGGAACGAATTCTGGAGCTCGGCAAACCATTATGTGGAATGTGAGCAGAGGAACAAGAAACTTGAAGGGAAGACTGAACTGCTCAAAGGCTTCTTAGAGTCAGCAGACGTCAAAAAAGGGCCGCAGCGATTGCGCGAGACATATGATAGGAGCAAAGAGGGTTGAATCTGTAGTTGGCTAGAAACAGGGCAAACCAAGCTATGAAATGGCAGTCACTGAAGGCTAAAACCGCCAAGATCAAGGATCATCTACCCTCCAGTTCTACATGAAGGAATGAATTGCATCATGCTTCTTCTGATCTTCGGATGATCCGCTTCTTCCGAACCAAGGCCACCGCCTGTGCAGCCATTCCTTCTTCCCTGCTGATGAAGCCCAAACCATTAGTGGTGGTAGCTTTGACTGTCACTTGTGTCGAATGCAAACCCAAAGCCCGGCTGATACGCGTTCGCATTTCCGGGATAAATGGCGAAAGCTTGGGAGCTTCGGCTATGATGGTAATATCAATGTTGGCCACTCTGATGCATTTGGCCCTAAGTAACTCGGCGGTCTTACCTAATAAGACCAGGCTTGAAGCATCCTTATATTCCAGTTCACCGGAAGGGAACAGGGCGCCAATATCCCCTAGACCACCAGCCCCGCACAAAGCATCTATTACGGCGTGGATTGCTACGTCGGCGTCGCTCCAGCCCGACAGGCCCTTATCATGAGGGATATCAACGCCTCCCAAAACCAACCTCTGGCCCGAAACCAGAGGATGGCTATCCCAGCCAATACCGACCCTCAATGGCTCTGTTTCCATTCTCTCGCGATGATGCGTGCCAACTTCAAATCCTCGGGTGTGGTTATCTTTATGTTTCCATAGTCACCCATATACAGCTTTGCCTTATATCCCAACTGTGCCACAGCGGCTGCATCATCAGTAACCTCCGTTGTGAGGTTCTCATAAGCCCTGGTTATGATGTCAAAGTCGAATATCTGCGGGGTCTGCGCTGCCCATAGTTGCTCACGCTTAAGAGTCTCATCAATCAAATTCCTGCTATCGCTGAGCTTGATGGTGTCTCTGATTGGCACCGCTGCTACAGCAGCCCCAGTCTTCCCGGCTATCTCAAGACCATCCTCAATTAGCTCTGGAGTCAAGAATGGTCGAGCTCCGTCATGAATCATGACCCAGTCACAGCTTCCTAGCTGTCTTAGCCCTTCCTGCACCGAATCTTGTCGTCGGGCACCACCCGAGCGTACAGTAACCTTGTCCCAATCTCTTTGTCTCAGCAATTCCTGCCCTCGATCCAAATCCTTGTCATTCAATACCAGGACTATCTGCCGAACCAATCTGTGCCTCTGGCACGTATCCACGGACCAGGCCAGTACAGGTCTTCCTCCCAGAACAGCGAAGACCTTGTTCACGCTACCCATCCGCCTGCTAGCCCCAGCAGCAACTATGATCGCGCCTAGCGTACCATCCTTATTCCTGTTCTCTGTGTTCACCCGTGGCAATCTCTCTTGGACCTTCCTTTGTGAGCCCGAGCCTCAAAGCTTCAGCGACCGAACTAGCTTGGACTAATTGTATATCGCTCACCTCAAAGGGCGGTTTGCCTCTAAGCCTGGGCATGAGGCAGGATTTGAAACCCAGCCTGACAGCCTCAGCAATTCTTCTTCCCACCTGCGATACTCCTCTAAGCTCCCCATTCAATCCGACCTCCCCCAAGGCAACCAAACCTGACATTGGGCGAGCATCACGAAAACTGGAAGCAATGGCCAAGGCAACGCCCAAATCAACCGCCGGCTCATTGACCCGTAGGCCCCCAGTAACGTTGACTATAATGTCTTGGTTGAAGAGCTTCAATCCAGCACGTTTGATAAGCACGGCAGTCATCAATAGTAGCCGATTGAAATCCACGCCGTTGGCAATTCGCCTGGGTGGGGAATAACTGTTGGAGGTGGTTAAGGCCTGAATCTCCACCAACAAAGGGCGATTCCCTTCGAGAGTGGGCACCACCACCGATCCCATAGTCTGATCCTTATATGCGGATAGGAAGACCTCAGAGGGACTATCTACCTCTAGCAGCCCTCTATCGCTCATCTCGAATATCCCCACCTCGTTGGTAGAACCGAAACGATTCTTCTCACTACGCAAGACTCGGTAACTGCTAAACGGTTCTCCCTCGAAGTACAGTACAACATCGACGATATGTTCGAGCGTTCCTGGACCAGCGATGGCTCCTTCCTTGGTCACGTGGCCGGCAATCAGCAGGGGCACATTGTTTTGCTTCGCCCACCTCTCCAGCCTCCAGGTACATTCCCTCACCTGAGAGATACTGCCCGGCATCCCAGCTACATCGTCCAAATACATAGTCTGAATGGAATCGATAATCGCCAATCCCGGGGAGAGACCTTCCAAGCATTCCAGTACCGCAGCCAAATCGGGCTCAGAAAGAAAGAAGATTCGTTTGCCCGCTATCCCCAGTCGCTCGCTTCTAAGCTTTACCTGACTGACAGATTCCTCACCAGAGATATAGGCGACGGTCGCGCTACCTTCGGTCATCATAGCCGAAATCTGAAGCAAGAGCGTAGACTTCCCTATTCCCGGCTCACCACCAACAAGCACCAGGGAACCCGGGACTAGACCTCCTCCAAGAACTCGATTCACCTCGCCGATGCCAAGCCGAAGACGAGGGAGGGCACCCTTTTCAACTTGGGAGAGCTCCTGAGGTTTGTCTGCACCCGTGTGATGACGGCTGGAGATTCGGGAGAAAGCGACCTTAGTTTCTGCGAAGCTATTCCATGCCTGGCAATCAGGACAATGTCCTAACCACTTCGGACTCTCTTTGCCGCATTGCTGACAAACGAAAACAGCTTTGAATCTGGACTTGCTCTGACTGTCAGATTTCAAATTTGGCGGCCAACATAACTAATACTCGATAACGGCTAGCTTTTCCCCAGTCTTGACTATCTGCCCCGGTGAGACTGCCACCTCCACAACTGAAGCTTCCGTCGGAGACACTATAGGATTCTCCATCTTCATAGCTTCGATTGTGCAAATAACGCCACCCTCCTGAACCGTGTTACCCACCGTGACCTCCACTCGCACGATTTTTCCGGGTAGCGGCGCTTCAATTACTTCTCTCGGCATAGCTAGACAGTCTCCTTAACCAGTGATTCCATTACTATCTGATCCTCGGCGCATTCCACGCATACAGTATCTCCCGGCTGAAAATCACCCCGCAGCAAACGTTCCGATAGCGGGTCCTCAACCAAACTCTGAATGGTACGACGCAGAGGTCGTGCTCCAAAGTCAGGGTCATAACCCTTCTTGCCCAGAAGATCCTTGGCCGCATCACTCACCATCAAAGTGATGTTCTTTTCCTCCAGGGAACCGATAACCTGCTTAAGCATCAGATCCACAATCTGGCGGATATGTTCTTCGCTCAAAGCGTGGAACACGACCTGGGCATCAATGCGGTTGAGAAACTCAGGTCGGAATCTTCCGTCATTCTTGACCTTCTCCAGAACACTATCTTTCATCTTTTCATACTCTGTCTGCTCTTTTCGCTCGCCTTCGATGTGAGCAGAGAAACCAAGGGTCATATGACTTTTGATAACCTCGCTTCCGATATTACTGGTCATCACTATGATGCTATTACGGAAATCAACCCTTCGCCCTTTGGCATCGGTCAAATGACCATCATCGAAAATCTGAAGAAGAATGTTAAATACATTGTAATGTGCCTTCTCAATTTCATCGAGAAGGATGGCGGAATATGATTTCCGTCTTACGGCCTCAGTCAACTGACCACCTTCCTCATAGCCAATGTAACCAGGTGGCGCACCAACCAGCCGTGCTACATTGTGAGGCTCCATGAACTCGGACATGTCAAGTCTGACCAAGGCATCCTCACTGCCAAACATGAACTCGGCCAGGGCCCTCACCAACTCAGTTTTACCCACCCCAGTGGGGCCCAACAACATGAAGACCCCAATCGGGCGCCTCGGGTCTTTGAGCCCAGCGCGAGCTCTCCTCACCGCTTTAGCCACGGTAGTTATCGCCTCATCTTGACCGATGATGCGGCGGTGAAGAGCCTCCTCCATCTGCAACAGGCGACTGGTTTCATCAACAGTCAGCTTCACCACAGGTATGCCTGTCCACATGCTGACTACGTCAGCGATATCCTCTGAGGTGACCACAGGCCGACCCTGTTCCCGCTTAATCCTCCACTCCTTCTCCATGGTCTCGATCTTCTCCGTAAGTTGAAGCTCGCGAGCACGTAGCTCGCCTGAGTACTCATACTGCTGAGATGACATCGCCGATTCCTTTTCCTTTCGTACACTCTCCAGGGCTCGCCTTGCCTCAGATAAGCCAATAGGAGCACTACCTCGCTTGATCCTCACTCGAGAACCAGCTTCATCTACCAGGTCAATCGCCTTATCAGGCAAGAAGCGATCCGCTATATATCTGGTAGCCAGTGTAGCCGCTGTCTGAAGGGCTTCATCGCTTATATCCAGTTGGTGAAACTCCTCGTATCTGTGCTTGATGCCCCGCAGTATTTCCAGAGTCTCTTCCATAGTAGGTTCGGCTACCAAGATAGGTTGAAACCGCCGTTCCAGAGCTGGATCTTTCTCTACATATTTGCGGTAGTCGTCCAAAGTGGTAGCACCGATGCACTGAATCTCGCCACGTGACAGCGACGGCTTCAGGAGGTTGGAGGCGTCAACTGCCCCCTCGGCCGCTCCAGCACCCACGATAGTCTGCATTTCGTCAATAAACAAGATGCAGTTACCCGCAGCTTTCTCTTCCTCGATGACCTTCTTTAGCCTCTCCTCGAATTCACCGCGATATTTCGTTCCTGCCACTAGAGCACCTATATCCAGTGCTATTATCCGCTTACCCTGCAACACCTCGGGGACTTCCCCAGCGATTATGCGCTGAGCCAATCCTTCAACAATGGCCGTCTTCCCTACACCTGCCTCACCTATGAGCGCAGGATTGTTCTTGGTGCGCCGACTCAGTATTTGAATTATCCGCTCGATCTCCTTGTGACGCCCAATAATAGGATCCAGTTTATCTGCCCGAGCTAGAGCAGTTAGGTCTGTCCCAAGTTGGTCCAAAGTCGGTGTTCGTGTGGCGGTCCGACCCGTCGCACGAGTTCGCGTGCTTTCTTGTCTGACAACGCGATTCACCTCGTCACGCGTCCGTTCCAGTGTGATTCCAAAGCTCTCCAAAACACTGAAGGCCACACCTTCGCTTTCGCGTAGCAATCCAAGCAAAAGATGCTCCACGCCTATATAGCTGGAATTCAACCGACGCGCCTCGTCAACGGCGAACTCGATGGCTCGTTTAGCCCGAGGAGCAAGGTCAACGTCTCCCTTAGCAGCCCGACGCTCTCCTTTTCCGATCACAAATTCAACAGCTGCCTGTATCTTGCTCATCGAGATGCCAAAGTTGCTCAGAACCTTAGCGGCAACCCCCAGCTCCTCTCCCGCTATTCCCAACAATATGTGCTCGGTATCAATGTAGCTATGCCCCAGGCGCTGTGCCTCTCCCTGAGCCCGTGTCAATACTCTGCGAGCCCCTTCAGAAAACCTCTCAAATCCTGTACTCATTTCAGCGTTACCTATAATCTCGCTTCAAAGTATAGAACATGCCGTGGTTTCAGTCAACAAATCTAGCTTGCTTGAACTGGTGAATAGAATGATAATATACTACGCCACCAGAGAACCAGTTTCGAGGGCAGACGGAAATGCGAATCACGGGCGGCAAAGTCAAAGGCACCCATCTGAAAAGCCTACCTAGGCGCTCTATTAGACCCACAACCAGCGTTGTGAGACAGGCTATATTCTCCTTTCTGGATAACAGCAGCGCTAACTGGCACCGCGTTCTTGATTTGTACGCTGGGACCGGTGCTCTGGGTATCGAAGCTTTGAGCCGCGGGGCAGAATGGGTAGATTTTGTTGACCGCAGGAAGAGCTGCTGCGATATCATCAGGGGCAATCTGCAGAAGATTGGGGGGCTGCAACGGGCACACGTTTACTGTTGTAGCGTGAGCAAAGCACTTGGCTTCCTTAAGAATAGCTATGATATTATCTTCGTAGACCCACCTTACTCTGACCCTTCCGCTCACTTCTTGCTCCTCAATCTAGCTGAATCGGATTTGGTAGGAAAGGACAGCATAATTCTGCTCTGCCACGCAAACCGCTTTGCCTTAGGTTCTGAGTACGACGAAATTCATCTGATCAGGCAGCGCCACTATGGTGACACCTTTGTTTCCATATACCAGAAGGAGGTTTAAGTATGGTTGTAGCAGTGTATCCGGGCACGTTCGACCCGCTCACCTACGGGCACATGGACATCATCGAGAGAGGCTCATCATTGTTCGGAAAGTTGGTCGTCGGCATCTACGAGAACCCGTCTAAGCAGCCCCTCTTTCCCCTGAACCAAAGAGTTGAGCTAGTAAGGGAAGCAATAACTGGCTTGCCAAACGTGCATGTCAAAGCTTTCAAAGGACTGACCGTTGATTTCATACATCGGCTAGGAGGAAAGGTCATGATCCGAGGGCTGAGAGCGAACTCTGACTTTGAGCGGGAGTTCGAGATGGCGCTGATGAACAGGAAGCTAGCCCCGGACATCGAGCTACTGTGCCTGATGACCAGTTCCCAATATCAATTCCTGAGCTCTTCTCTTATTAAGGAAGTAGCTAAGCTAGGAGGGTGTCTGGAGGGGATGGTTCCTGATCATGTCGCCGTCGCGCTGAGAATGAAGTTCTCGGTGCCTGCTGAGGTTGCCACCGGTAAGCACAAGATGTAGAATTGGTGGCTAGAAATCTAAGGAGGTGATAATAAGATGGCATACAAAATCACTGAGGAGTGCATTAGCTGTGGTGCCTGCGAACCAGAATGCAAGAATGAGGCCATAACTGAGGGTCAAGAAATCTACGTTGTTGATCCTGCCAAATGCACCGAGTGTGTTGGTTGGTTTGAATCATCTAAATGTGCTGAAGTTTGCCCTGTGGATGCCTGCGTTGTTGACCCTGCCCACAAAGAAACTCGTGAGCAATTGCTGGACAAGTGGCAGAAGCTGAACCCGGGCAAGACTCCCTCCGCCAGCTAGGATCAAGCTTGTCAAGCATCCTGCTATTACGTGCTCATTCAGTAACCCATCTGCTCTGAGTTTGTCGAGAGGTGGGTTGATTCTGCTAGGTGTGGCTCCTGGTCAGGCGACGCTTTGGCTGAGCTCAGCCGAATACCTGGCACCGGCAGTTGACGAGTATCTCTCAGTGAGACACTATATGCTGTTTATAATTAGGGATATTCTTCACTTGACTGAGAAACGACATCTCATTGTAGGACCTTATAGCGACGTAACAACCACCACATCGGTTTGTCCGGGAGAACCTCTTGGCCATCTCTTTCTGACTAGTGTACCTGATACGGTGGTGTGAACAGGGAACCAGGCTCCCGTCGGGCATTACGACAAGAAATCTTCTGCCCGCCCTACAATTCGGCATGTATCCTCGTTCAAAGAATCTCAAAGTATCCCTGAGCGTGCGTTCTGGGTTAGCTAGATGGATGCCCTGGCTCTTCAGGTCTATTACGTCCTTAACCGCCTGCCGTAAGATTTCCAAATCCTCTCCATTCTTCAGGCAATACTCCTCATTCCCTGTTCGTAGAGCCGTATAGGCACTATAGGATATGTCCACACCCCACTCAGCGGCCTTTCTTGCCAAGGCCAGTATTGCCTTCAGGTTGGCCTTAGTTATAGCTGTATTCAGGATGATGTCCCCAAATCCGAGCTCGGCTAACCGCGGAAGATTCTCGCTCAAACGATTGTAGAGACCCGGACGTCGTCGGAACTCATCATGCCGCTCATCAGGGAAGTCAAGTGACACGGAGAACTGATTCACGCCTGCCTCGCGCAATTGCAGATAATTGCCCTCACTCAACATTGCTCCGTTGGTAACGAGTATTACGTAGTGCACCCCAGCCTGCTTAATAGCCGTGACTATGGCGCCAAGATCCTTACGCAGAAATGGTTCACCGCCAGAGACTTGTGCTGCGAGGGGTTTCAAGCGTTCAGTTAGATGCCCGTACTCCTCCGGAGTGATCTGTTTCTCATCCTCTATTACTCCTCCAAGGTCGCAGTGATGGCAATTGCAGTTACAGGAAAGCGTCACCTCGTAGGAGACTACTATGAGGCGGTTGGTCAGGTAGTTGCGTACTGCGCGTCCCAGAAGCTCAATCCCTTGCCAGGGAGAAATATTCGCCACTTGCTGCCCCTTATTTGACACCAATCACCGTGGCGAAATTGAGTTTGGAGGAATATACTAGCATTATCCTGTTCATAATCTTGCCTGAAATAGAGTCCGGATTGAACAACGACTTCACCCGCTCGTGTGCGTCTAGGTATCTTAACACCATTGTGAGTAATATAGACAAACTCACAAATCCTCTGAATGAGACCGGCGATACGTTTCTGAACCCGGCATTCCGGAGGACGTGGGTAAGAGTCTTTGTAGCGAATTGGTTGATATGAAGCCTCTTTATATCCCACCACCTTCTTCTTAAGATCCTCGCTGGTATCCCTCCGATGTTCGGAGTTGATACTACTACCAGTCCGCCAGGCTTGAGTATCCTATAGACTTCCCTAAGCATCATCAGTGGGTACGGCACGTGCTCCAGAACTTGCCACAAGGTGACTACGTCGAAATGGGCTTCGTCAAATCGCAGTGTTTCAATGGGTTTGTCTTCCACGTCCAAGCCAAACTCGCTTCTCGCATATGCTACCGCATCTTGTGATATTTCAACCCCTTTTGCAGCATACCCAGCTCTGGAAGCATTGAACAGGAAGAAACCTTGACCGCAACCTATGTCCAGGAGGTTTGGGCCGCTTGCGTGTTTCTGAATCAGGCGCAGCTGGGATTGAGCTGTCCTTAGACAACTGTCCCGTACAATAGGAGCATGAATATTCTTCGCTTTGCGGTAGTACTCGTTGGTCTTGCCTATTCTCTCCAGCGGATTCATGTATATGAGATGACAATTCCTACATTTGACATACTTACCCCATTCTTGAGAATCGTATTCTTCCATACTATAGTCAAGAAGCACGTCAAAATCATCTGCCTTCATATTAGACTGAAAGAGCACCTCAAAATCGTCTTGCCCACAACATGGACAGTCGCGGTACTCAAAAAGTGAATCCATTCTACACAGCTATTAGAGGCGCGCAGCTTTTTCATAAGCCGCAGCTACAGCCTCAATAACAAGAGAGCGAAATCTCCCCTTCTCCAGCTGAAGAAGACCATCGGCTGTGGTTCCTCCCGGTGAAGTAACCATGTTTCTCAGTTCAGCAGGGTGCTTGCCCATCTTATCAACAGTGCGAGTGGACCCAAGCACGGTCTGTATCACCAGTGCTTGGGCCATATCCCGAGGCAAACCAATATGAACACCGGCATCAATCAGTGCCTCGATGAAGAGAAAGACGTACGCCGGGCCACTGCCGCTCAAGGCAGTCGCCATATCTAAGTATTTCTCATCGGCAACATAAATCTCTTTGCCCAGAGCACTTAGCACAGTCTGGGCCACCTTTCTCTGCTTTTGAGCAGTTTCGGTAGTTGCTGTCCAAATGGTCATTCCTTCGCCAATTTGGGCAGGCATATTAGGCATAGCCCGGATTAGAGAGGAATGGCCCAGACCCTTACACAGACTGGATACCGTAGCTCCAGCCACTATCGACAACACCAACTGTCTGCGACCCAGCCCTTTGATCTCGTTCACTACTTCATGCAGATTCTGGGGCTTCACTGCAAGGATAATCAGGTCGGCTTTTGCCACAGTCTTTCTATTATCAACTGAAGTACTAACTCCATACTCCCTGGCCAATAACTCGCGCCGCGCCGCACTGACATCGCTGACTCCTATGTCTTGTGCTACAGCCACCTTCTGTGCCAGAAGACATTTAATCATCGCTTCCCCCATAGCCCCACCACCAATAAATGCTATCCTCAATTCTTTCTCTTTCCTGCTTCTTCTTGCTTCTATCATGATGCTACCACAATATTCACCACTCTCTTAGGGGCATAAACGATTCTAGTAAGGCTCTTACCGCCGAGGTAGGCCTTCACTCGCTCTCGACCAAGCGCCAACTCCTTGGCTTCAGCTTCGCCTATGGAAGCAGGTACAAGCACTTTGTCCCGAAGTTTGCCATTAACCTGAATTACCAACGTGACCTCTTCTTCCATGGCTAGCTCTTCATCATACTGGGGCCACGATTGATTATGCACACTGTAAGGATGGCCTGTTCTGCTCCACAACTCCTCGGCCAGATGCGGGGCACTGGGTGCCAGGAGACGGAGATAACAACCAGCAGCTTCTCTCCATAGAGAATTCGATACTGACCCACCCTCTTTGACTCTAGACAGGTAGTTGCTGAATTCCATCAGACTGGCAAGCATGGTGTTGAAGTGGAATCTTTCAAGGTCAGCAGTCACCTCCTTGATTGCTTTGTGAGTAACATGAAGTAGTCTCTTCTCGGCCTCAGTATGTACATTGCCGCTAGTATAATCCGTTGCTAGTAAGCTCCATACCCGGTTCAGCCAACGGCTGATGCCTACAATGCCCCTGTCATTCCATTCTCCTCCCAGCTCCCAGGGGCCGATAAACATGACATACCCGCGAACAGCATCAGCTCCCAATTCGGCTACATACTCGTCCGAGCCAATCACATTGCCTCTAGACTTACTCATTTTGTCACCACGATATACGATAGTTCCCTGGTTGAATAGACTGGCAAATGGCTCATGGAACTCAACCAGGCCCATATCCCTTAGCGCCTTGATGAAAAAGCGAGCGTAGAAAAGATGCATAACTGCGTGCTCGGCACCACCGCTATACAAATCCACCGGCAGCCAATCTTTCATCTTTGCGGCATTAAAAGGTGCGCTCCTGGTTTTAGGACTGGTGTACCTCAAGAAATACCAGGAGGAACACACAAAGGTGTCCATAGTGTCAGTCTCTCTTCGTGCCGTTCCAGAGCATTTGGGACAAGTTGTATTGACGAATGACCGGCAGTACTTAAGAGGCGACTCCCCAGTCGGTCTAAACTCCGCATCAGAAGGAAGCAGGACAGGCAAATCCTCCTCAGGCACAGGGACTATGCCACATCTATCACAATAGACAATAGGGATGGGTGCTCCCCAGTATCTCTGTCTGGAGATAAGCCAATCGCGCAGCCGATAGGCAACTGTTCGCTTGCCCCACCCTTTCTCCTCCAGAAATGCACAGATAGCTTCGTATCCCTTTTCGCCGGGCAAACCGTTGAATTGCCCGGAATTCACCATTGTACCTGAGCCCGTATATGCCTCCAGGAATTCCTCACCCATCCACCCTGGAGGCGCTATGACTGTTCTCACCGGTAGCCCGAATTTCTTGGCAAATTCTAGGTCTCGTTCATCATGAGCAGGCACTGCCATCACCGCACCTGTACCATAAGTTGGCAACACATAATCTGCGATCCAGATAGGCAGCCGCTCTCCGCTAACCGGATTGACGACATGGCTCCCCAGAAACACACCCGTCTTCTCCCGGCCCAGTGCTACCCGCTCATACTCAGTCTGCCTCCGGCACCAGGAGATATACTCCTCAACTTCAGCCCTGCGCTCAGGCTTGGTCAATTCAGAAACAAGGGGATGCTCCGGAGCTAAGAGGAAGAAGGTCGCCCCGAAAATGGTGTCCGGCCTAGTAGTGAACACTCTTATCTGCTTCTGTTTTGCTCGCCCCTCCTCTAGCGGGAATGAGATCTCTGCCCCCTCGCTCTTCCCAACCCAGTTCCTCTGCATTGTCTTTATGCGCTCCGGCCAGTCCAGGCCGCTATGGTTGAGCAACTCCTCGGCGTATCTGGTGATTCTGAAAAACCATTGCTCCAGTTCTCTCTTGGTCACCAATTTACCACACCTCTCACAGACACCCTCTCCTATCACTTGCTCATTAGCCAGCACTGTCTGACATCTCGGACACCAGTTGACTGGTGCCTTAGCTCGGTAGGCAAGTCCAGCTTCATAGAATCTGAGGAAAAACCACTGTGTCCATTTGTAGTAATTGGGCAGACAAGTGATTACTTCACGATCCCAGTCATATATCGCCCCCATAGTCTTGAGTTGACGACGCATCTTATTTATGTTGG
>Ga0209427_10006138_pt1 | contig 13744 bp, 8 predicted proteins | sample DeeMarSWOR136_30_FD_187465 | JGI IMG/M metagenome (GOLD analysis project Ga0209427, IMG submission 187465) | Marine sediment microbial communities from White Oak River estuary, North Carolina - WOR-1-36_30 (SPAdes) (version 2) | ecosystem: Environmental > Aquatic > Marine > Intertidal zone >... | reverse complement strand
CATAACAAAAATTATAATAAATCTTACATATTTTAATATTTGTTTTTTCTATTTCTGTACTGTATACTACATAACCTTTTTATCAGAAATCATCATTTCACATGTCAAAAAATGCGGGGATGGCCCAGCCCGGCACGGCGATGGATTGCTAATCCATTGGTCTTACGACCTCGGGAGTTCGAATCTCCCTCCCCGCGTAAAAATAGAATTTTAACAGGAGAAAATCTTACTTTTTATAAAAAGTGGTCCCCACTTCAATATGTTAACAAATTTATGTTTATCTCTCCTATTTTTCTGATTTATTATTTAGAATATTTATATAATTATCATTATTTTAAATAAAAAATTAGTGCAAGTACTTAAATACAATCTGATAAAATTTAGCAGTTATTCCAACTTAAGAATATATTCAATAAACCTGTAAAATAAAGAGTTAAATGTTTCTTACGTTCTTGAGCAGTTGTTAATGCGAATTTAACTCAGCCTACCGGAATAAAACTTATAGTCCCTTTTTGTAACGTTTTTGTTATATTTTATAAAACTGAAATCTAGATTATTAATTATAATTTTTGTTATTGTAACATTTAAATATCCAATACCAGATTATAATATATATTTTAAGGGAGGAAAAAATAAGATGAAAATGAAAATAATAGGTATTTTTGTATTTACGTTGTTGATTGCAACTGCATTTCCATTAATAGAAGTAACAACTATTGATAGCCCTTTAGAAAATCAAATATTATTAGGTTATCTAGATGGTTGTGCAGGGGCAATAGCTACTGGTTCTGTAGTTAAGGACGGAAGGAGTATATTCTGGAAGAACAGACATTATTATGGAGAGAACAACAAACCATTCTTCTATCAAGGTTCAGTGTATAAATATTACGGAATTGGTCAATCTTATACCCAGTGTCTTATGGGTATAAATGAAAAGGGATTAGCAATGGGAGGATTTCAGGTTGAAGGACCTTTAGATAATTGGGAATATATTTCAGATGGAACTCTTGTTAATCCTTCGGATATTCAGAATTATCTTCTTGGAAACTTTGATAATGTTTATGATGCTGCAATGTTTGCAGCTTTACATATTGCAGGTAATTATCAATATGGGATAATTAGTTCTGAACCGGGAGTTGGAGCTATTCTTGCAGTTAGTGAATATGATGGGACTCCTCGTACAAATATAACCTGGATTAACAATTCTTATGCTCCTCTGGCAAATGCTTTTTATTGCGATGGGGACCATGATTGGGATGGTAGTGATATCAGAATTGATAATATGCTTGATGATATAGTTACTAATGGTGGTATTAATGGTGATTTCAAGATTGATTGGGAGGAGGTTTGTCAAAGATGCGGAAAAAATGTAAATGAAAAAGAAGAAGGAAATGGTACATTTTATTGTCAAATTGATATCACAAATCCTATGTGTGTGTCTGGTTTTGTCGCTGTTTCAGGTAATCCAGATTTTGATGGTGCTGCAAATATTGGGTGGCTTGCTATGGGTAGACAACCACTTGTAGGAATATGGTTACCATTAGCTGCCTCATGTCTAACAGAACCAAATGATATCCCCTCTGAATATAGCGACGGAGGAGGTATTGAGGATTATGTTGATTTAAAAGTATTTTATGCAACAATGGGTGCTGGGCAAGGTAGCTCTAAATACAGTTGTGAAAGAGTACGTGAAATTCTATCAGTTACTAACGAGAATGAATCCTATATGTTTAACATATATGATGAAATAATGGACGATATTCCCCCTGGAGCTACACCTTCTGAAGTGAAATCAATACTATATTCATTTGTTGAAGAAATAGTACCATATCTGATCACAGAATATGAATCACTGAACCATAGACCTGATGCACCAATTATTAATGGTCCAACTAATGTTAAAACTGGAGAAAAATATGATTATACATTCAATGTGACAGATCCTGACGGAAATCAAATTAAATATAATATTTCGTGGGGTGATGGTTCTTCAGCGCAAACTGAATATGTAGATTCAGGTGTTGATATAACCTTTAAACATGAATGGAAGAGGAGAGGAAAATATACAATTACGGCAAAAGCTAATGATATATATGATTATGAGGGATTAGAGGGGACTCTGGAAATTATTGTTCCAAGAAACAAACCAATGATTTACAACTTAAACCTGTTAAATTGGTTGTTTGCACGTTTTCCGTTTTTAGAAATGTTGTTTAATAATTTTAGGAGTTTTTTAGGATAAAGAACTTGTTAGTATTAGGAATAATCATTCTTTTTATTTGTATGAGTGTTATTCCATCTGCTGTTGGCATAAGGAAAGAAAAGACATCTCCTAAAGTGATTGGTTCACCTGGTTATATTCAGGATTTAATAGACAACGCATCAGATGGTGACACAATATATATCCCAAGTGGGACATATTATGAGAATATTACCATAGATAAATCAATTAGTCTTGTTGGCGAAGATAAGGATACAACGATTATTGATAGCAATTGGAGTGAATATGTTATTTATGTTTCTGCTGATAATGTAAACATCAGTGGATTTACAATAAGAAAGGGGTGGTATGGAATTGACATACATACAAACTATAACACAATCACAGGCAACAACATACGTTGGAATTACGAAGGTGGTATAAGAATTAATTATTCTAGTGGAAACACCATAAGTAAAAACAACATCACAAACAACATGGATGGAATAGGTCTCTATTATTCTTCCAACAACACCATTACAAATAACAACATCTCTCTCAATTCAGAATGGATTGCAGGATGTGGCATATTACTATCTAAATCCGATAACAATACCATCAAAGAAAACAACGTTATGTTCAACAGAAATGGATTATTAATCTATGATTCCAGCAACAATACCATCAGCAGAAACAATATTACAAAAAATGGATATGAAGATAACTGGGGTGGGAGCGGAATATACTTTTATAGTTCAGACAGCAACACCCTCAATGGCAATAACATTACTTCCAATATATATGTTGGTCTATCACTCTTAGAATCATCAAACAATACTATGAAGAATAATATCCTCCAGTACAATTCTCTTGGTATATTGCTTCGAGGAGTAGCCGAAATTAATATCATATCTGATAATACTATCTTAAATAACTTAGGAGGAATAGCCCTTTTTAGTGCTAGTCATAATATGATCAGACATAACAACATCATGAAAAATGATGAAGGCATTCATATTGACTGGTTAAAAAATGAATTTATGTACCCTGCTATCTTAAATGTCATAATTAAAAATAATTTCATAAATAATAAACTCAGTGCTTCTTTCGAATTTGGTCTTTTAAATTCTTGGTTTAGGAATTATTGGGATAGACCTAGGTTACTTCCAAAACCGATTTTTGGAAGTGTTGTTGATATTCCATGGATTAATTTTGATTTGCGTCCAGCACTTAAACCATATGATATTTAGGTTTTTGGAACGTTTCCCAATGCTGGAAAAACTGCTATCTTTTTTGTTGTTGTAACATTTAAATATCATATATCAGATTAATTTGTTCAAGGGGAAGAAAAACAAAGATGAAGAAAATCATATTATTAATTTCCTTTTTTATTATATCAAACAATCTTGCTATTATTAGTGGTTTGAATACAAAAGATATAGAATATATCAAGATTCAGGGTGTTTCTAGTGCATCTTTCAGTTCAGATGGTCCACTAAATGAATGGCCTGAATTTACTCCAATTGGTTTTATTACAGCTCCTCATCCTGATTATCCAGAATATCAGACACACCTATATGGTGATTGGGGAGGTATTGTCGGTGAAGAGTTTATTTTTTTACAGGATGATAAAATAAAGCTTATGTATCACAGTTATCACGAAACTTACATTACTGATCACCCTCATCAAGAAGATGTTCTTAGTAATTGGACTTTAGGTTATGATCCAGTAACAAAGATAAAATATACACCTCTGGTAAAGCCTGGAGGACCGTATCCCGGACCTGCGTGGGAACATACTGATACTCCAGGTTATATTCAACATCCAATAACTGGTGAACATTTACTTTATAATACAGTTAGACCTGGAACAAAACATCTGCATCCAGAATGGGAAGGATTACCTGGATGGGAAGGTGCAATTCAAGTTTCAATAAGTGACGTACCACCAACAATCGGTGTTCCTTTTAATCAATCCTATGAAAACATGCTTGTTGCTGAGTACTGGTGGGAGCAAGGTTGGAATCAAAGTGGTGTAATCAAAGGTGGACTATCAGAACCTACTCCAGTCTGGGTTCCACACTTAGGTGATGAGGGTATGATAAGACTTTTCTATAGGGGTTTGCATGGTTCTCCTGGATCCTACTGGAATTGGAGAATTTCCTATGCAGATAGTGAGGATGGTAAAACTAATTGGATAAAAAATCCAGTTCCAACATTTGATCCTTCAGATTCAAGCAATCCTGCTTATCAATGGACTTTACCCTATCCTCAGGGTTTTTCCTTCCGTGGTGCCTGGCAAGCCCATTGTACAGGTGATGAGCGTGCTGATGGAGTTCATATGATAATGACAGTTTCGAATCAAAATTATGCAGGATTTGGGCATCTTGCTTATTACTGGTCACCTGACTGGGGAGACACCTGGATTGGTCATCCTGATAACCCTATTATTGCACCAGGTCAGTTTCCAGATGGAGTTCCTGCATCAGGTTTCCAGCGAACACCCACACTAATGATAGATGAGGAATATGGTCGGTATATAATTGCTTACAATGCAGGGCATGATGTAAATGAGAAATGGAAAAGACGTACATATCTTGCAACAGCATCTCGTCCAATAAATCAACCTCCTGATGCACCAGTTATAGATGGCCCTCATCGTTGGCCTGCAGGAAAAGAATTATGCTTTACATTTCATTCAACAGACCCAGATGGTGACAATGTCAAGTACTTTATAGATTGGAGTGATGGAATAAATAATGAGACAACTTATGTTCCTTCGTGTGTACCTATAGAAGTCTGTCGTACTTTCTCTGATAAGGAGTTTTATTTTATTACAGCTGTTGCGGTAGACATATGGGGTGCTTATAGTGAAGCAGGTTGTTTTGAGTTTGAGATACCAAGAACCAGAACAATATCATCTTATCATTGGTTCTTAGAGCGTTTCCCATTGCTTGAAAAACTGCTAACTTATGTCAGATAAAACTTATCAACTATAAGAGGTTACGCTTGCAAGGAGTCTAGCTTGGAAGTAAAAATGATTTTTTAGGATAATCCTACTTTTTCATATATTCTTCCTCCCTCAGTTAGACTCTTTTAAAATTAACCTTTTTATTTGTTGTTGTAACATTTAAATATTCCTGGAATGTTATATTTTACTTTAAATTCATTTTTAGTCAAAAAAGTATATACAAAAATTTATATTCTAATATTAATTTATAATATGTTTGGAGGTACCTTATGAAGAAAATTATATCCATGTCAATATTTGCAATATTGATATTAAGTGGAATTGTAGCTGGTATGAACCTTAATGTAAAAGAAACAAAATCTGTACCAAATAAATATTCAGATTTAATTATATTTTCTGAGCCTAATATAAAAGAAAATGGAAATGAATATCTATTTGTAAAATTAGAGGAATCAAATTCTAATCTGGTTTCAACTGGTGAACCAATTCTTCCAATATTTATTAAACAATATGTGTTTCCTTTTGGTACAAAAATTAAAGATATTCAGGTTACTTTTTCTGATATAAAAGAATACCGCTTGTTAAAAAAGATTACTCCTGCAACTTCTCCAGTTACAATTTTTAATAATGAAGAAATAAAAGCAGAGAAAGATAAAGAAAATGAAGCTGTTTATAACAGTAATAAGTTATATCCTGAAGAACAATATGCTTATAGTTTTCATGCAGGATTAGAAGGAAAACAACATGTTATTATCTTGAATCTTCGATGCTTCCCTATTCAATATCAACCTATTGAAAATATAATTTATTCTACTGGAGAATTAACTATCGATGTAACATATGAACTTCCTAAAAACCCTGTTGTATTTCCAAATGAATATGATATGGTAATCATAGCTCCACAGAAGTTTTCAAAGAATCTTGACCCATTGATTGTTCATAAAAAAAGCCATGGTATCCAAACAATTCTAAAAACAACTGAATCTATTTATAACGAGTATTCTGGAAGGGACAAACCTGAAAAGATAAAGTATTTTATTAAAGATGCAATTGAAAACTGGAATATTTCATATGTATTGCTTGTGGGAGGGAAGAAATCACTTCTTTTTGGTAACTGGGGAATCGAAGGTCCTTATCAGCCAAACGATGAGCTATGGTATGTTCCGGTTGTATATAATCATCTACTTGATTCTACAGGTGAGCCAGGATGTCTTACAGATTTATATTTTTCAGATGTTTATAAGGTTAAAGATGGTGAATTTGTTTTTGATGATTGGGATAGTAATAAAAATGATATATATGCAGAGTGGACTTTAGAATTCAAGGATGAACTCGATTTATATCCTGATGTGTATGTCGGAAGGCTTGCATGCAGAAACAAGCTTGAAGTCCGAATAATGGTGAATAAAATAATTACATATGAAGCAGGAGGATGTGACCCCTCATGGTTTAATAAGGTTGTTGGTGTTGGAGGTGATTCATTTGATGATTCGCCTCCATTTGGCGACGATTATTTTGAGGGAGAAGAACGAAATAAATTAGCATTCGAATATTTGAATGGGTTTACTCCAGTAAAGATTTGGGCGTCTAATAAAGGCACTGGAGAACCAGTTCCTTCTGTATTTCATATATCAAGGGCGATAAACAAAGGTTGTGGATTTATATATTTTGCAGGGCATGGAAGCACTGGTCTTTATCGTACATATTGGTATCATGATTGGAATCATAAAAATGCAACACCAATGTTTGATATATACGATATTATGCTTCTTCATAATGGTGAGAAACTTCCAATTTGTGTGATTGGAGCCTGTCATAATAGCGAATTCAATGTAAGTTTTTTCAACTTCATTAAGAGTAGATTAGATTATTTTCCTATTCCTGAATGTTGGAGTTGGATACTTACAAGAAAAATTGGAGGGGGAGCTATAGCAACTATAGGTTATAGTGGACTTGAATGGGTTGCTACTTTTGGTTGGGATAACGATTCTATACCAGATTGTGTGCAATATTTCAGTGGATACATTGATAGCCGATTATTTCATGCCTATGGTGTAAATGGAGTTGATATTCTTGGAGAAGCTTGTAGTCAGGCAATTAAGGAATATCTAGATAAGTATCCAGGAATGGATAAAAAGTGGGATTGTAAAACAGTTCAGCAATGGTTACTACTAGGTGATCCAAGCCTTAAAATTGGAGGATATTCTTAAAAACCGTTCTTCTCTTTTTTTATTATCTTTTTTTTAAATAATTTTTTACATTTAAATCATTTTTTTAAAAAAAAGTTATCGAAAAATTTATATTATTAATTTTATTTATACTTTTTGGAGGTAATAAATGAAAGGAAAATTAATATCTGTTTTAGTTATAACGCTATTAATAACAACTTTTGCCACTCCAGTACTAGGCATTTCTTTCCAAAAAGAATATAATACATTGAATAAAAACGATGTAAGTTTAGATGTAGCTATTACCACCGATTGGGTCAATGATTGGCAAGATCATGGACTTCTAATAAGAGAGTATCCTTTAGACGGAGAAGTTTGGGCTTATCACGAAATATCTGCTGATGATCTTTATGGACTGTATTTCACACAATATTGGTGGTATGACAATGGAACAGGTTTAGAATTTAAATGGGAATGGTCCTGGACAATTAATGAACATTGGATATCCTCTGCAACATGGTCTTGGTGGCAGATAGGTCTAGACTATGGCCCAGGAGTTGGATATGTAGAATGCCTTATTAATAATGAATCTATTGGACAAACAAACTGGTATGCTGTTGACAATACAAAACCAAACGATCCAACTATAGATGGTCCAACAAGTGGAAATGCAGGAACAGCATATGATTTTAACTTTACTGGTACAGATCCTGATGGATTTGATATAAGCTACTTTGTTGACTGGGGAGATGATACTAATAGTGGATGGACTGAATATGTTCCATCTGGAACTACTGTTACATTAAATCATAGCTGGGATAAAGGAGACTATACGATAACTTGTAAAATCAGAGATTTAGCCCATAATGAAAGTAACGAAGTGACACAGGATATCAGTATACCAAGAAATAGAGCAATTGATTTCAAATTTAATATATTTGAGTCGCTGTTTGTTCGGTTCCCAAATGCATTTCCAATATTTCGACAACTACTTGGATTTCTATAAAATAGAAATCCTTCTCTCTTTTTATTTAGATTTTTTAATCGTTTCCCATTGCTGGAAAGACTGCTGAACCTTTTTAATTAAAAGCTGAGTATGGGAATCTAACTTAGAGTTAATATTAATAATAAAATACAAGTTTTTTAGTGAGTTGAACAAAGATCCGGAATAACCTTCAAATCTAATTGTTACAATTGGAATTAACCTTGGTTGTAAAACTGAATATTCGGAGAGCTAAATCATTAATATGTTAACAAATACGTATCTAAATCTCCCTCCCCGCGTAAAATTAGAATTTTGACAGGAGAAAACGATACTTTTTTAAAAAAGTGGTCCCCGCTCTGATTTGTTAACAAATATATGTCTAAATCTCCCTTCTCTCATAAATATTTAGCACGGCAATTATTATCATGATTATTAAACAGGGGAATTACTAATAAGAAACGTAGTTACGCAACGTCAAAAACTCCCTTTTACTATTCTGATTTTATTTTTAATAAAAATAAAAAAAAGTTTCAAAAACCGCCATACGACTACTTTGTTATCCACCTAAAAAAATAGAAGATATAATAAGATTTATTAAAAATTTTTAAAGGGCGAATATTGACAAATTAAAAGAATTTCCAAACCGTTATTTCATCACTATCACTTTTAAAGGCATTGTCATAAGCAATAACCTTTATCGTATGACTAAATAATGTCTTTGAATTCCATGTCCAGCTATAAGGTTCTGTAGTATCGTTTGCTTGCAAAACATCGTCAATGTAGAATTCAACCCTATCTACATGGAAATTATCTGTTGCATTAGCTTCTATAGTGATTTTGCCAATTATCAAAGGTATGAAAAATGGTAATATTCTTCTGTTATATACATAAAGTGATTTTTCTGGTTTAGTTAAATTAACAATGGGCGGCACATCAAATCCACCTGTTCCATTATATAGGCCCGTATGTTGAGCATCATGATGAAATTGGACCCAGTGCATTGTATTTGGATTGTATGAATCAGTAGTAGTCCATACATAAACAAATCCTGAGTAAGATGCTACGATTAGATCTTCCTCTCCATCATATTCAAGATCAGATATTGCAGGTGTAACAAAAGGAGTACTTTCAATGGTTTTAGGCCAGCCATTTACTCTGGAACCATTAGAATGCCATGCATAAATCCTGGAATCTGAGTTCCCGACAATAATTTCAGGGATGTCATCACCTGTAATATCTCCAATTATTGGAGAACACCATGTTGAATTCCCTGGATCAAAGCTTACCGGCCATCCATTTACATTTGAACCATCGATATGCCAAGCAAACACTTTGTTATTCCAATAAACTCCATTTGCTTGAATTATTTCAGGGATGCAATCTCCATCCAAATCTCCAATAGCAGGAGCTGATACTAAACTAAGATAGCCAAGATCGTCACGTGGCCACCCAGGAAGATTATTACCAAGGTGGTCGACAACAAAATATCTTGAATCATCCATAGAGCTACCAAATACTATTTCATAATCATTATCAAGATCAAAATCTGCTAAAGCTGGAGCTGAGTAAATATGGTCATTTGTAACAATGGGCCAATTACCTTCTTCTATATCTCCATTCATGTTCAAAAGATATAACTGTCCCCATATTTCGGTGTCACCAAGTAGGTTCACTGCAACAACTACTTCGACCTCCCCATCATTATCAACATCTGCTGCCGCAGGAGTTCCCCCGCCATATGGAGTTTCATCTCCTACTTTATGAATAATAAAGGGCCATCCGTCAACAATTGAACCGTTATGATGATAAGCAAAAAATTTCCAATAACTAATCCAACCATTTCCATCATTTTCGCAAATCGTAAGACAAACAATGATTTCTAAATCGTTATCATTATCTAAGTCTATCAAAACTGGATTAGTCATTCCATGCCACCAGAAAAGACTGTATCCTTCAGGATATTCAATAAATACAGGAAAATTTTGTAGAATATTGCCCATATGGTCCCAAGCTGAGACAAGAGAAATTTTAATGATACCTCCCTCTTGTATCAGATCTTTGGGGCATGAAACTAGTTCCATATCACCATCATTGTCTATATCACCAATAGATGAGGGTGCTACATGTCCACCCATAAAAGAGCTGCTTATCACTGGCCAACCTGGAAGATTATTGCCAGCGTAGTCCCAAGCATATATCTTTCCATCGTCTGCTTCAACAATAATATCTTTCATTCCATTTGTATCTAAATCCTCAACTATGATCTTTGAAATATGGGTTAGATTCCCATCAGTATGCTGTGGCCAACCATTTTTTATTACGGTGTTTTGATAAATTTTTTGATTACTAAAAAAATTTTCACACACTGTATTATTAGTATTAACACAACTTCCAGTGTAGTATGGCCTCATCTGTATTTCTGGTAAAATCTCTGGTTGTCCCATATAAGAATACGTAGAAAATTGAATGTTTGCAGGTTTGTCCTTTAATTTACATTCGGATTTTGATATTCCAACAATACTAAAGAATAACAATATGCCAATCATTAATGGAAGTGGTTTAATTCGCATGAATTTCCACCATTATTTATATTTGTAGGGGTATAAATTTTTTTGTATAATTTTATTCTTTTTTAAAAAAAGAGAAAAAAGTAAGTTTTTGAAAAAATGCATAAAATTTAAGCGAATTTTTTGACGAATATTTCGACGATATCTTTGGCGAAATGTATTAGGTAATCACTTTGTTATATGGCGAATAAAAATTTACGTCTATCTATTATTGTTTTGAATTTGTTAACAAATACGTGTCTAAATCTTCCTCCCTGCGTAAAAATAGAATTTTAACAGGAGAAAAATAATTATTTCAACAATTTTTCATATTCAAATATGCTAACATATTTTGTTAGCAGTTTAGTCATAAAACGACATATCTTCAAAGATTATATACAAAGCAGGTCTTGGACTCCAATTTAGAGTATCTCTTAATCCATAAAATGCTTTACCTGAAAATAATGGAATCCAAGCTACATCTTCTGTAGCTATCGAAAAAACATCTTGTATCAATTCTTTCCTAATATCAGGGTCCATTGTATTACAAATTATTTCATAAAGTCTGTCTACTTCTGAATTCGAATAATTACCATAATTCCAAATTCCAATATTTTTTTGCATGTCTGAGGTATGGAGTAACAACTCTATTGTCCCTTCAGCATTAAGTGGAGTAAAACCTGTTAAATAAAAAGACGTGTTTTTAAAATATAATTTAGAATAATATTCTAAATCTGGTAAAGGATTTAACTTAACAGTAATATTTAGTTTAGATAGCTGACTTGCTATTTCATTGCAAATTTTAATAGATGAATTTGAATCAATACAGTCTAGCTCAACAGTAAATCCATCTTCATAACCTGCATTTTTCATTAACTGATTTGCTTTTTCAATATCATAGGGTAACCTTTCAATATCAGGATTATATCCAAATATGAATTGAGTAACAAATTGAGATGCAGGTACTCTGGCTGTAGTATTAGAGATATTTTCTAAAAGACTGTCGATATCAATAGCATAATACATTGCTTTTCTGACATTAACATCAGATAAAGGATTTTTCGTTTCCATAAAACCATAGCTATCATTAACTCTAAAATCAAAACTTAAATATGAAATACCAACAGATTGCACTGATTTGACAGTCAAACCTTCAGTATTTTCGATTTCATCAATATACTCAAAAGGAATAGAAGCTATATCTAATAAGCCTCCAATAAGACCATCTCTTAATTCTTCACGATTCTTCATAAATATAACATTTACTTTTTTTATATTAGGTACTCCTCTAAAATATTCATTAAATCTTTCAAGAATTATATGTTTGCCTGGTTCATATTCAACTAATTTGTATGGACCAGTACCTATTGGCCAGGTTTCATTAGTGGTTAAAATCTCTTTTATATATTTTTTTGAAAGAATATTAACACTTAATAGATCGTATAATAACAAAGGATTTGGCTCATTTGTTTTAATTTCAATAGTATAGTTATCTAATATTTTGATCTCTGATATAGAAGAAAGCGTATCATTATAATATGAAAAATTATTCCTTAAAAAACTTATAGTAAAATCGACATCATGAGCCGTAAAATTATAACCATTATGGAATTTTACACCTTTTGTTAGAAAAAATTTCCATGTAACATTATCTGGATTATTCCAATTATCTGCAAGTGCGGAAATTATACCCCGTGTTTTTGGATCAAGTTCAATCAAAGGATTAAAAAAATTCTGATTTAAAGAACAAGACACAGTATCTCTTATCATCCAAGGATAAAAACCTGTTATATCAGATATAAAACCTATATAAATTTCATTATTAATTTCTTCTCCATCTTTTCCTATATTTTGTATACAACCTGATAAAAACACAATTTGTGAAATAAAAATAAATAAAACAATAACTCCAGCTAAAAGGGTTTTATTAAACAAGACTGGATTTCTATACATATCTTGTTTCCTCCCTAAAATCTTTATATATAATCTGACCCTGAATATTTAAATATTACAATAACAAATAGATTGATAATAAAAACTAATTTTTTTAAAAAAATTTGAAAGAATGTGTTAAAATTTTACTGAATTTATTAATTAAACTTATTGGAAATTAAGAAATTTATTCTTACCGCGTCATTTCTTAAAACATTTAAAATATGTTTATAAATAAGATTTTAAATCTCCCTTCTTGCAAATAATAATATGAACAAAATATTTTTCAGTTAATTTTATAATTAGAAAAAAGTTTAAATCTTAGATAGTTATTATATATATAATAGCGGAGGCTAACTAAGGATGTTTATTGATTCCAATAAACCTTTTCTACATCGTAGTATAGCTTTAAGGCTACTAATTATAGTATTAATTAGCCTTACGCTAATTGCAACTCCAGCATTTTCAACTTCACTAATAGATACAAATAAATTTGACGGAAACTTGGAAAAAGAGGGGAAGACTAATGCAGCAGGATGTACTGTAAATATCACAAAACCTGCAGTAGGTATAGGTTATTTATTTGACGAATTTGAATTCCCACTTTTATTGATAACCCTTCCAATGATTCTTGGAGGAATTACCTGCAAAGCAGAAATAACAATAATAGACGAGGAACCAGAATATCTTTTATGGAAATTTGCAAATTTTAAAGGTGATGAGTTTTGGAGTTTTCCTATTACATATCAATCTGGACAAACAAAATATGAATATTATATGGGGAAATTGAATTTTGGACAATTTAAAGTGTGGATTTATTGTTACAATATTAATAGTCAAGTTTTATGTCTTGATACAATCAGCTGTCTAAAGATTCTTTAATCTTTTTTTCTAAAAAACCATATTACAACAATAATTATTAAAAAACAGATCAATAAAATT
>Ga0209427_10006137_pt1 | contig 13746 bp, 13 predicted proteins | sample DeeMarSWOR136_30_FD_187465 | JGI IMG/M metagenome (GOLD analysis project Ga0209427, IMG submission 187465) | Marine sediment microbial communities from White Oak River estuary, North Carolina - WOR-1-36_30 (SPAdes) (version 2) | ecosystem: Environmental > Aquatic > Marine > Intertidal zone >... | reverse complement strand
AGCCTCTTCTGCTCTGTTGGGGGCATCTGACTCTCCGACGCCAACCACTGCTACTCCGCCCTTTTCCACGATGGTTTTGAAGTCTGCAAAGTCTAGATTAATCAAACTCGGAGCTGAAATGGTTTCCACGACTCCCTTTATCATGTTTGCTAACACTTGGTCCGCTACTTCAAACGCTTCATTTAACGGAAGCTGAGGTGCGAAATCTAAAAGCTTGTTGTTGTCGATAACCACGATGGTGTCGCACTCTCTTCTCATATCGTTTAATCCTTTAATTGCATGCTCAGCTCGTCCCTTCTCGATTCTAAAAGGCATTGTAACAACTCCGACCACTATTGCACCACTGCGGCGAGCAATCTCCGCCACTACTGGAGCCGCGCCTGTTCCAGTTCCTCCGCCTAACCCAGTTGTGATAAATGCTATGTCTGTGTCGGTGAGGATGCTTTGCAACTTCTTTTTTGACTCCTCAATTGCAGCCCTGCCAACTTCTGGATTTCCACCTGCTCCTAAGCTGTCTGTGGTTTTTTTTCCAATCAGCACTTTATGGGTTGCGTGGGTGGCGTTGAGGTGTTGTATATCCGTGTTGACTGCTACGCATTCGGCGCCGTCAACGCCTATATTCGTCAGTCGACTTATTGTGTTGTTTCCTGCGCCTCCAACTCCTAACACCATTATTCGGCGTCGTCTTGGCTCTCGGAATCCATCATGAGCTTTTTTGTTCCACGTAAACTGTAGAGCTTTGTTGACCGGTTTGGTCATCGCTTATCCTCTCCCACACCTCCATACTTAGAAGGTCTCTTATTGCCACTCGAATGGCTTCCGCTCTGTTAGGGTAATAATGCTCGTTTATTAACCGATCTAATGCCTTGAGATACGGCTCAGGGATGTGGAGCGTGATTAGTTTCATTTGTCCCCTCCTGCAAAAAATTTTTCTGCAAGACGATAGAAGCATCAGTGGGAATTATATTTTTATATGTTAAGATTAAAATATGTTACAAATAGCAAGGCGCTTTTACTTATAAAGATATCCATTTTTCCATTTAAACTATTACTTTTTTATGTGAAATAGAGACATTTCACAATCTTTATGTTTTTCTGATACAATTAAAACCGTAGCACTTTCATATGCCAATTAATTTCGGCTTTATTACCTTTGGAGATATAACGAAGATCCCTAAAAAGAAAAGAGATGAGGTTTTAGTGGGTGATATCTGTCGCAATAAACTGATCAAGATATATCCTGAAGAATCAGTTTTAGATGCCTTCCGAAAAATGAAGGAGCATAAAATTGGACGTATCCTTGTGGTAGATTGTGAAGACCCGACGAAATTGTTAGGAATACTCACAAAATGTGACGTTATGCACGTTTTTACCTTTTGGTGATCTATCTAAATGCTGTTTCTCTATAATATAAGGGGGATACCTATTACAAAAACTCGACAGTACGCATACTGTTTTTCCTCGTATATACTATATTAACTAATAGTGTTACTCTTTTGTCCTGTAAAAGATTAAACTTAAATTTGACGTTTTATAGTTCTTATTCTCTTAGCTAAAAGTCTTGCAATTGGTGAGTGTATGGGGAAAAAGGAAAAGTTGAAATTTGCTTTCTATTGGGCTGCTAGTTGCGGAGGCTGTGAAATAGCAGTTCTCGACGTAAACGAGAAAATCCTTGATATAGTGGCACGAGCTGATATCGTCTTTTGGCCAGTGGCTATGGACATCAAATACAAAGATGTAGAAGCGTTTCCAGATAAATACATAGATGTTTGCTTTTTCAACGGTGCAATCAGAACAGAAGAACAGGAATATATGGCTAAACTTCTGAGAAAGAAATCCAAAGTCCTTGTGGCTTTTGGCTCCTGTGCCTGTGACGGATGCGTCGTAGGTCTTGCAAATCTCTGGAACAAAGAAACAATCTTTGAAAGAGCATACTCTGAAACGCCTTCAACGGAAAATCCCAATTTTGTGACACCGAAGACTTTCCTTAAGATTAAAGAAGGAGATCTGGAACTACCTGAGTTCTACGATACCGTGAAAACTCTGGCCCAGACGGTAGATGTAGACTATTTTCTCTCAGGTTGCCCGCCACCAGTCCCCCTCATAATCCAAGCAGTTGAAGCCATATTCAATAACAAGTTGCCTCCGAAAGGATCTGTTCTAATGCCAAAGAAGTCCGTCTGTGACGAATGCCCAAGAGAGAAAAAAGATAAACATCTCTCTGAAATAAAGAGAATTTACGAAATTGAAGATGACGGAAAAACATGTTTTTGGGACCAAGGAGTAGTTTGCATGGGTCCCGCCACTCGAGCAGGCTGCGGCGCCCAGTGTCCAAAAATAAACATGCCCTGCACTGGTTGTGGTGGCCCAGGTCCACGAGTAAAAGATCAAGGTGCTGCCGCCGTCAGCGCACTTGCATCAATTGCTACTGGTCCAGAAGTTGTCAATCAGGCTGTAGACCCAATAGGAACCTTCTACAAGTATTCTCTTGCTCATTCAATTCTTCGGAGGAAGGTGATGAAAAAATGAAAGAAATAGTCATAGATCCAATCACAAGACTGGAAGGCCACGGGAAAATAACTATATTCCTTAATGATCAGGGAAACGTGGAAAACGCCTACTTACAAGTTCCAGAACTAAGAGGATTTGAACGGTTCTGTGAAGGGAGAAGAGCCGAAGATCTACCTATAATAACCACTAGGATCTGTGGCGTCTGTCCAGTTGCTCACCACATGGCGGGTGCAAAGGCTGTAGATGCGGCGTTCAATGTGGAGCCAACGGAAACGGCTAAGAAATTGAGAGAGCTTGAGTATTGTGGTTATTTTATTTACGATCATATACTTCACTTTTATTTCTTGGGAGGCCCTGACTTCGTTGTAGGACCAGATGCTTCACCAGCGAAAAGAAACATCCTTGGAGTGATAGAGAAGGCGGGCTTGGAAATTGGCAAAGAAGTGATAAAGCATAGGGCCTATGGACAGAGAATAACCGAGATAATTGGAGGTAAGGCAACTCATCCTGTGAGCGCTTTGCCAGGTGGCATGGCAAAGGCTTTGTCTGAGGAGGATAGGCAAGAAATCGAAAAAATGGTTAGAAGCTGCGTCGAGTTCGCAAAATTTTCCCTGAAACTTTTCGATGACATTGTTCTCAGAAATGTTGACTACGTAAAACTTATTAAAAGCGAACCTTACGCCCTCAAAACCTACTACATGGGAACAGTTGACAAAAACAACAAAGTAAACTTTTATGACGGCGACGTGCGAGTAGTCGATCAAGAAAATAATGAATTCGTAAAGTTTGTCCCCTCAGAATATTTAGACATAATCGAAGAACATGTTGAACCATGGACTTATGTCAAATTGCCCTATCTTAAAAAGGTTGGATGGAAGGGCTTAATGGCTGGACCTGACAGCGGCATCTACAGAGTTGGTCCCCTTGGAAGATTGAACGCCGCAGAAGGTATGGCAACACCTATAGCTCAAAAAGAATACGAGAGAATGTACAAAACTCTTGGCGGAAAACCAGTTCACGCTACCTTGGCTTTCCACTGGGCTCGACTGATAGAGCTTATGTACGCAGCTGAACGAGCATTGGAACTAGTCTCGGATAAAGAAATAACTAATAAGGATATCAGAAATAAACCTGGAAAGCCCGGTGAAGGAGTTGGAATAGTTGAGGCTGCTCGGGGTACTCTTATTCATCATTATCAGCTGGATGAAAAAGCCTTAGCCAAAAAAGTCAACTTAGTAGTGGCTACGACTCATAACGCGCCCGGTATTTGTATGTCAATAAAAAACGCTGCAAAAGGCCTTATACGCAATGGTAAAGTTAGCGATGGACTATTGAACATGGTGGAGATGGCCTTTAGAGCCTACGATCCATGCTTTGCCTGTGCTACTCACTTTGCAATTGGGCAAATGTCCTTGGAAGTTAAGATTTACGATAACGAAAAACGTTTGTTGAAAACGATAAGAAGGTGAGGGATTAAAAATGGATGAAGTTAAAGTTGGAGTATTCCTGTCTGACTGTGGAAATCAACTCTCCAAAATTCTAGACTTTGACGCTCTAACCAATTACGTGAAAAAAATTTCAGATGTGACTCTTGTTGGTAGACGCAGTGAGTTTCGGCGTGGCGAAGGGTTACAAGCAATAAAAAATGCTATTGAAAGTGAGAAAATAAACCGAGTCGTAGTTGCGGAGAGTCTCCCAAAGCTAAGTGAAGTGAACATTGTTCAAGCAGTTGAAGAAGCAGGTCTCAATCCCTATCTGGTGGAAACCATCGACCTCAAACATCACTGCGCTTGGCCTCATCGGGAAACACCCAAAGAAGCCACTGAAAAAGCCAAAGCTATGCTTCTAGCTGCCATCGAACGCGCCAAGCTTCTTGAGCCCATAGAGAAACTTGAGTTTCCAACCCTCAAATCTACTTTGATCATAGGCGGTGGTATCGCTGGCATGCAAGCGGCTATAGATCTGGCGGATTTGGGATTCGAAGTAAACCTGATTGAAAAGGCGCCGTTTCTCGGAGGCTTGGCTACTCGCGCGAGCCGATTCTTCCCAACGGACGATTGTGCCATCTGCATCCAATCTCCGGTTTCAGATGTTAAAACCATCACCCACACCTCTAGGAAATGTGTATATCGATCTGGTTTCAGCGAGATTCCCAACCTAAACATCCTAACCACTTCAAAAGTTGTGAGCGTTGAAGGAGTTCCAGGAAACTATAAGGTCACGATAGAGAAGAAACCGAGATATGTTGACGAAATGAAATGTATTGCGTGTGACCTGTGTACCACTGTTTGCCCAGTGGAAGTTCCTGACGAGCACAATGCAAAGTTGAAAACCCGCAAAGCCATTTACATGCAAGTTCCGAATGTTCATCCACCTGTTTACGTCATTGACGAAAGTGTCTGCAAATTCTACGACTGCGCCAAATGCGTTAAAATTTGTCCCACCAAAGCAATAAATTTAGATCAGAAAAGTGAGCAGATAATTCTAAACGTGGGTAGCATAATAGTTGCCACAGGCTTCCAAGAATGGGATTCCAGTGTCATAAGAGAGTATCATTACGGCGACTACCCAGATGTCATAACCAATCTTGACCTTGCTAGAATGATCGATGGTTTTGGTCCTACAGGCGGTGCGATTGTTAGACCCTCAGACCGCAAGCCTGCCAAGAAAATCGTTATGATACAATGTGTTGGTTCAAGAGATAGACGATGGAAGCCATATTGCTCGAGTATCTGCTGCATGATTTCACTAAAACATGCCTCTTTAATCAAATCAGCCCATCCAGATACAGATATCACTTTATGTTACATAGACATAAGAACCACTGGAAGGGAACACGAAGACTACTACGAACGAGCCAGAGAGATGGGAATAAAATTCGTCAAAGGTAGACCAAGCGAAATCTCACGGAACCCAGAGACTAATAAATTAATTGTCGATGTTGAAGACGAACTTCTGAAAAGACTCCTAGAATTAGAAGCTGACTTGGTTGTGTTAGCCCCAGCTATGGTGCCGGCTGAAGGTACAAAGGAACTAGCCGAGCTTCTGAGCATTGAGTTGGACAAAGACGGTTTCTTCAAGGAATACAACGCCAAACTGAGACCGACAGAGACTAAGCTGAGAGGAATATACCTCTGCGGAGGGGCAACCTTCCCGAAGGATGTGCCGACGGCTTCTCTACACGCTCACTCAGCGGCTATAAAGGCTGTGAAGTTCTTGACCACAGGCAAGATAGTTAAGGATCAGAGAACCGCCGTAATCAACGAAGACTATTGCGGTGACTGCGAATTCTGTCCAGTGACTTGTCCTTACGGTGCAATAAGTCTGGAGGAGACGACCGAAGGTCACTTTGTTGCAAAAGTATCCGACCTCCTATGTGAAGGCTGTGGTATTTGCGTAGGAACTTGTCCCCTAGGCGCTATCGAGCTTAGGCATTCCAGACCTAGTCAGATGCAGGCACAGATGAAAGGGCTCATGTCCGTAAACGGGACATCTAAACCTCTGGTTCTAGCAATCTGTTGTTCCGAATGTGGCCACACAGCCGTTGACTCTTCAGGTATGGCCATGATGAAGTATCCAGCAAACGTTAGAGTCATGCAAGTTCCTTGCACAGGCATTCTACAAGTCCATCAATTGCTAGATGCCTTTAAAGCAGGTGCTCAAGGAGTGATGGTTGTGGGATGCAAAAGTGATGGGTGCCATTATGAAGTGGGTGTCCAGAAAGCTGAAAAGAAAGTGGAACTTGTTCGGATATTACTGAAGGAATACGGTATAGAACCAGAGAGATTGGAGATGTTCAACATGGTATATATCGAAGGAAACAAATTCGCTGAGGCTGCACAAATGATGACTGAGCGAATAGAGAAGTTGGGTCAACTGCAATTAATGGGCGGTTCTTAGAGAGGAGCGTAAAATTAGAATGATACAGGGTGAAGAGGAAAAAACTGCTAGTTTAGAGTTTTCTGAAATAGTTACAAGTCGTTTAGGCGGCGAAACTATTAGGCGATGCTATCAGTGTGGAACCTGCGCCAGTAGTTGTCCAGTTGCTAAAATCACTGAGCGTTTTAATCCTAGAGAAATCATCAAGCTATCGCTCTTGGGAAAAAAGGATGAAGTGCTTTCAGGTGAAGCCATATGGTTATGTTGCTCATGTTATAACTGCCAAGAAAGATGCCCCCAAAAGGTTGAAATAGCTGACCTGATATATGCGCTGAGAAACATCGCCTTTGAAGAAGGTTACATCCCGAACATTTACTCAGATTTTGCATCTGCTCTCTTAGATGACGGCCGCATAGTCAAGATTTCCAGATTCTATGAAGATAAAAGACCTGCTCTCGGCTTACCACCTCTTCAACCAACAGGCGTAGATGCGCTAAGAAAAATTCTTTCTGCTACCGGGTTTGATAGGCTGCAACAGAAGGAGAAATCACAATGACAAGCTACGCTCTATTCCTAGGTTGCCTCATACCTGCTCATCAACCAAACTACGAGTTGTCAGCAAGAAAATCACTAGCCAAACTTGGAATTGAGCTTGTTGATCTAGCCAACATGACGTGTTGTGCCCCTCCACCAGTGCAGTCTATAGATTTAGAAACTAGTCTAGCCATAGCTGCATACAACATTTGCCTAGCTGAGGAAGCTGACCTAGATCTGATTATACTATGTTCTGGATGTTTCGAATCTCTTTCAATGGCAAATGCCATGCTAAAGGCTGACGAACAACTAAAAGCAAAGGTAAACAAAATTTTGTCTAAAGTCGGGAAAGAATTTCTAGGCAACAAAGACGTGAAACATTACCTTCAAGTCTTAATTGACGATGTAGGACTAAAACGTCTCAAACAAAGCGTCTCCAAACCTTTAACCAACCTAAAAGTAGCAGCGTTCTATGGTTGCCATGCACTTAGACCAAGCGAGCTTCTGAAACTCGACGATCCAGAACGCCCAAAGGTTCTCGAAACATTAATTGAAACAGTAGGTGCAAAAAGTGTCGAATATCTAAATAAGTTGAAGTGTTGCGGTGGTCTCTTAAAGGGTTATTCTGATGATCTTGCCCTTAGCCTCGCCAGAGAAAAAATTGCAAACATAACTAGAGCTGGTGCTGATTGTGTCGCAACCCTTTGCCCTTTCTGTTACACAGCATTGGACGTAGGGCAAGTTCTATTGAAGGGTAAGTTCAATGAAATCTACGATATGCCGGTGCTTCATTATTCGGAACTTTTAGCCTTTGCCTTGGGAATAGCTCCAAAGGAACTGGCAATCACACCGGCAACTCACAAAATAAAAGTCGACAAAGTCGTTAGCAAGATATCTTGATGAAAAGCGTCTTTTGCCATACATAATCCAATTAGTCTACATAATATTTCCCGCACTTTCTCAAGATGTATACTTCTTATTTATTTAGAAGACACAATTGCGAGCACATCTTGACCTTTAGCCAGTAAAAGATGTAGCAAAATCTAAAAAGAAAAGCAAGTAATGAAGTAATTTTTAGGCTTTCGTTTCAGCGAGTTGCACATTCATTTGCATGCATGCAGCGTGCGTGCCACAAAACAAAAAAAAGGGGATTTTGTGCGGGTTTATTCCACAGTTGTTGTTTCTAATTCAACTTCCACAGGTATTGGGTCCTTGAATATAGCTACTACTGGGCAGTTTGCTTCGGTTCTTCGCCACACTGCTTCGAGCAACTTTTTTCTCGTCCTAGCGGAAACGTTGACTTTGAGCTTTACGCTCTTTAGTACGGGCGAGTCAGCTGGTTTTTCTGCTTCTGCTACTACTTCGAGTTCTGTAATTTCAATTTTGCTTTGTTTGGCTACATCTGCAAATATAGTTGCGGCGCAATCAGCTAGTCCCATTATTGCTAGTTCCAGTGCTGTTGGTCCGGTGTCTTTTCCTCCCTTGGCATTTGGCAAGTCACAAACAACGCTGTGAGTTCTGGAGTTGTCAACTATTGTACGAACGTTTTCTATGAGCTTTGTTCTTGCTGTAATTTTCGGCATGCTTCTCACGCTGAATCTGTTTTTTGTTATCGTTGAAATTTATGGACTCATATATACATTTTGTGGCGTTCGTGACATGCCATCTATTTATGGTATATACTATAATTTAAAATATACACATAATATTTATAAACTTTCTAATCTATATACACAATAGGTGTATAAGAATGGCTCAAAAAATGATTTTGCAGAATAAGATACCGATAAGAATAAACTTTGAAGATACTGAAGCTAAAAAGTTCGAAGTCGTAAAAAGATATATGGGTCTGAAGCAGAACACAGAAGTCATTAGAGTCCTGATATCCGAAAAGTATAACGAAATCATCATTCTAGAAGAAAAGCGACATCTACAACGAATCAGGGAAGCTGAGGCGCTAGAATGGTTGGAAAACGGCGAATACAAGTGTCCTATGTAACTTTCTTCAAAGTCTTAGAAACTCTTCTATAACCCATTCTCTTTTTTTGTGCGCCCGTTCCTATACGGGTGTCACTTGGACAAACTGGAAAGAAAATTAGCATTGGGAATAATGTTACTTCTTTTCAGTCGACTCTACGTAAATCTCATTGGAATTGACACAGCACAAGTTACCAATTACATAACGGTTGTCGAAGTTGCTCCGTATCCAACAAAAATGGGATGGAGCTCGGTGAACTCACAAGTATCACTGTTGGAGTTGAGAACTAAGGAAGAGAGAATGAAAATTTCAGCGTTACTGTTTCCTACGATACTATAGTCATCGAAAAACACAATTTTATCGACTTTGTCCAAAAAACAACTCTAAACTTTTTTGGGGACACGCCTAATATAACCGTTGAAACATACTCCATTAATGTTAATGCGAGCTTTGTACCTGAAGAAACTGATGCAATTAATAACATGTTTCATCCAGTGAAGTTTTCGTATTGTTTGGAAATTTCATAGCTTTTGCTTTTTTTACAGCAGAGATGTTCAAAAGGAGAAAGGTGGTTTGATGCTTTACACGGCGCAAATTTGCTAAAAACGCAACTTAACGCCGAGTTGAAGGACACTGGAAACATGAGTTGATTAAAAGGGGAAATTTGCTATGAATTCACAAGGGTTATTAGGAACATGTTTTATTTGACTTAATTCTCTTTAACTAAAAAATAGCAGATTACAGCTACTAACAGACTGGGGTTAAAGCCGATGCCCGAGAAAACGCAACAAAAAGGAACCGAACAAGAAAGAATAATCAAAGCCAACGAGATTGATCCCCACTTCAAATACGAAATCAGCAAGGTTCCGGGCGCCAGAAAAATCATGATGTGTTTTCAATGCGGTACCTGCACGGCGGATTGCCCCATTGCACGATTCAGCGATTCATATAGACCCAGAAAACTTATGCGAATGGCTCAGTTGGGACTGAAAGATCGAGTTCTTTCAAGCGACAATATCTGGCTTTGCGCGGCCTGCTTTACATGCGTCGATCATTGTCCTCAAGACGTTGAAATCTCAAGTGTTCTGAGGGCTCTTCGAAACATGGCGGTAAAGGAGGGATTCATGCCAGTTGTCTTCAGAGACCTATCTTCTAACATTCTCAAAACAGGATACGCTTATATGATTCCAGCCTCGCGACTCAGAAAGAGAGAAGAGCAAGGGCTACCTCCACTGCCGAAAGCTAGCCTAGAAAGTCTTGCTAAAATATCTGAAGTCACAGGCTTTTCGAAATTACTTAAGAAAAAGAAGGAGAAGTCAGAATGACTGAACTGAAGTATCTGCTCTTTCTTGGCTGCGTTATTCCATACAGAATTAACAGCTACGAGATTTCCACTAGGAAAGTCGCGAAAAAACTTGGCATCGAATTCGTTGAGATGCCAGATTTCAACTGCTGCGGTCTTCCAATAGACCCTGTAAGTCACGATATGATGCTCACTTTAGCAGCGAGAAACCTCTGTTTGGCAGAACAACAAAACCTGAACATTTTAACTCTTTGTACAGGATGCAGTGGCACTTTACTTAAGGTAAATGAAACGTTGAAACATGATAAGAATCTAAAAGAAAAAGTTAACGGCTATTTAAAGGAAATTGGACGGGAATTTAAAGGAACAATAAAAGTCAAACATCTCGTCCAAGTGCTTTTGGAAGACGTTGGATTTGAAAAAATAAAAGAGACAATTCACAGACCACTAACACAACTTAAAGTGGCAGCACATGCGGGATGCCACATTTTACGCCCAAAAAAATACTTGGGTTTTGACGATCCAGAAGACCCCGCGGTTATTAAGAATTTAATTGAGTTAACGGGTGCTAAATCTCTAGACTATGAAGATGAAACAGCATGCTGTGGTGCTCCAATAATTGGTGTGAACGATATTATTCCTCTGCAGTTGAGTAGAGAAAAACTTGTTCACATCCAGGAAGCGGGGGCGCAAGCTTTGATCACCGTCTGTCCCTTCTGTCACATGATGTTCGACATCAATCAGCCTAGAATAGAACGGGTGTTCAATGAGAAGTTTGGTATTCCTGTGCTTCATTATCCGCAGTTGTTAGGGTTGGCTATGGGCATTAATCCAGACGAGTTAGCTTTGAATCAACTTAGAGTGGATGCTTCCAAAATTTTAGAAATTTTAGACCGCGCACAAAAGGTTGTACCGTTACAAAAATAAGATTATAAACGAACATAAAGTTAACAGAAAAACCCAACTGAAGAATAGGCTACGGAACTGTAAAAACTGTTAGATTTTAGAATTATCTACCGTTGTATGAGCCGCCGAAAAAATGGGAATAAGGCTTTGACTTGCCTTACTGTGGGGACACTGTTTTCTTGGCTTCTTGAAGCAGCTTCTTTACGGCAGTGACTCTCGCCTTTTGTGCAACAACATCTTTCGTTGTGAAATCTAAAGCTTCTTCTGGACACCATTCCACGCATTTAGGATTGCCATCGCAGAGATCACAAACATATACCACTTTCGTTTCAGGGTGTAACTGAATGGCACCATAATCGCAAGCTTCGATGCACCAGCCGCATCCATTGCACTTATCTTCGTCAACCAAGATAATGCCTGTTTCCTCAGATTGCTCAAGCGCGTCTCGTGGGCATGCAGCCACGCATGGAGCGTCTTCACAAAGCCTGCAGGCAACTGCCAAGTTTACGAAGGGATTTAGTCGCACAGCGCGTATTCGAGATTTTGTTGGATTGAAAGTTTTTTCATGCTCCAATGAACAGGCGTATTCGCAAACACAACAGCCAACACATTTGTCGGGGTCTCCAGAGACAAACTTCTTTTCATGAATCGTAACCATGCTTATTTCCCTCCTTTCGCTTTCTTCTTTGAAGTCTTTGGCTTGGTCTTTTTCTTTACAATGGAAACGAGATCGTTCAAGCCGAGTTCTTTGAGTTTCTCTACGGTGGGAATACCTTCTTTTGTCCATCCACGTACCTCGTAGTAGTCATCTAAGCCTATGTCAAACTCTTTTTGGGTAACAATGGCTCCCTTTGCAATTCCTTCATCAGGTACCGGCACGCTCATTATTTTCGGTGGCAAAGTATCGTATTCTCTTGTTCCTTTGCCCTCTCGGATGTTGATGAGTCGCGCTAGGTTGTTTATTCTTTCACCCGCTTGTCCAAGCTCCTCAGTGGTCATTGGGATGCCTGTGGCTAAAGTGTAGTATTTCGCCATTTCGTCGAGTCCTTCGTAGAATACGCCTCTTGAGAATTTACACAAAATAAGCGAGTCAACAACATCGTATAGGTCTTCACCATTCTTGACTATCTTTCCCCGTCCCTTTTCAATCTTGAAACGATCAACTTTCCCCTTTACGTCAGGTGAATAAGCTCCAGATCGAAGGTGACAAGCTCCACGGTAGGAAACAGAAAATCCCAATGCAGCAGTTTTCAATGTTCTGAGGTCGTAGCCTGGGAGTTCTAACCCTTTAATGTGATTGGCGTATTTCACTGCATCTTTACCAATTTTTTCTGCAGCTCTCATAGAGCCTTCTGCAAGTACATCGCCTAACCATCCTTTTCGAGAACCCATTAGTTTAATAGTTCCTACCATGGCTTCAGCATTGCCAAAGCGAAGATCTAAACCTTCAGTGTCTTTTTTGTTGATAATTCCGTTCTCGTAACAGTCCATAGCAAAGCTTACGATGACGCCTGCGGATATGCCGTCCATACCATAATGGTCGCATTGGTAAATTGCTTCGATAATAGCATCTAAACGGTCAACGCCACAGTTTGGACCTACTGCCCATAAACATTCGAATTCCACTCTTGCAGTGGCTCCTTTGTATGGTCCTTCGGGAACCACTCCGATGTGGTCGCATCGCATTCCGCATGTTGCACATCCAATGATTTTTTTGATGTAACGTTCGTTCAAGTATTCTCCGCTGACTTTTTCAGCGCCTTCAAAAGTAACTTGATTGAAATTGCGTGTGGGTAATGCTGCCAAAGCATTGAGGACAAGAACGTTTTCGGGTGTTCCTAAAGTTCTATATTTTCTCGTAGCCGGTCCTTTCATGCGTTCATGTATCATCCTTATGAATTCAGTAAATTCTTCCAGATCTGCTACGTTCACGTCATTTGTTCCGCGAACAGCAACTGCTTTTAGGTTTTTGGAACCCATCACAGCGCCCATACCAGTTCTTCCGATGGCTCTGAATTCATCATTTATAATGGAAGCTATTCGAACAAGCTTTTCTCCTGCTTCACCAATCGCTGACACGCGGATGTAGAAATCGCCTAATTCTTCTCTTATGATTTGCTCAGTCTCATTGGGCGACTTTCCCTTTAGATGTTCGGCATCCATTAGTTGGACAGAGTCATCGTCGATCCATACGTACACGAGCTTTTCAGATTTGCCTGTGAAGATAACTGCATCGTAGCCAGCTCGTTTCAATTCAGAGCCAAAGAAACCGTGTGCTTTGGATTCAGCTATTCCCCCGGTTAGAGGCGATTTGGAAACTACAGCGTAGCTGTTTCCTGCTGAGGGCGCCATAGTACCGCTAAGAGGTCCTGTGGCAAAGATTATGGGGTTTTTAGGGTCAAAGGGATCGACGCCTGCTTTGGAGTTGTCGAGAAATAGGCGCATTCCAAGTCCTATGCCTCCAATGTATTTCTTTGCCAAATCTTCTTTCAAGGGTTCTGTTGTAGTATTTCCAGTTGCCAAGTCTAAATGCAATATTTTTCCAGCATAGCTCAAATTTAATCCTCCAATTAATTATGATTTAGTTTTGGAGAGAATTAACAAATACAAATAGATATTTATTTAGTTTTTCCTA
>Ga0209427_10006136_pt1 | contig 13748 bp, 13 predicted proteins | sample DeeMarSWOR136_30_FD_187465 | JGI IMG/M metagenome (GOLD analysis project Ga0209427, IMG submission 187465) | Marine sediment microbial communities from White Oak River estuary, North Carolina - WOR-1-36_30 (SPAdes) (version 2) | ecosystem: Environmental > Aquatic > Marine > Intertidal zone >... | reverse complement strand
GAGGATAGGTTGGTCATGTGGCAACTCCTAATCTCCAATCCGGAGCAGACGTACTATGCGGATCATGCCCGCTGTTATGAGGGAGAGTATGTGCCAGATAGGATAGGACAGCTGACGCAGGCCTATAACCCCATCCCGGAGGATGGCACCCTACATCCTGATACGTGGGTGAATATTTCCTGGAAGCCGGGAGATAAGGCAGTCTCGCATGATGTGTACTTCAGCGACAATTTTAACCTTGTGCAGGATGGGACCGCCGAGGCATTTCAAGGCAACCAGGGCGAGGATTTTTTCGTTGTGGGCTTTCCCGGATTTCCATTTCCGGATGGTCTTGTTAATGGTGCGACATACTACTGGCGGATTGATGAGGTCAATGAGGCCGAGCCAAATAGTCCGTGGAAAAGCCCTGTCTGGAGCTTTAGTATTCCTCCCAAAACCGCATATGCACCGGACCCGGCTGATGCCGCCGAGCAAGTATATCCGGAAACAAGGCTGAGATGGACGGGAGGTTTTGGTTCCAAAGTTCATACTGTATATTTCGGAGATAATTTTGACGATGTTAATAACGCTGAAGGCGGTCTTCCTCAGGCAACTACAACCTTTGATCCCGGCCCGCTTGAATTGGCCAAGACTTACTACTGGCGAGTCAATGAGTTTGATATTATCAATACGTATAAAGGCGATGTCTGGAGCTTTACAACCGAAGGCGCCGTCGGAAACCCGAATCCGGCTAATGGTGCTGTGGATGTGGATCGGACACAGATTATTACCTGGTCGCCGAGTGTCTTTGCCGCTTCGCATGAGGTCTATTTCGGCACTGATAAAGATACAGTGAAAAACGCCGATACCGGTTCGCCGGAGTATAAAGGCACAAGAGCCCTTGGTGCTGAGACCTATGACCCGGGAAAACTCGAACTGGATACCACCTACTATTGGCGTATTGACGAGGTGAATAGTCCCAATCCGGACAGTCCGTGGCCGGGCATACTCTGGAGCTTTACGACGGCCGACTTCCTTGTCGTAGATGATATGGAGAGCTACAATGATATTGATGAAGGTGAGCCCGGAAGCAACAGGATATATATAGCATGGGCGGATGGATTCGACAACCCGACCGTAAACGGCTCTATCGTTGGTAATGATCTGCCTCCAATTGCCGAGCAGAGAATCGTTCACGGCGGCAATCAGTCGATGCCTTTTGCCTATGACAATAGCGTCGGCAAATCAGAAGCGACTTTTACGCTGACCTATCCGCGCGACTGGACCGAGGACGGCGTCAGCATTTTATCTATCTGGTTCAGGGGCAATTCGGACAATGCCGCTGAGATGATGTATGTTGTTCTAAACGGCAGCGCTGGTGTTGATAATGACAATCCTGAGGCGGCTCTGAACCGTTCCTGGACCGAATGGAGTATCGACTTGCAGGCTTTTGCCGACCAGGGTATTAACCTTACAAATGTCAGTACGATTACTCTTGGTTTCGGCAACAGGGCTAATCCAACTGCCGGCGGTTCAGGTATGGTGTTCTTTGATGACATTCGTCTGTATGCGCCTTAAAACGGAATCAGCTGCTAAGATTGAATAGTTGATAATAGAGATTTATATTAACTCGGGGCTTATACTGATTTAATTCGGTATAAGCTCCTTGATTTTTCAATAATACCATCAAAGGAGTGACATCATTGATACATTTCTTCGTCACCGTCTACTTAATCCGAAAATTGTTGAAAATTTTTCAATAATATTCATTTTTCGCCAAGAATCTAATGTTCGATGCCTTCACAACTCATCAAATCTGACATCTGTGGAGTCATTTTGGAGACACGAATTTATCGAAGAATTCTGACGTTTTGCAACTCGTGGGAAGGGTAACTTGTGGTATAAACCGCGCAAGATTTTGGAGCAGCTTTTTTGAAGAGCAAGCTTGCATTTTTTTACAGGAATTCTGTATGAGTGCCTGCAGTTGAAGCAGGCGACTGGCCGATCGCCAGGCGAACAGCAAAAACCATGAAGAGGCCAAGCTCTACGTACCTGAAAAGGATATCTGGCTGGAGGTCTCAACGGACCCTATACTGGACGCAGTTTACAGAAAGAATGATACACTCTCCAGGATGCTCTCTTCCTCGAAAGGTTTCGTAATATAATCGTTAGCACCAACTTCATAACCTGTAACTTTGTCCTTTAATGCTCCTTTGGCCGTCACCATGATGATCTTCGTATGGGAAAGCGAGGAGTGCTCTCGTAGCCGTCGACACACCTCGTAGCCGTCCATATCGGGCAAAATAATATCAAGCAAAATTAGGTCAGGCTGGAAATCCAGCGCGATCTCCAGAGCCTCCTCACCTGTTGCGGCAGTCCTAAGATCGTAGTCCTCATGAAACAATTCTTCAACAATTGTGGTATTGTCCGGATTATCATCGACGGCCAATATTTTCTTCTGTGCCTTCATATTCCTGTTCCTTCTCATATTTCATACTTTGACTTAGTGTGCGCCAACTCAGTTTGTTCACATACTCCAGAGCTATCACCAGCACTACTTAGTACCGGCTGTGTAGTGCTTGTGGTCTCTGTGTATAGATCGGAACCTCAAATGAGGACACAGCACCGCCCATCGGTGACTATCGCTCAGCTTTACAAATACCGCTAGCAGATTGAGATGTTTTTTAAAAATGGATCAAACAATATCTGCGCATCAAAACATTTTTTGGCACTACCGAGAACGCAGTGAAAATTCGAATCTGGATTACCATCAGCGTTTATATTCTTGATGCGATTCTCATGAAAGAACTCGAAATCGATCTGAAGTTTGAGCGAAATCCTGCAAATTCTCAGCATCGTTCTTATCGAGAAAGTATTCCCACCTTTATAAATCATAACCTATTTTGAGGGGAATACAAATTGTTCAGCTCATTTCTGCTCAAAACACAAAGAACTACGTATTCTTAACGGAGAAAAGGCCTGTTTCTCATTAGGAAAAACCCTGTAATCTAAGCCAAATCAACTCTATAAACCTATGGACTTGAGATTCTGGTTGGGCTGTTTGTCGGATTGTATTGGCGTTTCTCACAGAACGCCCATCAGCTTTCGATTTAAAGCGCCTCAGCAGTTTCTTAAGGTCGTCCAGTTGGCGGTGCCAAGGAATGGATCAAATACAATATCACCTGTAGTTTGGCTTTTGCACTTCCTTTTGGCATATTTTAAATTGTAGAGTACTAAACTAAAAAAGTTGTTCCGATAAAATGGTTAAGACGTGTCGTCAAGGCAGTCCAGGTTTAGAAGGAGGGTGAGAGATGAGAATTAGAAGTAAGAATTCCTGGGGCGTTTTTCTTGTAAACCGCAAAGCCGTTCTGGGTGCGATTCTGCTTTCGGAGACTCCCGATGCCCTTATTGACTCAATACAGCATTCACAACATTGAGCATTTCACTTCGCCTACCTTATATGTGGGCTGGGCGAATGAGAACCTTCGCACTTCGGCAAGGCGTTTATAGTAGATTTACAATCTGGACTAATAAATAATCATTCTCCGGTCCAAGGCTTAGCGATTAATATATTGCAAGTGTGTTAGCCTTTCTATCTGAGCTAATAATCCTTCTATGCTATAAGGTTTGGCAATGAACACCTGGTCAGAGATAACGCGTCCTTGCTCCTCTTCTTCTTTCTTCTGGAGCAGGCAGGTCAAAAATATAACAGGGATGTCCTTCGTTTTAAGGTCTGCTTTCAGTTTAGCATCAACTACCTCATCGAGGCATGTCCGGCATCAATAGGTCGAGTATAATAAGGTCGGGGATTCCGATTTTGCTAAATTTAAAGCATCGTTGCTGTTGTTTGCGGTGATAACAGAATATCCCCTGGCAGCCAATTCTTTCTCAAGTATGAACAGAGCATCCTTTTCATCATCAACAATTAGTATTTTCTTTTTATCCATTTTCATATCCCATTAATTTGGTCGAGTTTGTCAATTATTATCAATAGTATTTTCAACAAGTTCATCCATTTCTTCAGATAAATCCTCTTCCACAGCTTTAGCGATTAATGGTAGAGAGATAGTAAAGATTGTGCCCTGATCCACTTCACTTTCAACTCTTATTTTGCCACCGTGTATCTCGACTAACTTCTTAACAATAGCAAGCCCTAAACCGGTCCCCTTTTCACCTGGTCCCACTTTTCTACTAAATTGAGTAAACTTATCAAATAGCTTTGGGATATCTTCTTTTGCGATTCCAACACCTGAATCCCGGACAGAAACTAAAACTTCACCGTCCTCCTCGGTACAAATTACCTTGATCCAGCCACCTTTAGGGGTAAATTTGATACTGTTAGAAATGAGATTTATCAGAACCTCTTTTGTCTTATCCGGGTCGAGGCAAATCTCGACGCTTTGTTCGGGAACTTTACAATCAAGGCAGATGCCCTTTTCCTGGGAGAGAGACTCATAGTCAGAAACAGTATCTTTAATGAGCTCGCAAATATTTACAACAGCTTTTTGCAGATCCTGTCTGCCGGATTCTATTTTGGATATGGTCAGCAGAGAATCAACAATTCTGGTAAGTCTTTTTACACTCTCCATTGCCGTGGCTAAAACATCCCTCTGTTCTTCGACTATCTGGCCTGGTATTTCATCCAGAACAAGCCTTATCGCTCCCATAATGATTGAAAGCGGCGTGCGTAGTTCATGTGAGGCGGTGGAGACAAATTCGTCCTTTAGCTGATTATATTCTTTCAGTTCCTCATTTGCCTTTTTGAGGTTTTTCTCTGCCAGCCTGCGCTCGGTAATGTCCTTGGCTATATGAATAGAACTCGTAACTTCACCATTCTCATCAAGCACCGGCGAGGTTGATACGCCGAGATGGATACCCAAGCGTGGTTCAAAAAGTTCGAGTGTGGCTGGTTTTTGCGTCTTGAGGCTATGGATATGAGGACAATTCGGACAGGGCTGCTTTGTGCCATGGAATAATTCATAGCATATTTTGCCGATAAGCTCCTTAGGCTCTTTCTTAAAGGCATCGGCAAGAGCCTTGTTGACCCGGGTGATTTTAAAATTCTTATCATGAATCGAAATCATATCTGTAATATAGTCAAAGGTTGTCCTCCACTCTTTAGCAGCGTGCACTATTTGTTCATTCGCACGCTTACGCTCAGTAATATCTCGAAGCAATGCCAGATAAGCATTTTGGCCATTCCACTCTGTTTCCACTACCCGCATTTCGGCAATCCCCGGCTCTCTGCCATGGCTAATAACATCAAGCTCTATTACCTCAGCTCCCATAACTGGAAATCCAAACAATTCTCCAACGAGTTCTTTTGCCTTACGACCAAAAAGGACCTCTGCAGCATGATTGACAAACTGCACAACTCCATCTCTATCTACAACGACGATACCGTCGGCACTTTTTTCTACTATATTGTGGAAGCTCGCCTTGCTGGCCCTTAATTCGTTTTCGACCTTGGCCTTGTATAGAGCCATTTCTATAACCATTCTTAAGTCTCTATTTTCAAATGGCTTAACTATATAGCCAAACGGCCCTGTTGCCTTAGCTCGTTTAAGTGTCTTCTCATCTGCATAAGCAGTAAGATACACAACCGGAATGTTAAACTTCGTGTATATTTGGTCAGCGGCTTTAATACCATCCATTTTGCCCTTAAGCACAATGTCCATTAGCACTAAATCTGGCTTGTCCTCCTTTACCTTTTGAATAGCGGCTTTGGCTGTAGAGACTACGTATGGAACATCGTATCCCAGATTCTGAAGAGTCTTTCGGATGTCCATAGCGACGATAGACCCGTCCTCAACAACGAAAATTCGTGTTTTTTTTCTCAGTTTAGCCATTCTGTTTAAACTTAATCTTGAATTTCGTCCCTGCACTTCTATCCAGTTCAATTTCACCGCCAAGCTGGTCTTTCACCAGAGTATTAACAAGTTGCAGGCCTAATGATTTGGTTTTTCTGAAATCCAATTCTTTTGGAAAACCAACGCCATTATCGCTGATTATCAGCTCGACCCAGCCTTTTTCAGCTGGCCTCATAGAAACTTTGACTTCGCCACTTTTGCCTTTTGGGAAAGCATGTTTGAGAGAGTTGGAAATCAGCTCATTAACAAGCAATCCGCACGGAATAGCTATATTAATTACAAGTGAAATACCCTTCACATCTGTCTTTATTGCGATTTTACTTGCATCAATGCCGTAAGAGCGAATCAGACCATCTGTTAGTTCTTTGATGTATTCGGCAAAATCAATGTTTAATAAGTCTTTGGAACGATAAAACTTCTCATGGATTAAAGACATTGATCTGACCCTGTCCTGACATTCCTTAAAAATCGTAGTGACCTTGGGATCTTCAAGGACTCCCGATTGCAATCTTAGCAGGCTGGAAATAACCTGCATATTATTCTTGACACGGTGGTGAACCTCACGGAGAAGCATTTCCTTTTCTTTAAGAGATTTCTCAATTTGTTCCTCTGTTTTCTTACGCTGAGTGATGTCCTTTGTAATGTGCACGGAACCTATAACTTGGCCTTTGTCGTCAAATATAGGCGAGGCAGATATCTCCAGATAAAGCCCCAGATGAGGTTCAAAAAATTCCGCCGTACTTGGCTTTTTCATTTCCAATACCTGTTTATGAGGACAAGATGAATAAGGTTCTTTTGTTCCATGGACGATCTCATAACAGGTCTTGCCGACAAGTTCTTCTGGCTTCGTTTTAAAGAAGTAGGCAAAGGCTTTATTTACTTTAACCAACTTGAAATCCTTATCGTGAATTGAAACCAAATCGCAGATGGAATTAAAAGTAGTTTCCCATTCTTTGGCGGCCTGTTTTATTTTTTCGTTCATTTTGGCTTTGTACAAAGCCATTTCAATAGCGGTTTTTAATTCTCTGTCTTCAAATGGCTTAACTACATATCCGAACGGCTCTGTTATCTTAGCTCCTTCCAGTGTCTTATCGTCTGTATATGCGGTAAGATACACGACGGGGATATTGAAGTGAGAGCGTATGTGTTCAGCAGCCTCGATTCCATCTATTTTGCCCTTTAGTACAATATCCATCAGAACCAAGTCTGGCCTGTTTTCTTTTGCCTTTTGAATAGCTGCTTCACCCGAAGAAACTACACAGGCGACATCATATCCCAAATTCTGCAGAGTCTTCTGGATATCCTTGCCGACAATGCTTTCATCCTCAACAACCAGAATGTTTATTTTTTCAATTATCTCAGCTTCCATTTGGCAACTCACTTAAAGTCCAGTACAGGTCGATTGTCCTGACCATCTCTTCAAAATTTTTGTACTCAGCAACCTTGATTATATAGCCTGCTACCCTCAGCTCAAAGGTATGAACTACATCCTCCTCATTCTCAGATGTTGTCAGCGCTACAACAGGAATCTTTTTCAGCACCTCATCTGCCTTGATGATTCTTAGAAATTCGATGCCGTTCATCCTCAGTATACTCGAATCCGAAAGAATAATGCAAAGCTTTTCAGTATATTCGCTTCTCAAGTACTCCAATGCTTCCTTTCCATTGGCGGCACGAACCAGGTAATCTGTTGCCGCGGTTTTTATCGCCAAAAACCCTGTTTCCTCATCATTTAGTCCTGTTAGCACAATAATAGGTATGCGTGGATTAGCTTCCTTAACTTTTCGAACCGTCTCAATCCCACTGCTGTCCGCAAGATTTAGATTCAGCAGTACAGCATCGTATTCCCTACTGCCCAGGCAGCCAATAGCCAACGAGAGGCTCTCAGCTAATTCAACAGCAAACTTAATGGGCTGAGAACAGCTGACCAAAAGACGCTCAACTAATCGGCTTTCAACTGATTCGTCCTCAACCAGCAAGACTTTTATTACATCCTTACCCATAAGAATTTGGTGGTTTTCTGTTATCTCAGTCTCCATTTGGCAACTCACTTAAAGTCCAATACATATCAATTACACTCATTTCTCCTACAAGCTATTTATAACTAATGGGCTTGATCATTATTAAGGGGATATTCTTTGTTTTCTTTGAGGCCCTTAGTTTTGCCAAAGCCGTCTGTCCGTCCATATAAGTTTTTTCTACACGTCGCCATCATTCTTGTAATTCCAATACATAATCCTTTGTCCCGTCTGTTAGAATCACTCTATTTTGCTCAATCCGTTTAACAGTTTTGTCAGTAATTTTGTCGCCCACGCGTACGATTGATTCGTTTATTGCTGCTGCGCGGGCCCCCTTATCATTCCACATAATAGAGAAAAGTGTCAAATTGGAAATACCGCCTGCCTTTTCATCTCTTTGCGGCCATACAAAGGGGTTCCTTCCCCAATCAACAAATTCAGTTCTCTTCCTCGGCGCTGCTCCGGTCACGGGTATTGCTTGCTCAAAAGTGACTGATGAGGTGGTTGACGAAACATCTTTGGCCTTCCTGCCCTTTGGTACCCAAACAAAGACAGCTACAGTGAAAAGGACGATCATAATGGCCACCTTACGATTGCGTTGCATTTTCTATTTCCACATATAGGCTGAGCACAAGTTCCACATTTAGTGTAGGCAGATTATTTTCTCTCGGGCGAATGGATAAACTTTCTACTTCCACAATGCTGCGAGAAAATCCTTCAACATAGGCCAGGAACTGCCCTATGTTCTTGTATTCTGATTCTATCGTAAAGTTAATGGGTAACTTCCAGATGCTGGCTTGTGTTGTATCCTGTAACTGGCTTGGCGAAATAGAACTAAAATGAAGCCTAAGATTTCTTCCTTTTTCAGTTAGCTCAGCGATTACCAGAGAAACCTCATTTTGCCGAATCATCTGGCCTTTTAGGTATGAGTTTTCCGATGCAGCAATGTTACTGCCTTGGTTCAAAAGCTCATTTTGTACCTCACGTAGTCTGTTTGCCGTATCGTGTAACTTGGTCATCAACGGCCTGTATGCAAAGATTAGAATAATCAGGCCGGAAAACGCACAGCAGGCGTACAGAATAAGCAGTGTCTTAGAAGGCCCTAAGCTTTCTATCAATCTAATCGTTTTGTGTATAATTCGTGCCTCAGTCTTCATTCAACCACTAACCTTAACTCAAAGGTATTGAGTTTCTCCCGGGATGAACCCTTTGTGGATATCAAATTTACTTCCTTAAAAATCCCTTTTTCTAATGAACGCATAAATTCGGTAAGAATTTGCTCCCTAACGAGAACGGGCGATTTAATTTCCCCTCTCAAGATGAGCATTTTTTCTTTAGCGTTCATTTCAGTTAAACAAATTTGCTCAGGAATAAGATTGGATATTTCCTTTAATGCGTCGCTCCAATAAATTCGTTGGTTTAGAATACCACCCAGAAAGGTTTGCTTTGGCAGTTCTTCTATCTGGGGTGACAAAGCCCCGAGTTCTAATTCCGCTGTGGCAATTCGTTTATCATAATTTCCCAGCTTTATCCTCATTCCCGTATACACTAAGACCAGGATTACGACAACCGCCGTAACCAGGGCTTTAATTGAGGAGCGCTTGATTAGCAACCTTGTTTGCTGTTTTATTTCTATAGGTAGAAGGTTGATATCACTTGGCGAAGCCAAAGCAGCACCTAAGGCCGAGGCAAAGCAGTGTGCAGTCTCCGGCTCGTCGCTGAGCAAGGATGAGCCACTTAATGGAAAGGCCGCGAGCGGATTACCCAACTGGACGGGAATACGCAAGCTCTCGCTTAAATTCTTTGGCAGATTCTTAAGATTGCTGCCTCGGCCCAACAATAGTAGTAGCTCAACCGGTGTACCTTGTTCCTTTTCGCGATAATAAGCAAAAGAACGCTCAATCTCTGTTACAAGTTTTTCCAAATTGGGACGGAGAAGAGAAATAACCTGTGTAGTAGTAATTCTGTCATCTAGAATCTTTGAATCGTCAGAACTGAGGATGCCGTGCTTTTTCTTAATGCTCTCAGCCTCTTCTAACGTCAATTCTGTTTTTCCGCGATCGGATGCAAGTGCTTGTGTCATCTCCAGCGTGAAATTCTGGCCAGCCACAGGCAGTTTCCGACTAAATACAAGTTCTCTGTCTTGAAAAATCAAAAGCTCACTAAAATTATAGCCAATATCCAAAAGCGCAACTGTCTTATTCTCTTTCGAACAAAGGCGGGTGATGACATTTTTTAAGGCAAAGCCATGTTGGGTAAATAAAGAAGGGCCAATTCCTGCCAGGCTAATCAATTCAAGGTATCTGTCGATTGTCTCTTGAGGGCAGCAGGCTACAGCAACTTTAAGTTTTTTAACTCCGCCTTCGGCAATTTCCTGAAGGATTTCGTGATCCATGACTGCCTGGTCGATCGGGAAAGATATATAGTTCCTCATTTCCCATTTGAGGGCCGGCAGAATTTCAGATTTGGGCATGAAGGGGGTGACAGATATTTTCGTACAGCTCTGAGAGCAGTTTATAACCACGTTGATTTTTGCATCTTGTGTGTTGATGTCCCGTAACAAATTTTTTAGCGCATCTAATTGGCTATCCTGATTGTCTTCGCGAGAGTCTATTTGTTGCAACTTAAGCTTCAAAAGAACTAACTTACCTTGCTGATGGGCAAGTTCGGCTAACTTAATGGAAGAGCTTCCTATATCCAGGCCGATAAATCTGTCTTTTCTCGGAAGAAATCTGGATATTTGAACAGGAATCCTGGCCATTTTAAATCTCGTTCCAATCGCCTTGTGGTATAACAGTATAATCTCCGCCGGAAAAGGTAAAACCTAACGGCATGGGTGAAAATATATCTGCGTCGTAATTTACTATGAAACTCCGACCGTTGGCAGTATCTGCATCTTCCAATTCCAGATTGTTAGTCGCAATGATTGTTCCGTTAAATGTGGTGTTGTCAATATAACTAAACATAATTGTGCTGCCACTGTGAGCGCACATAACAAGGCCATTGATAGTGCTGTTTTGCAAGCCACGTCTTCCGCCAGGACTGCCGGTGTCGGAACTGTTAATACCACCTTGACCGGCAACTAAAGCAATATAATTATTACCATCAGCTTGGGCTCTTGTAGATAGCTCAGGTTTTATCTCAACAGTTATTGGTCCGTTATCAAAGTTAATTTCCTTTTCACAAATTACTGATCCATGGATCACGGCCCCATTCTGTATGGTAACACCTTTATATGCATAATATACACCGTCATATGTACCGGAGCTAAATGTCAAATTATCTGCAACATGGACATCGCCAGGTGGGTTATCATCGGCTTGAGCAAGAGCAAGATATGTAGGGTAATCTATCGATGGATTAATCTTATCTTGTTCAGTCCCTTGGGTTAGGGTATATGGACCGTCACCATCAAAGTCCTCTGGATAATTCACAAGATCATCGGCATTAAGTACAGAGGTAAAACAGCTCATATTACCATTCACGATCCCTCCTGTAGAACCATCAAATTTGAGATGAGCGCCGTCGGCATGTATAGCGCGTTCTAAGGCACTTGAGGTCAGAGCCAGAGTCTGTGTTATTACTCTGGATAGTCCACCAACTGTCCCCCGAGCATAGACCCGGATATCGCTTCCTGAATCCTGCACCCAGATGGTAAAGGTTCCGTTGCCAAGAGACTTCTGTTGGGGATCGTTAGGATCTGAGCCGGGGTCGGCAGGATAAGCAGTAGTGCGCCAGGAACAATCGGTAGAGCCATCGGGAGCGGTGTTTCTCAGATACCAGATAGCCATGTCTAAGCCAGCTTCAGCTAAATAAATAGCTCGGCTGTCTGAAATTTGCGCCCCTGTGCTTATTGTGCTATACTGCACAAAACCAAGATATGCCCCGACTACTGAAGTCAAGGTAATCATCACAACCAAAGTGAATAGTAAAACCGCACCCTTTTCGTATCTCGTATCTCGTATATCGTATATCGTATTAAAAATGCTCATAAGTTTCTCGGTCTGACTTTTGTTCTGGTCCTTACTGTTTCGTCACTTCTTTGTACTACAACGTCGACAGTGACCTGTTTGCCGCTTACAGTCAAATCTGTCGCTGGTGCTGTAGCATCAGGAGAGACAAGGTCACTTAGAATCAGCGTCCCTTCTCCTGAAGCCGGATTATCCCCCTGGGTGATATTAGCCTTGCGTAAATTGTAAAGGTCTTCGGTATAGCTGGAGTCAAAAGATGTATCGGCTGAGTTGTACAGGTAAAATGCATAGGTGTCTCCTCCTCCATCTGGCAGAAATTCTCTATACTCAATAGTATTTGCAATGGAGCTATACTGCCTTAAGGTGCCATTGGCCATTTCTTTTAAGTCTCTGACCACTTTCTCCATTGCATAACTTACATCTTCCCTGATGCCGCCACGGATGAGTCCTGCGTCCCATGCACGCAGACTGACCACAAACAAAAGTCCGCTCACTCCCACCAAGACCGAAAGAAGCATAAGCACAATCAGGGTTTCCAGTAGCGTAAAACCTCTTTTATATCTGCGATCATCTGCGTTTTGGCTATCTGCAATCATCTGCGTCTCAATAATCAGCAATAAGTGTTTCTACCACTACAGATTGCGTACCTCCCTTTTGCGTCCACTGCACTTCTACTGTTACATCTTTTAAACCTGTATCTGACACACTCGAATCTAAATTTGCATCAACATAACCTACGGTCCACTGGCGTTGGTCTATAGAATCGAAACCGCTGATAGAGCTTTCCGTATGCGTGCCTGTATTCAAGTTAGCGTGGCTATAACCATCGTCCTTCAACTCCTCGAGTTTTTCATTAGCCAGATTGAGCGCTATCAGACTATATTCGAGGTCAGAATCAGCGAATATCGCAACGCCCATCAGTTGCATCAATACCATTAAACCGCCGGCAACAAGGATAATGGCAATGAGCAGCTCAATTAAAGTGAAACCTTGTTTCATATTTCTCATACCTAACTATACCGGTGCTTTGTGACCACTCAACTGATGAGTGTCTCCCAGTAAAAAGCCCGAGTCCAGACTTATAGAATAAGCCTGGATTCCACATCAAAACCCGTCCCGAGAGCGGCCGAAAGATAACTCGTAAATCGTCATCACCTAAACTCTCGCCTATGCACTCTTATCTTTATGGGGCTGTATCTTTTTCTCCATTTGACACATATATACAGGTCGAGGCCGATTCTGTAACGACGCCTGCATCAGAAACCAGGGTGACGGTTGCGCTTCCGCTGGTGCCTACCGAGTAGACAGCATAATAGTCTCCGCTAGTAGAGTATACTAATTGATACTCAGCGTCTGTAGGAGAAAACGGATCGATTAAAGCCGCTCCTATTATTGTAGGAGAAGCGCCGGTCAGGGCCGATTGCCAGGCAGCAGCGTCGGTTGGATACGAAGCATTGTGAACATAATAACTCTCTATGGCTGTCTGAATCGTCCTCAATTCACTCTTTGCCTGCGAAATCAATCCTTCTTCCTGCATGCCCCTGAATCGAGGAAGAGCAATGCCAATCAAAATCGCAATCACTGCTATTACTATCAAAAGCTCAATTAAAGTAAATCCTCTTTTCATTTTAGTTGCTCCTTTCTGTTCCCTTAGTAAAACGCAATTCATTTTTACTTTCTCCTTTCCTTTCATTTTGTACAGGCAACATACCATGAAAAAATACTCAACGCCAAAAGTACAACTCCTAATGGCCTACGCCAAGTGTGCATCTTATCATCTATGTTAAACAAAACTTGATTTGTTAAATTGTTAATTCTTACCACTGATTCTATAGAAAGCAAAAGTAGCGAGCCGAAGATAAGAAAGACCAATGCCGCAACGATTAAAAATATTTCCATTCTTATCACCT
>Ga0209427_10006135_pt1 | contig 13748 bp, 17 predicted proteins | sample DeeMarSWOR136_30_FD_187465 | JGI IMG/M metagenome (GOLD analysis project Ga0209427, IMG submission 187465) | Marine sediment microbial communities from White Oak River estuary, North Carolina - WOR-1-36_30 (SPAdes) (version 2) | ecosystem: Environmental > Aquatic > Marine > Intertidal zone >... | reverse complement strand
CTTCCTTATTATATATAAGCTCATGTCTATGTCCTTACCCATGCACTATCGCATCTGCCATTGTATCTTAATTCTAGTTCTAATACTATATCCTATTCATAATCCATAACCAATACCAATACTAGAACCAATACTAGATCCTATTCTATATCCAATACTAGAACCAATACCAATACCAATACCTAATCTAGAACCTACTCCTGTTATATAACCAATTACTAAACTAGTTCTAATACTAGAATAAATGGTGGATGCGATACGGTTACATGGCTTCACAAAACGCTTTTGACTCAAAATGGGCCCTTCGAGTTCACAATATGCTCAAGAGCACGGTTCAGGCCTCTGGAAATGGCTTAGTTGTGATAATCTATATTATCAGCCATTGATTTAGGCTCGGGATCACCTGGCCGGGCCGGTTCTGATGCCGGGTTCAACTGTTGAACGTGAGCCACAATACGCTTAAATCACAACACTTTCACAATGCACGGTTGAAGGGTAGGGGTACGGCACAAATTGACCGCCCTTCACCAACATACCTAATCCCCTTCCCAATCAGATACGGTTGAGATTATCATTTCTTGTGTTGAGATTGGGTTTTGGGGGTGGGATTATGCCCGGATAATGCCCGGATTTTGTCTGGATTCTGTTATGGATTGTTAGTTAGGATTGGTTGTGATGGGTTGAAAAATTGGGCTGAGGGTGAATTTAACGGACTTGTATTAGACTTATGTCTAGGAAAGAATATGGTCGCAAGGGCTGATGACTTTAGTTGGAGAGGCGGATTTTGATGGGTTGAATTACGGAAAAGTGGATTTTGGGCAAAAAATGGGTAAAAAGGGGTGTTTTTGGGGTATTTTTGATGGGTTGAACTGTGATTTTAGGGGGGTTCATTTCACTCTTTTTGTGTTGTGATTGTGTGGAAAACTGCAAAAAATCGGTAAAAAAGCGTGATTTTCCCCCTATATAGAGGGTCACAATTTGGAAGAGGATATTGAGCGGAAGGTGAGAGAGTCATGGATGCGGTATCGGATCTGGGTGGCGAACTTTGAGTGACCGCGTGACCAAGTGGCGAGGTACTGAACTGCAAATTCAGCACAACATGGGTTCGACTCCCATCGCGGTCTGTGTTGAGGAAGTATAAAATGGCGATTTTTGACAAGTTTGTTTTAGTTATTGGTAAAAGGCTATAGCCAAGAAGGAGGTAAGGAAATGAAAAAGCTACTAGCACTAGTAGGTATAGCGATGATGGTGGGTGTGGTTTTTGCCGGCCAACAGTATTTAGGTCCGACGACCGCGCTTGATCGTGAGTTTACTCAGTATTGGATTGACACGGTTTCATTTTTCCCGGCCGGTGGATTGGTGCGTACCTTGACGTTTGGGGGTAGGCCATTGTACAACATGAAAATTTCACTCCTGAACGCGGCTGGTGATTCGTCAGGTATAAAGATATGGACTAATCATTTCGGTCATTCGTTTGTTCACCACGATACGTTGAGTTGGACGAATTTTCATTACGTGATAGGCGGTGGTGGTTCAGCAGCGATAGTCGAAGATACGTTAAATCTTCATGTGCCTGTTGAGTGGATCAAATACATCGGTGTCAAGGGTGGGACTGGTGATTCAACTCCGTGTATGAAACTCGAGGGGTATCGCTAAGGCATTTGTGTATTCCACTATCCGATTGTACGGCGAGGGGCTTCGGTAGGTGGTCAGGGGGCGTGAGGTCACAAAACCCGCGCCCCGTTTATTATGGGACGAAAGAGTATTGATCCTAAACTGAAACTCGAGGCGGTTGAGTATTATCTCAAGCACCGCAAGCGGGGACCGGGACGGGACGGTGAATCTATGCGTAGCGTGGCCAAGAAGTTTGGTGTGAGCTACGTGGCTTTGTTTCATTGGATAAAGCAGCAAGTACCGAAGATGCCGGGCAATGTCGATTTGGAGGATTTGCCGGTACAGACCATGAAACGAGCAATGGAGACCGACCATTTATTTTTAGCGCGCGATGTGCTTGGTTACAAGTGGGATGATTACACGAAAGAGGGCATAAGAAACCCGCCGGACGAAGTTCACGTTGAGATGAAGAAACTGCTCAATGAGACTGCGAGATTCTTACTGGGATTGTTCCCTCGATTTACGTACAAGACGACATTGTTGACCATTACCGATACAATTCAGGAAATTCTTAAAAATCCGAAACATACCGATATGATTGCGGCCGATCCATTGCAGAAAGCGGCCGCGATACTGGTTGAAATTACCCAGAAACTCGAGCATAACGATGTTTTGATAAAATGTTACGGGAAATTCAAGCCGAAAGAGCGTGGTTGGTGGAATAAACGGTATATTTACACCAGACAACGGCTTGAAAGCGGTGATGTCAGCCTGAAAGATCCCACGATAAACACTTGCGGTGTGGATAGCGACGTTACCGGTAAGCATCCCAAGAAAATCCATGTTTCTGACATAGTTCATCCGTTGAACATAACCACCTACGAGCAGATGCAGAAGATTATCAACTTTTTGCGCCGGTTAATCCATCTTGCAGGACCGCATGGCCGGATGATGATTGAGGGTACGCCCTGGAATTTTGATGATGCCTACGAATATGCGCGTAAAAAGTGGTCGGATAGGCTTGAGCCGGACGGCAATCCGTTATTTGCGCGTAAAATCATGGATTTAGAGAAAAAAGACGGTACATCAATCATGCCCTCGAAATATACACCGGAATACATCAAATTGCTCAAGGAAATAACCCCGGTTGGCGAGTATGCGTGTCTTTATCGCTGTAATCCAATGGAAGGTGAGGGAATGACACTGATTAAACTCGAGGATTTGGAGCGGTCACAGTACCAACAGTTCAAATTTGAGACGGCCGGCGATTATGATGTGTATATTGCGGTAGATCCTGGCATTTCTCAGCGAGCGAAACAATGTTATACTGGTATTACAGTTGGTATTCCTGTCATGCCCTATGATTTGTATGTGGATGAAGCGATAAAAGAGCGGTTTGATCCCGACCAGGTGATTCGTAAGTTAATTGATTTATGTCGCAGACCGCATTATAGGGACCATGTGCGGCAGATTGCCATTGAATCGGTGGCTTTTCAGCGTATTTACAAGGGTAGTTTGGAAAAAATGTTGCGTAAAGCCGATATTGGTGGTGTGCGAGTTAAGGAAATTGAGCCAGACGACTCAAAAGACCGGCGTATTTACTCACTTGAGCCGTTCTTCAGGCATTTACAGATACATCTCCGTGAAAATCTGCGTGATTTGATATATCAAGTGAGTCATTACCCGCATATCGGTGAGCATAACCGTGATTTACTAGATTCGCTTGCTTATTTAGTCAAGAGTTTACCGCATACGTTTATGGTAAACCCAACCGGTATCATTGAAGTTGCTGACCATCTAGTCAAGAAGCCCGAGGAACCGTTTGTCAGTAAGTATGAGATTGCCGGTTACGATGTTCCCGCAAGCCGGAGTCTTTCTCCGACTTGGTAGGGAAAGGAGACTATTATGATTTGGGCATTTGTTGTAGTTATCGCAATTTTGGTAATTCAACATCTTGTGCGTGAGTACCAATGGCATGAGAAAGAGATTGATTTGGTTGACCGCGCTTTGCCGAGAAGTGATGTGGAGCACAAGAATCAATCGTTTTCTCATAAGGTGAAGGGATTGAGTGAAGGGAAACGCCGGGGTAGAAAAAAGAAAGTTGAGGAAAAGGTTGATACGACAGAGAAACCGAGTGGGAATAAGTTAGAATGGTAGCGACTAAAACTGAACCAAAGACTGAAACTGGTGAGGTGAAAGAACTCCTCAAGGTTGTTGATGAGGTCGTGAAGGATAATGACCGTCAACGTGCTATGCGTAATACTGCCAAGACTATCAACGATTTCATACACGGAGTGCAGTGGCAGGAATACGACATCAAAACGAAGGCTGTACAGGACATTGTTGCACCGACGGATCCCGAAGAGCAACGCCGGCGCGTCATAGATAATTTAATCTTCCCGTTGTGGATTACGAAAAAGGCACATATCCAACACATGATGCCGAAAGTTTCAGTCACACCTGAGAGCGAGGAAGACATTGGTGATATCTGGGGTGTTGAGTTTGGTGAGAAGTTTGTTGATTACATCCACAGGACACAGTGGCGACACTCTGACGGTAAGATTGCCAATATTCTGCTTTCCTACGGTACGGCGTTTCCGTACATGACCGTGACCGAAAAGAAGAAACTGAAAACACTTATCTTGCCACCCAATCAGATTTTTCCTTATCCAGGCGATGCGGTTGAGTGGAAAGATGTGATTGGATTTGCGTTTGAACGCATGGTGCCATTACCGGTTATGAAAGCCCTTTATCCGGATAACGATTTTGCCATCACCGAAGTACCCGACCACTTGCGACCGACTGAGCGTACCCGAGAATCAATTAAGACTAACTCGGTTCATGTCATTGACTACTGGCAACGGCCACAGGGTGAAGACAAGGGATGTTTTGCTGTTTTTGCTAATCGCAAGTTGGTGAAATACGACGGTTATGAGAAATGGCTCGAGAAGTTTCCTTACGACCATGAACAGTTACCGACCTGGCCGATAAAGGAAAACGATTTATCTGAGGGGATATTCGGGTTTCCTGTCTTGGAGTTGTTGTTGAATCAGCAGGTTGACCACAATAAAGCCATGAGCATTTTAGCGGAATTGTGGGATACGATGCCACAGTTGCTTGTGCCTTATGAGTCGCGCATTAAGCCCAAGGAAGCGATTAACCGTCGTCGCAGAGTGATGGAATATTTCAGGGATGGTGGTGAACCGAAGTGGTCAAATCTGCCCCAGACTAATGTGGCGTTACTCAAAGCCATTACTGATGTGCCTCGTCAGATGGAGCACACGGCTTGTTTGCATGAGGTATTATTGCGTGGTGAGACGGTGGGTAGTTTGCAGTCAGGTATCGCCATTCAATCATTACAGCAACAGGATTTAACCAAACAGTTTCCATTGAGCAAAAGTTTGAAAGCTGGATTAGAAGTGATGTACACTCAAGGTTATGAACTGATACGGCAATGGGGTGAGAAAGACCATATTTTAGAAATTCTTGGTGACAAGGGTGTATTGCACTATGCAGCGTACAAGACAATCAAATTATCGCCAATGACGTTTGAGGTTGATGCGGAAAGTGTGCATCCACGCAATAAGGCGGTTGATGTCGAGAACGCGATACAGGCAGCACAGTACGGAGCGATAAATTTCAGTGATCCAAAGGAACGTATGGCGTTTTTGGAATTGGTTGCGCCGAACATTGCCGATAAGATTAAGCCGACATCCTTTGACGAGAAGATGGCACAGTTTGAGAATAAACAGATGTTGAAGGGTATCAAGATGATACCGAATGAGCATGACGACCATCCAACACATATTAAGATTATTGATGAAATTATGAAAGATCCGCGTTTTGCATTATTGAAGAGTCAGGGCAAACAGGGACAGAAATTGTGGACGATTTTTGAAGCACACCGTGACGTGCATAACAAGGAGTACACCCGGCAGATGAATGAAATGATGCAAATGCAGGCGCAGGCAACAACTCAAGGACAGGGGGGTGGAAATGCCGGCGGCGTTTGAGAGATGCCTGAAAAAGAAAGGGCATAGAGTTCGTACCATCAAATATGATGATGGTAGATATAGACATATTTGTTTTGTTGGTAAGAAAAGTTATGCGGGGGAGATACATACCCCGGAAAGTAAGGCGCGAGCCTTGAAAAAGTTGAAATGAACCACTACTCCATAATGGAGCAGGTTCGGAGGGAGAAAGATGAAAGATGAGCAAGTGGAGACTCAGGATACTGGTCAGACTTCTCAGACCACTGAGCAACCCAAGACAGGACTTGAAACTTTGGTTGTTGTTACTAGGGATCCAAAGACTGGTCAACGACAGCATAAAGAAATTCAGGTTACAAAAGCTGAGAAGGATACACTAGCCCAAAAGGGATACCGATTTGAGCAGGAGATGGGTTTCCTGAAAAACAAATCGCAGGAAGAGGCAAAGCAGATGGCTGAGGAAATGACTCGTTCAGAGATGCAGAAGTTCATCACTGAATTGCAGAAACAACAGCCAGCGTTAAAAGCACCAACCGTTGATGATGTCAGGGATAATCCCGGTTCGCTTATTGAGTATGTTGATAAAATCCAACAGCACAACAAAGATGAGATAATGTCAACGGTTCAGAAGAAATTCGAGGAACAGGAAAAACAGAGATTGGAAGCAGAAAAACAGAAAGAGGAAGATGATAAGTTGCTTATAGCGTATGATGCAGAGATTAAGGCAGTTCTGGCAGATTTCCCGTTTGTGCCCAGGGATGTGTTGGTCAATGCGGTTGCGATGAAGCACGCCGAGCTTGACGAGATTCGTGAGATTGCAGAAGGATTGCAAGAGACGATCCTGTCAACCATTGATCCGAGCAAGTTGCCCGACGATAAGAAAAAGGCATACATGGAGAAATTGAAGACAGAAACGCCGCCTCCGGCAGGCACCGAGGGCAGTGTAGTCGAAAAGAAACAGCCAGTCCCAAAAAGTTTTGAAGCCTTGTATGAAGAAGAGGCCAGGAAACAGGGCTGGATAAAATAGAAAAAAAATAAACCGAGAGGGGTTTTCGGTTTAATTCCAATCAAGTTAGTTTTTAGCGATTGGACATAGGAGGTGTCTAGTGGCAGATACTTATGCCACCTCATTCTTGAGGGATAAGATACTCCCCAAAATCCAAGACGCGGCAGATAATGCGAATCCATTAACCGCTAAACTGGAGAAAAGCTCAGTTGGTGTAATCCAGGATGCTCGCGGTAATTACGTGCTTTCAAAGGCGGAGATTATAGCCGAGCAGGGTGCTGGTTGGCGCGCCATTGGTGAGTTACTGCCAGCCGCACAGGATGGCGGAATGATGGATGCGAAATGGCTCTTGAAGTACGCTTATGCACAGGCTGATATTTACGGACAGCATGATTTACTCAGTAAAGCTGGTCCAGATCAGGCTGTAGCGTCGATTCTCACACAGAAATCAAAGAGTCTGTCAAATACGTTTATCCGTATGCGTGAAAATGGTTTATGGGGATCTGGTGACAATAAACTGGCGACAGTTATTGAAGCTGTGTCAAGTGGGTTGGTTTGTAAAGTCGATTCGGTACGTGACCTGGAACTTAATATGCTGGTTGATATTCATTCGAGTACGGTAGAGGAAAATTGTACAATAACGGCGATTGATCCAGATGCTAAAACATTTACGGTTACACAGGGCGTGGCAACTGACCTTACGGTTGATATAAATTCGATAGTTACCCGTGCTGATTCAAAAGACCTTGCACCGTATGGTATCCGCAAGGCGATATTCCCCGATTCTTGGGATGCTGGTGGTGTGACATGGGGTACGTATGCTAACGTGAACCGTGCAACCACTCCAGTATTCAGGTCAGTATTCAAACACAACAACGGTACACTACGTGATATTACACTCGACTTGATTGACGAATTGGTTTTTGAACTCTGCGATAATCATGCTGGTCAGAATGTTTGGTTATTTATGACTGCGCCGATTCTTCGTGGAATCAAGAAACTGCGTCAGGCACAGAAACTCGATACTGATTATCTCGATTTGATTTTGGGTTGGAAAGCACCGCGTTATGAGTGTCCTAACGGCACATGGCCGATGGTTATTGCGCCCAAGTGTCCGGAGAATTGTATAGTGGCGATTGATTTTGATGTGACTTCACTGCGTCGGCCATTCCCCGTGCAGTTTACATTTGGTGATAATGGTCAGATACTACGTAATGTCGAAGGCTATGATAAGTTCCGTATGACTCTAAAAGAGTATTTGGAGCTTGTGGTCACATGGCCAAAGCGTTGCGGAGTGTTGGCGGACGTGCGATTCCCGGCTGCATAACATGAACCGACTCGAAATACGAACACGCATGAGAAATGTACTTGATGAACTCTCGGAAACGAACACGCATTGGGAATCAGATAGGTTGAACCGATACATTGAGGAAGGGAAGGATGATATTGTAGGGCAAAGTCCTTCCCTTGCCTTACCTAAATTGTGGGCGACTGAACCTCAGCACCTATCTAATGGAGTCAACCTTTACAGTTTGCCAATCAATATGTGCTCACCAATAGAGTTTTTTTTATATGGCACGAAAGCGAACACGATACCGATTGAGATGGAGGGAGCATTACTGAAAAATGCGATGTACGCATATTCTCAAACTGATCCATACGTAATATATCCATACAGTGAAGGTCAGGTGAAGATTTATCCGACACCGGTAGCGTTGGTGATAAACGGTTTCGTTACCCATTATCTGAGATTAACGGTTCCCCTGACGAGCGACAGTTCTATCCCCGAGTTACCCTACAATATGCACCAGTGGATAGTTGATTATGGTATATGGCGAGCATTGGTTGAGGACGGCGATGGTCGTGCCGAGTCGTTTCATCAAAAGTACATGAGTCATTTTACAGGAGGCAGATAATGTCTTTACAACAACTTAAAACAATCCGCAGTCTAGTACGCAATTCAATCAATGAACCGGTACAGAAAAACTTTACTGATCCTGAACTCAACGCAATAATAAGCCTTTGCCAGAATGATGTGATACGCCGGTTATTGAGAGTCAATACCGTGTGGTTCGCATCGAGGACGCAACTTACCGGTTCGGCACCGATTAACGGAGCACGGACCTTCACTCTACCGAGCACCTGTGGTGAGATTGTGTCGGTCGTTACTGCGGCCGGTGTTAGCGTTACCATTAAGCCACTTTCTGAAATTGGGTTGTTGACGAGCGATACGATGCACACACCGTCAGCGAGTAATCCTTATGGAGTGCATATTGAGAATTATTTATATATTTACCCAAGTAGCATCAGTACAATCTACATACATTTCATACGGAAAGCGGTTGAATTAACCGAAGAGACTGATACAACCATTATTCCATTTCAGTTTATTGATATATTAGTTGCTGCTGCGGTAGCGGAATGTGCACCAAAGGCTGGATTGGATGTTGCACAGATGGAGAAAAAATACGACGAGAAGTTTACTGAACTCGAGTTGCGGAAACGGCGTGATGTTGACGAGGAAGAGTCAATAAGCGGTGAGAGGCAATAATGAGACTCAGGGATTACGTTGACCGGATACGTTATGAGTTGAAGGATCCATTGTTGGGGCGTGAATATTTACGTCAGAAAATCAATACGGCACGTCGTTACACGGCATATATCACTAAGTGCTTACAGTGTGTGAGTCAGTGTGAAAGCACGGCCGGTGAGGGGAAGTACAGGGTTCCACACGCAAAACGCGATACTGAGATTACCGATTTGGGTACTACGTTTGTGGATTTAATTGAGGTTTATACGTGCAAGTATGACGGTGATATGCTTGATGAATTGACACCGCGTGAGTTGCGGATTAAGCAGCAATATTACACCACAAATGGTACGCCATTGTATTTTGCTTTATTCGGTGGTGAAGCACAACCCGGTGGTTGGATAGAATTGTTACCTGTGCCGGATACGAGTCTGAAAATAATTGATGTGCATGGTGCTCAGTTGCCATTGCCATTGATTTACGATAATCATGTTTGTGAACTGAACGATGTAATCCAAGAGATTGTAATTGAGCAGGTTGAAGGTGATATATTGCTGAAACGATGGCACCCGGCAGGGATTACAATGCTCAATCGGGTTCGTGATAAAATCCGTTCACACATCAATTTGAGGTTAATTTAGTTGGAGGGAAAATGAAACAAAGAATGGGATGCAGTAGTTGGGGTAAGGCTAACGTGAGACTACTGCGGAGAGGTGAAGTGAAAATCGTTGGGCATCTGAAATTATTTGTCAATGGCAAGAAGGTTTTGGATGAACTCAACGATGTCACAACCGATTTCAAGAATAAGAGTGCTTACGGCGCGGCAGTCGGTACATTCAGTCCGTTTACTGGTGGGATGGTAAATCTGATATGTAGTGATGTGTCGGAATATGAATGTGCGGTGACGTTGGCTGCGGGTGGTACTGGTGCCGAAGATTATGTGAAGTACACATTTTCATGGCAGAACACATCGGGTGGTACGAAAACCATCAATACCGCACAATTCTATGATGATGCTGAGGCACTTATATATTGTCAGAAAACAGGTTTGACTCAAGTTGTGCCAGACCAACAGACTGTCGCTGGCGAGTGGACGATAACGGCTACGTTTGATTCGGGTGGAGTAACCGATTTGTATAGATGGTTGCTTGCCAAAATGTTCAATACTGGTTCTTTTATCGTTCCTGGTTATATCAATTTTCAGGATGATGAGGAGAACGATAACCCAGAGGCGGCGGCATTGGAAGCAGGTGGTACTGGAGCGGAAAATTACCATCAATTCGTAGCTACGTTTGTGGCATCCGCACCAGTTACTATAGATATTCTCCAGGAAAGACATGGCGGTGAAGGTTCAGAATATACTGAAGATGATATAGTCGATAAAGCGTTAGATACTAGTGAGGAGTTAATAGGGCGAGTACGGATTACGCATAACTAATGGCTGACATTAAGCTATATCTTTACGATTACCTTGCGGTTGGTAGCGAGGCGTGGACGGGATTTGAGGGTACGTTTACGGTGGAGATCAAGAGTGAAATAAATCTTGGTGATTACCTTAGACTACGGCATTTAGTTGCAGCACAATCAGAGATTAACCTTACCGACGTATTGAAGTGGGTAATGATATTCAGCGATGAACTTGCATTGAGTTCAACCGTTGAATCTGTGCAGATAGCCAATCCAGCGAGTATTGTTGAACTTATAGACAGTTTGGATATGTGGAGTGAAATACCTCTGCAATCGAGTGTGGTGGTGCTTGCTGACGAATTGACATTGGATTTGATAGATATTTTCGTAGAGAGCATAGTTGCATTGACGGATGATTTGGTGTTGACTGCACCTGAGCGTCAGCCGTTGAAGTGGGGTAAGGTAACGCCCAGCACACCGAGTTGGACAAAGGTAACAGTATAGTGGATATACAGCGATATAAACTCGTATTTCCTCTTGCGCTCAACACGGTTGATGCGACTCATGCGTTGAAATCCGATGAGTGTACCGAGAACTATAATCTGATTAGGTTGATAGATGGTAGTATACGGGCACATGATAATTGGGGGAGCATAACCTTTGATGGATGCTCACATCTGATTGATGGTATTGAATATGTGGCTCCAGGGTTGGTGCAGCAGTTGGTTGTTTTCGGTATAGATACTAGTTTCAAGGGATTCATTGGGGTGATCAAAAAGGGTGTAAGTACGATTGAGAAACTAATGGAAGATATGGATCCATATACTGTGCCGAAATTCGTATTGTACAGGAATAGGGTTTATATCTTTCTTGGAGTCGTTTACGTCTATGATGGCCTCGAGATTACCGAGTGCGAGTTGCTGTCTTTTTATCCATCCATGACCGGTGCTGTATATCGTGGTCGGTTATGGTTTGAGGATGGTGGGATACTGAGGTTTACAGAAGTCGGTACTGAAGAGGTTCTATCTCAAAATTTCTTTCAGATAAGAAACGTGGATGATACTATCACCGATTTAATTGCAAACTCAAGCAGTCTTTTTATCGGTAAAAGACGTGAGTTACACGAAATATCGTTTGGGGCCGTGATTGAGGATGCGTCGCAGAAATGCCGGTCAGAAAACGCTGGTATGTTGAATAACCGGTCAGCTACCAGGAATTTTGAGACGATTTTTTTCACCGATGGGGTGGATGCTTTTCTATTGAACCCAACACGCATCAACGTCAATCCTGAGCAGTTATTGGAAGTTGATCCCGGAGTGTGGAAGGTGAGCAAGCCGGTACGGAATATTTTAGTGGATTACGCATCGAATCAGATAACGAATGTTATCCGGTATCGTAGGTTAGGTAGCCAGGATAGCGGAGTCTATAAGTGGAGCATTGGTGATTTTGAACATACGTATTGTTTGGGGATAGACGATAACCCCAACTATTTCGATTGGCTTGGGCCAACAATGGTAGGATATGTGTTTCCGGTGGCTTGGGGTATATCGTATAAATTAACTTTGCCCGAAGGACAGCAATGGGCACATATCCGTGCTTTTGGTTGGATTAAAGATCCTACACATCCAGGTACGCCTGATGTACTTAAATTATATGTGAGTTTGGATGGTGAGACTGATTGGCGTGAGGTTGATTGTAAGTATGAAACTTACTTAGAGGGTTACACGGCCACATTTGCTCAAACGTGGTGGAATGATTGGCGTAATGCACCAGATATTTATTTTAAGTTATATCTCGAGAACCATTTAACTGTTCACAAACCGTTTTTGCATGATATTACCATTTATACGAGAACCACAAAGGGCAGTCATTTTGCTACTGGTTTTAACAACGATAGATTTTACATCTTTGGTAGCGATAATGCGGATGCTAGGTTGAACATGGGTTATGGTGATGGTTGGTTCAGGTTTCTGAATAATAATCATAACGTACACTCACTTATCAATGACTTGGTGTGGTCGGATAACGAAAGCGTGGTTGGATTCGGTGTTTGGACTGAAGAGGGCAAAGGCGCGCTTATCACGCGGCGCAATGATGAAACACCGCAAGGATCAACCACCACAATAGTTGGTGAGACCGGTGACGTAGGTTATCCTGACTTAGAGATGCCCAAGAAATTACGCAGAATTTTCATAACGTACAAATCGGCTAAGATAGTTACGTTAAAAGTGTATGGAGAGGCTGGTTGGTCGAAAACGATTACTTTACCGATAAAATCTTATTTAGGTATGTCGGAGATAAATTTTGCATCCACTCGCAGTAAGTGGTTCAGGTACAGAATTGAGGCGAGTGCGGATGATTTTCATTTGAAGGAATTTGAGGTAGAGGTGAAAACCTTTGCTATAGATGAAATTTAAGGAGGGGGAAAATGCCTGAGAAGAGCGATACATACGCTGACCTCTACAAGTATATGCAGGAATACTTAAAACAGTTCTTTGGAGACCGGCCGCTTGAAACCGAATATGAAGGTCAGCTTTTCACACGACAACAGCAACTACTTGAGGAGCGTCGGAAACGGATGTTGAGTCGAGTTATGAGCCGATTGGCAGCACAGGGTATTCAAGCATCGGGCGTGGGCGCGCAGTTCGTTACCGAGCAGGTTGAGGAGCCAGTAGCACAGGCTGAGGCACAGTTGGATTGGGAACGACTACAACGCATGGAAGGTGAGAGATTACGCAGAGAGACGCTTGCTCTTGGTGCAGCATCACGGAAATTGGCTGAAGAGGAAGCGGAACGGCAACGACGCAGTGCTTTCTGGGGTAAATTGGCTGGTGGTGTGTTGAAGGGTGGAATAACCGGATTTATGACCGGTGGTCCTTGGGGTGCGCTTGCTGGTGCAGGAATTGGTTTGGCCGGCGGTATTGCTGGTGATGGTGGTGCAGCGACGACTACTGTTGGCGCTGATTATCAAGCGATGTATATGCAATTAGTACAGGATTATTTAAGACGATTGAGTCAGGGGCAACCTTATGGAGTGACTGGAGTTGGTGCTGGTAGTGCTGGGGTTGGAGCGATTGGTTATGGCGGAGTAGGGGGTTAATATGCCAAAAGGACGAATGGATTGGATAACCTTCGCTGATAACTTGCGTAAAGAGTATGGTGATTTGTCAATGACAATGGAGCAGTTGAAAATGGCAAGGGC